>Ga0307377_10002160_pt1 | contig 23537 bp, 21 predicted proteins | sample TR3MG_FD_202535 | JGI IMG/M metagenome (GOLD analysis project Ga0307377, IMG submission 202535) | Soil microbial communities from Risofladan, Vaasa, Finland - TR-3 | ecosystem: Environmental > Terrestrial > Soil > Coastal area > Acid sulfate soil | place: Finland: Risofladan, Vaasa | collected...
GCGCAATCTGGTGGCTTGTGCACAGAGAGATGGGAGGGCGAAAAGCCGTGTTGAGTGATGGATTTGAGATTGTGGAGAAGGAGTTCGAGCGGATCGTGGGGGCAGGCCCGGAGCTTCGGCGTATCGCGGAGGGGTTTGAGTTTGCGGAGGGGCCGGTGTGGTTCGAGAACGGTCTGGTGTTCAGTGACATCCCTGGGGATACGATTTACCGGTGGACGGAGGGGGAAGGGCTGAGTGTCTGGCGGAGGCCGTCGCACCACGCCAATGGGAACACGGTGGACCTGGAAGGCAGGCTGATTACGTGCGAGCACGGGAGCAGGCGGGTGACGCGGACGGAGCGGGATGGGAGCGTGACGGTGCTGGCGGCGACGTATGGGGGGAAGAGGCTGAATTCGCCCAATGACGTGGTGGTGAAGAGCGATGGGTCGATTTGGTTCACTGACCCGCCGTACGGGATCGAGGAACAGGAGAAGGAGCAGGCGGGGAATTACGTGTTTCGGCTGGACCCGGGGGCGGAGGAGCCGGTGGCGGTGGCGGATGATTTCTCGATGCCGAACGGGTTGTACTTTTCGCCGGACGAGGAGACGTTGTACATCGCGGACAGCGCTCACGAGATCGCCCAGGTGCGGAAGTTCGCAGTTCAAAAGTACGGTACGCTGGGCCCCGGAGGGACGTGGGTCGCGGTCGCGCCGGGCATACCTGACGGCCTCAGGACGGACACGGCCGGAAGGGTATATGTATGCGCAGGGAACGGGGTCCAAGTCTTTCGTCCGGACGGCCGTCTTTTGGGGCGGATCGGGACTCCCGAGACGGCGGCGAACTGCACCTTCGGGGGTGTGGGGAAGCGGACGCTGTTCATCACCGCGGTGAGCGCGGTGTGGGCGGTGGAGCTGGGGGTGGAGGGGAGGTGAGGGGACGGATGCGGTAGGGCCGCAGACGAGAGACGTTGTGACGTTGCGCGACGAGTGCTATAATGCGCTTGCTCCCGCCAGTAGGGTCCAGGGCTCGACGCGGAAGCAGATGGAGGTGATGTGGATGCCGTGGGTCATACCTGGCTTCGTTCTGCAAATTCCCCCCGAGCAACACCTAGGGTTCTGGGAATGGGCGGAGAGGGTTGCGGGCCTCATTGTGCCGTTCGTGACACTACTTCTGGCCCTGCTTGTGTACCTTGTGTACCGCAAACAGGCAGGGATCATGGAGACTCAGAAGTCCATGACTGCTACGCAGACCGCACTGCAGCATCTCCAGACGGCCACGAATGAGCTTCTGGCTATGGCCAGTCTCGCTCCTCTTGTTGTCCCAGGACGGGCTGAGGCAGGCGCCTACCCCTGGCGGTCCGAGGATGAGAAGGTAATCCTGACAAACATCGGGCGGGGTGCAGCATTTGATCTAAGAGTGAGCGATTGGAGTCTCGACGAGGATGGCGTGCCCCACGAGGTTTCAGGCGTAGAGCCTGAAAGCCAGTTTGTGGAGCCAGGAACGGATGTCATGGTGACACGGAACGATTCGTCATGGCGGCGTAGGCCGAGCATTCTCGTTTTGCACTACAGCGACTTCAGGGGCAAGGGTTGGCACACGACCTGGAATCTATCGCCAGATACGGGAGCTCATGAGGAGCGGGACTGCCCGCTGGTCTGGAATCCAGGTCAGTGGAATGCGAAGCCTCAGACCCGGCGTTTCTGTCGGCACTGTCCGCCCGCAGCACCCTAGCGACGGCCCATGCAACCCCTCGCCTGTCGATACACGCCCACCAGCCCCATTCGCCGAGGACTCCCTTGTTGAGACACAGGACTTACGCTGCCGCGCCCGCGCACGCTAGCCTACTGCACCTCGATCCTCAGAGATTTGTCGGCCTCGGCATCGTCAATGCGCTGATTATATGCAGTGAGTATCTCCCGCAACACGTCAAAGAAGCCGTTGTCGCGGGCATCGGCCAGCTCGACAACGTTTTGCGCCACGAAATCCTCGATGGCGAAGATGCTGATGGACTTGTGCGCACCTTGCGCTTCAGCCAGGCCCTTCGCGCGTCCCACATCGGAACGCGGCACAAGGATGACTGGATGCAGGCCCCCTTGGATGTTCTCCTTACACCGCTCGATGACGCCGACAGAGGGGGCTGCAGTGACATGATAGACGGCATGGGAGGTCTGGAAATCGCCGCGCCGTCCAGTCTGCGCGTCGCCCGCATGGGCCGCGTCCCGACCGATCTCAGCCTCTGGTAGGCGCACTTCTAGCTTCGCTCCGACTAGGTGCTGTTCTACACGGCCCTGAGACTTCTTCCGCGCGGCCGCGAGGATATCTTCGATCCAGGAAAGCGGCGAAGCCGCGCGGTCGCAGACGACCTGCACTTGCTTCCTGTCCGTCCACTCCTTTATCGTCTCTGTGACGACCTGAACGAGGTTAGCGGTAATCCGCTTCCGCTCTTCCTTGGGTAACTGGGCCAGGCTTCTGCCCCAATCGAGTCTATCCAGCAGGTCCGACCAGTATCCGGATGACCGGGTTGTCGTCCCGTCCTGAAGAAGGCGGCGCACACCATGCTTCTCCCAGAGCTTGCGGAGCGCGGCGGCCCGCCCGCCTTTCAGCGCGTTCGTTTCCGTGAACATCTCTTCTCGGTCCACCGGACAGCCCGTGTGCAGCCTGTCAACGATCACCAGTGCGGCTGCGAGGTTAGTGCGGGCCTGACCGTGCGCCTCAAGCCATGCTCGTAGTCTCGCCTCAAGCTCGGTCGCAAGCTCTTCAGCATGTGCCGCCATCGGCTAAGCCCCCTCATTGCGATTGTCGGGATACCGGCCGAGCAACTTGCCGCGGATCATATTAGAAACAACTACGTTCAGGTAGTGTTCAGCTATCCACTCAATGGCAGGGACACACACCGCGTCGCCGAAGCCGAAGAAGGCTTGATTCATCGGTACGTCTACAGGGTAGTCGTCGGGCACGCCCTGAAGTCGCGCGCATTCCCTCGGCGTGAGGAAGCGCGCGTCGCACCTTCCTCTGCCAGCCTTCAGAAGTATCTGTCTGCTACTCCCACCTCTTGGCGTCCTCAAGCATCCTGCAATTCCGTCAGCGCGCAACTCGGCCATTGAGCGCCCGTGCCGAATACGACGGAAGACCGTTCCGTACTTGTACCTTGGCGAGTGGATCATCTGTTCAGCGACCTGCCGATGGCGCTCGCTCATCTGGTTCAGCAGATACTCCGTTCGCTCCCTATTCCACCACCAATCGGAGTTACTGGGGAGGTCCTCCAGAATGCTCGCCAGGCTGACCGGTTGTCTGCGCGGCGTCGGAAAGGTCATCACGCGCCATCTGAGGTCCGTCTCCAAGTGGATTCGGTCCACCAGCTTACGCGGTCGCACTGTGGACTCCAATACCTGGCGATCGGCCGGTTCCGCCTCAAGCCGCGCCTCATCTCTGACACCCACGACGAACATCCGAAGACGGCTCTGCGGCACAAACCAGGCCGCGTCAAGCGTGAAGGTGTCCACGGCGTAGCCGAGTTCGTTCAGAGCGCGCAGCGCTAGGCGGAAGTCTTCACCCTTGTGCGAGGTCAGGAACCCAGGGACATTCTCCAGCAGTACGATGGGGGGCCTCCGGTCACCCATGCCCTCTATGATCTCGAAGAGCTTCAACAGCGCTCCAGACTGCTCTCCCTTGAGTCCGTTCCGCGCGCCAGCGAGAGATAGATCAGTGCATGGGAAGGACGCCGTGGCAAGCGTCACGGTAGGCACGTCGTCGGGTCCCAAGTCGCGAATGCTCTCAGTTTTGTAGTGTCCTTCAGGATCGTCCTGGAAGTACGCCGAATACATCTCATGCTTCTGGGGATCGTTGTCGTTCGCGAACTTGGCTTCCCAGCCGTGCCGCTCCAGAGCCAGCCGTACCAACCCGATACCGGCAAAGAACTCGGCGAAAGTGCGCTCGGGAAGTCCCGGTATCACTCGTGTTGTGTCTTGACCCATGGCTGCCTGCACTGTCATATCCACGCACGCGTCGAGGTCCGCCGCAAGCTGGTTCTCCCAGAAGCGTAGCACGCGCCAGCCCTGTTGAACAAGCCCTGCCGTTCTGCAACGGTCGCGCTCCATGTTGCCGAGTATCTTCGGGACCCAGTAACTCCTGGAAGGCGCGCCCTCGAACTGCTTCTCTAGGGACTCGTGCCCCCTTTGCTGCCACTGGTTCCCGTGCCAGAAGTCGCCGTCTATGAAGACGACCAGCCGCGCCCCTGGCAGCACGATGTCAGGCTTGCCGGGGAGCTTCGCCGAGTGCAGACGATACCGGAGGCCCCTCGCCCATAGAGCCTTACGGAAGGTAACCTCGGGGGACGTGTCCTTGCCGCGCACGCGGCGCATAGCCTCCGAAACGACGCGCGGGTCCCTCCTGGGCTTGTGAGGTTGTAGCTGGGACTCGTCTGCAGTCATGGGGGAAGCCTCCCAGGCGCTTGCCGGGGTCTCCATTCCAGACCCCCAACACAGTTCGCCCACCGGCCTGTGTTCGCCTCCTGCGCCGGGGGGGGCGCAGGAAGACGCCTATCTGTGGGTTAGACCCCGACTTGTAGAGTGTCAGCAAAGCTGAGACAGAACGGCCATCCTGCCAAGGCGGCCCGGCGCCCCCCTTGTGGGGCGCCGCTTTTCTTGGGGTGGCGGGCGCGATGCGGGGGCGTCGCCGGGGTGGTATGGTTGGCAGATCGGGCATCTGCCCCACCGGGGACTGTGGTTGGCCGGGAATCGCCGCTCTGGTACAACGTTCTTGGAACAACAGATTCACACAGATGGACTGTAGTTGGTCGGGAATTGCCGGTCTGGGGTGGTCGGCAGATCGGGCATCTGCCCCACCGGGGGGTTGTAGTCGGCGGGGCGATGTGCGGAACATAGAGATGGTAGAGGCCAGCCAGCGCGTGGAGGTTGCTCGATGAGAGAACGAGTGAGGAGCATTCTCGTTGTACTAGATGAGGATATGGTTGCCGCAGTCGTAACCGAGACCCTCGTTCGGGCGGGCTATGAAGTGGAGAGGAAGCGACATGGCCCGGATGTCTCGGCCCGACTGTCGGGGCCTGACGGGGGTTTGCCGGACCTGCTCGTCATAGGCACCCCCGTACCCACAGAGGGAGGAATCGGCGTTCTGCGGTCGCTGCTGGGCACACTGAATGAGCGACGGCGAGCCATCGTGTTGATGGACGACGCCACTGGTGAGCAGGAAGAGGAGCTACGGGGACTCGGAGCCAGCGCGCTCCTGCCTATGGAGACCTCTTCGGAGGAGATTCTCGGCGCAGTTCGTGACGCTCTCCGACAGGCATAGCAGAACCGACACCATACTGCACGAGATACCTTCGCCACTCAGAGCCTGCTGAATGGGGCGCCGCCATCTCATGGGCCCGGCCCGCTTTTACGCGGACCGACCGCTCCTTGGCATCGCTCTGTCGACCTGCATTCAGATTTGGTAGTAGCGTATCGGCCCGCATCGGCAATGATAGCTCTGTGTCCCGCAAAGTCAACGGGATGTGTCTCGCAATTTCCAGCTGTGCTAATGATCCTTAGCTTACGCATGCGAGCACAACCAGAGGTGCTGGCGCCGACGCGAAAAGGCCCCCGGAGCCAGGCACTCCGGAGGCCTCTTTCCTAGTCGAAAGCAGACTGCTCAGGGGTCTTGGTAGTAGACGTTCGAGCCGGTCATGCAGGAGCTTGCATCCCCCACCACCTTGCCATCTGCCGCGTAGATTTCGCCCTCCACATAGGCCTTCACCCAATTGACACAATGCCAGTCAATCGGGAGATTCAGCCAGGGGGTCTGCGAGGTGACGGACTTGGAGGTGGCCGGCGGATTGACCTCTGAAATTTCGCTATAGAAGCCATGCCAGTTCTCGAAGTAGGGTGGGGGCGGGGCGCCCTCCATATAGGGGTAGCCGTTATAGTAGGAGTTCCCGGCCAGCTCCCAGGTGGAGACATTGACCTCACCCAGTACTTCGTGGATCTGAACGAAGTCATGGCAGAGCTGCGCTGACAGCCACATCTTCTGAGGGCAGTTGGACGGGCGAGGGCGAGGGGGACGCTCGAAAGGCGCGACGCGGCTGACATCGAGCTTCATCACCTGCTGGCTGAAGGCCCAATACCTAGTGGAGAACCTCTGCGGCCGGAACTTCTCATCGGGCTTGCCCCACAGGATGATTTGGGCATGAGCGAATCCGTTCGAGGTCTATCCCTGAGAGTAGGCCTGACCGTAGATGCCTTGCGGTAAAACGCTGGAGTTGTTGTAGTCATACTGCGGGTTCGAGACCGTCCAAGCGGCGCCGGCGGGCGCAGACATGAACACCAGCACAGCGGCGGCAAGCAGCGCGAGGTGAACTAGAGAACGCAGGTCTCTCACCAGGGTTCCTCCTCCGCGCGCTCTCGCATCCCCTCGGGGTCATCCCAGAGCGCGCCGTGGGTGGTCATGTAGTAGTCGGAGAGGGCCGCCCGCTCCTCGGCGGAGAGAACCTGGGGCGGCGCATATTGAGACCCCATCACTTTGCTTTTGAGGGACCAAGTTACGCCGTGTATCATCCACCGTGCCGTCTCGGCGGCCCGCTCCTCAAACTCCGGCGTCTGGGTGTCCATGGTTGCCGCGGACCTCAGCGCGGATTCCAGAATCCCCTCGGCCTCACCCACCGGAAGCTTGCGCGCGTAGGCGCACAGGTCCTCGATCTCCGCTGCCGTGTAGGGCCGCTTGATGAGGGGCGAGATCGGGTCTTTGATGAGCCGGCCGAAGTCGGCCGCCCGCGCGTAGATGGCAGTCCGCACCAACGCCTCCGCGCCGGGTATATCGGAGAACTCCTCCAGCATCGCCGCCCGCAGCACGTCCAACACAATCCCGAGCTGGCCCGCGATTTCATCGCCCTGTTCGTGGGTGAGACGGGGCCGCGAGAGGTAGAGGCCGATGATGTGGCTGTTGTCGGCGGCCTCCTGCCGCAGCCGGTCAGCAGGGGGCGCGAGGTCAAGCGCGCCGATGCAGACCGAGGAGCGGAACAGCCAGGCGGAGATTGTGGAGAGCTGCTGCCGATCGAGCGGCCTATCGAGGAGACCGCTCAGCCGAAAGACGAAATCGCCCCTCGTGGTCTGGATCGCCTCCGCCGTCAGTCCGTACCGGCCGTAGTAGTGATCGAGGCCGGCCGCGTAGCAGTCCCCGAGCCATTGAGCCTGCTCGCCTGGAGTGGTGGGCAGGCTCGCCACAGCAGTTGTGGGAAGCAGGAGCGCGACGCACAACGCTCCGACAGCCAGCAGTAGCACAGGTCTCATGGTTTCCTCCTTGCCCTTGCCTGGTGAGGGCATCCCATCTTGCTCCCCTCGTTCGGCAAAAATCAACTCCCACGGAGCTGGCTTGGTCTAATTGTCGAGCCAACAAGCATCTGCTAGGACCCGTTACCGTACGCTCGAGCGCTGATCCCCCGCCGTCGTTCCATGGGCGTTCAGTCCGGCTTGGGTTCGCCTTCACGCAACAAGTCCATTAGATCGCCGCGCAGGACGTGCCTGGACAGAGCGTCCTTCAATTCGGCCTTGTGCAGGCGGCGGCCCTTGTGGTCCCTGTGAACGAGTCGCCTCATCTCTGTGAGCACGGAATCGGAGAGGAGCAGCTTCGCCAGGTAGTCAGGACGGAGGCGCTGTGACTCGCGCCACGCATCTGCCAGGGCAGCCCGAGAGAAACCCTCCTTCGACAAGAGGAAGAACTGATTGACCTTCTCCCGCGCCGGCTGCTCGGCGTCGAGCAGGCGTATCTCAAAGAAGCTCTCGATATCTTGTCCACTGGCGATGCGGTGGCACTGCCACGTGTGGCCATTGGTGACCACTGCCCAGCGCAGGTCATACTGGCGAGCGTAAGCGACCACTTGGAACAAGTCTCGGTCGCGCAGTCTCGCGGCGACAGGCTTCACCTCAACGAAGAACCATAGGGTGTTGTCCACACGGACCGCCCAGTCTGCCCAGCGGCCCTTGACTTCGTACTCGCCGCTAAGCTCGAAGAAGCGGTCATAACCCAGCAGTTCGGCGAGCATCGCGTGGACAATGGCTGACGTGTTGGCCTCGTTGGCCCCTTGCTCACAGGCTCGCGTGAGTATTGGGGTGAACTTGGCAATCCCCTTGCGGATGCGGTCCTTCGCCTTGACCTCGTACTTCGGTGCCATAGCCCTCTCCCCTGTGGCAGCGGTAACAGGCAGTGGACGACTCGGCAGGAAGTCTCAGCGAGGAAACGTCCCCTCAAGTGACTAGTTCAGCGGGAGCGCTGGGAGGTTCTGCCGACACGGCACAAGCCGTCGAGTCCTGAGCCAAATCCATCCACGTGAATTCCGTGCCCAAGAGGCAGAAGACCAGACAGAGCGTGCCCACTCAGTCTGGGTGGCGCGCTGTGCCTCTCGTGCTGACATCCCATACGAAGTGGACGCCGCATTTGGGGCAGCGGAAGTGTAGTATGCACGGGTTCTCCTTCCCCAAGTAAGTCACCCCGTCAGCATCCAGCTTCATCAGGGCCTGCGGCAGATAATGCGTCCGGCAGGATGGGCAGTCGAGGCCCCCGTGCATCAGGGCCTCGACTTCGCCAGGCAGCGACATCCACTGCTGGGCTGAGCGGCCAGTCATGCCCTCCAGGTACTCCCAGACTTCATCCGGCAGTTCCCAGACACTGGCTGTGCCGTCCAGTGTTGCCTCTATCGCGCGCCCGTGCCGCGTGAAAACGCCACGCCATGCTGCCATCGACTTCCCGGTCAGGCTGAGTACCACGTCCTGGTCCATTTCCGGTCGACCGAATTCCTCAAATAGCACCTCTGCATGTTCGGGTAGCTTCAACCCATACTGCGCCGCAGTCAGTTCCAGCGTTGCCAGGACGTTGTTCTCCGGGATGTCTGACAGGGGGACTCCTGAGCGGACATGCTGCAATAGGGCGAGCATCTTCGTTTGAGCGGCCAGCAGGGAGCGGATTGCCACCACGTCAGGCTCGTCGGCTGCCTCCTGGTCCTGTGCTGCCGCTGGCATTGCAGGCGTGTTCGCCTTGTCGGGGCTCCGGCCACAGCCCCCTATACCTGCGGCAAGGAGGAAGCACAATAGAAGCAGCAGGAACCAGAACCAGCGCAACGCACTTCCGCCTGCCATTCACAACCTCCTCGCCCGTGAGGTCGTCAGCTTTAAGGGCCCAGCGGAGTACCTCAGCGAGGAAACGTCCCCTCAAGAGACTAATTCGAGGGGAGGGGTGGGAAGTCCTGCTAGGGCTTGGGCTTGCGACGGGAGCGGGGCTTCTTCTGCTTGGCACGATGCTTCGTCTGCTCGTGCTTCTCAGCCCAGTAGTGACGCTGGGTTCCCGCTCTGTTCCGACAAGTGTCAGAGCAGCAGATTCCATCGGCCCTAGTTACATGGAAAAGCTCGCCGCAAAGAGGATTCGCGCAAGTGCCGATTCTCGTCTCCTTCGTTATGTCCCGGTAAGGCATCACGCAGAAGGCGCCCAATCCTCTGGACCCAGATCAAGATAGCGCAATGGCCCTGCGAAAGATCCAGGGTCATTTCATTATTGGGGCTGTGAGGATCTAACCGATGTGGGGGCCTCGTCCTCGAGGCGATTTGTGTGAGAAGTCGCCCGGAGGACCGGGCTCCCACAGGGTGTTTCGTCCCCCCAGGTAGCGATGCGCGCGATAAGGAAATGACCGTGCGAGGGATCGGACTTTCTTGACAGGGGCGGTGGGGGAGCGGTACCATTGACCGGGCGGGAGGGTCCTCGATGAAGACACGCGTGGCGATTATTCTGATGGTCGTCGCAATCGCCGCGGTGGTGTTCGTCATCGTCAGGTTTCCGGGGCCCGAGCGCCCGGTTCCTGTGCCGGAACCAGCCCCCCCTCCGAAGCCGGTCGTGCAGGCGGCGACGCCGGTGGAGGCGGTCGTTCTGTACATCGAAGCCCTCTATCGAAAGGACTACGAGACGGCCTATGGGTGCCTCTCGGCCGAGTCTCAGGATGCCCATCCGTACGAGGAGTTCCTGGGCCGCGCCGAGACCGGGGAGGCGACGAACTTGGATCTGGCGGCGGCGGAGGTGGGGGAAGAGGTGGATGGGCGCGTGACCGTGAGGGTGCCACTCGTGGAGGACCCGGCGGAGGCGGGATTCACGACGGTGAGGGAAGGCGGGAACTGGAGGGTCGTGTTCATCGGGGGAGAGCCGTGGTTTCCGTATCCGGAGGAGCAGTCTCGCTCGGGTTCGGAGAGTGTGACGGGGTGAGGGAAGGAGAAGGGCTCGCCGCGAGCGAAGGCTCTTGGGTCGTTCGGAATGCTGCTGAGATCGTGCACCACTGAGAGGTTGAAGCCGAGCTGAGGTTTCATGGCTCGGCGCTTCGACCGGGCGGACCAGGGAAGGGGCTGCACGCGAGCACACGGAGGCTGTGTCGATGAAGGTCATTCTGTTGGAGGATGTGCGGGGCGTCGGTGACGCGGGTTCGGTGGAGAACGTCGCCGACGGCTATGCTCGCAATTTTCTCATCCCCCGGAAGCTCGCCATCCGGGCGACCGCGGGAAACATGAAGAACCTGGAGCAGCACCGCACGGTGATCCAGCGCAACCAGGCGCGGGAGTCGAGCAGTGCGAAGGCGGTGGGGGAGCGGATCTCGGAGATCACGCTGAAGCTGAAGGCGAAGGCGGGCGAGGCCGGCAAGCTGTACGGGTCGGTCACCCATGCGGAAGTGGCAGAGGCGCTGGCGGCGCGGCACGAGCTTGAGGTGGACCGGCGAGCGATCACGTTCCCGTATCCCATCAAGACGCTCGGGCCTCACGAAGCACAGATCAAGCTCCACACGGACGTCGAGACCACCCTCCGAATCGAGGTCGAGCCCGAAGCGGAAGGTGAGGCTTCGTAGAGGAGAGTGCAGCGTGGGCGCACCGTTGCTTGAAAGGGTTCCTCCTCAGAGCCTGGAGGCCGAGCAGGCGACTCTAGGTGCAATGCTCGTGGAACGCGAGGCGATTGCGCGGGTGGTGGACGTTCTGGATGCGGAGGATTTCTACAGCCCACAGCATCAGAAGCTGTATCGGGCGATGACCGATCTCTTCAACGACAGCGAGCCGGTGGACCTGGTGACGCTGCAAGCGCGGCTGCAGGACCGGGATCAGCTGGAGACGGTGGGGGGGAGCGCCTATCTCATCGAGCTCCAGGATGCGGCGCCGACGGCGGCGGCGGTGGGCAACTACGCCAAGATCGTTCGGGAGAAGGCGACGCTGAGGGCGCTGATCCGGGCGGGTGGCGAGATCCAGGGGATGGGTCAGAACGCGGGGGACGAAGACGTAGAGACGATCGTGGATCGGGCGGAGCAGACGGTGTTCTCGGTGGGGGAGAGGACGATCGCGCCGGCCTTCACTCCGATACGGGAGCTGCTCAGCGAGACCTACGACCGGATCGGCGAGATGCAGGAGTCGCACCTGCCGGGGACCGGGCTGCTGACCGGGTACGACGACTTGGACGAGCAGCTGTCAGGGCTCCAGCCCTCCGACCTGGTGGTCATCGCGGCGCGGCCGTCGATGGGGAAGACGGCGCTGGCGCTGAACATCGCGGCGAACGTGGCGAAGAGCCAGAACAAGACGGTTGCGCTGCTCAGCCTGGAGATGGCGAAGGAGCAGCTGGCGCTGCGGCTGCTGTGCTCCGAGGCGGGAGTGAACCAGCAGAGCGTCAGGCAGGGGCACATCGACCGGGGCGATATGGATCGCATCGCTATCGGGGCGAATCAGCTATACAAAGCGCCGATCTACATCGACGACAGCCCAACGATGAACGTGCTGCAGATGCGGGGCAAGGCGCGGCGGCTGAGGGCGGAGCACGGGCTCGACCTGATCGTCGTGGACTACCTGCAGCTCGTCTCGGGCTACGGCAGGTTCGAGAACCGGACGCAGGAGATCTCTCAGGTGGCGCGTTCGCTGAAGGCGCTGGCGAGGGAGCTGCGCGTTCCGGTGCTGGCGTTGTCCCAGCTCAGCCGGGCGGTGGAGGGGAGAGGCCACCCTCGGAGGCCGCTGCTCTCGGACCTGCGCGAGAGCGGATCGATCGAGCAGGAGGCGGACGTGGTGGCGTTCATCTACCGTCCGTCGTATTACGGGCCGGACGAACTGCGCGCGGCGGGCTATCTGGAGACGGACCAGAACATGGCGGAGGTCATCGTATCGAAGCAGCGCAACGGCCCGACCGGGACGGTCCGGCTGGCGTGGATCAACGAGTTCGTGCGGTTCGAGAACCTGGAGGAACGCTTCGCGGAGCCGGAGGAGTGAAGGCCTGATGTCGCCACAGCTTGCAGCGGGCCTGACGGCGTTCGTCGGCGGCTGCCTGGTGGCCGGGTGGGCCACAGGCTTTCGACACCGGGCGTACGTCGGGTGGCTCGGGCTGGCGTTCCTCGCCCTGGCGGGGCTTCTGCTCGCGCTCGGCAGAGTGCGGGAGGCGGAGGCGATCGGCGGCTCGGACCCGCGGATGGCGATGCTCGTCAAGGTGCTGCTCGTCGTGTGGGTGGGCGCGCTGCTCCTCGCCGCGGGAACCGCAATAGGTGAGACGCTGCACCGGCTTCGAGCGCTGCGGAACGGCCATCAGCAGGCGGCGGAGGCGCTGCTGGAGATGGTGAGGGCGAGGCGAGAGCAGCGGCAGAAGTCGGAGGGGGAGGCGCCGGACGGGGGGGAGTCCCCGGAGGAAGACGAGACCTCATGAGTTTCGCCCAAGGAAGTCAGGGCGAAACTCATCGGAAACGCAGGTGAGAACTGGAGGAAGCTGTTCGCCCATCGTTGCTTGAATGGGCGAACAGCAGTAGCCGCCGGGCGGAGGCGGAGCGGTATCCAGCCGCGACCTGACCTATCTGAAGGAAGGCGAGCTTCTCGATGAAATCGCGACTGCGTATCCTCGTCGTTGGATCGGGCGGACGGGAGCACGCGCTGGTGTGGAAGCTGGCGCAGAGCCCGCGGGCGGAGAAGATCTACTGCGCTCCGGGGAATGCGGGGATCGCACGGCAGGGGGAGTGCGTGCCGATCTCGGTGCTGGACGCGACGGCGCTGGCCGATTTCGCCGCGGAGCAGGCGATCGATCTGACCGTAGTGGGGCCGGAGGCGCCGCTGGCCGCGGGAGTCGTGGATGTCCTCAAGGAACGAGGGCTGCGGGTCTTCGGGCCGGAGCGCAAGGCGGCGGTTCTGGAAGGCAGCAAGATCTGGTGCAAGCAAATCCTGTCGAAGTACGGGATTTCGACCGGGTGCTTCGTCACATTCGACCGGGTCGAAGAGGCTCTGTCCTATGTGGAGACGCAGGAGCCGCCCATCGTGGTGAAGGCGGATGGGTTGGCGGCGGGCAAGGGCGTGACGGTGGCGCAGAAGGTGGAGGAAGCACAGGCGGCGATTCGCGCGGCGATGGTCGAAGGCGCATTCGGCGAAGCCGGAAAGCGGGTGATCGTCGAGGAGTATTTGAAGGGGCCGGAGGTGTCGGTGGAGGCGCTCTCGGATGGGGAGAATCTCTATCCGCTGCCGTCGGCGCAGGATCACAAGCGCGCCTTGGACAACGACCAGGGGCCGAACACGGGCGGGATGGGATGCTACTCGCCGGTGCCCCTGCTGACGGAAGAGCTGTTCGAGGAGGCGATGGAGACGATCATGCGCCCGACGGTGCGGGCGATGAAGGAGGAGGGTCGGCCCTATGTGGGCTGCCTCTACGGTGGCCTGGTGCTGACCGATGAGGGGTTGAAGGTGTTGGAGTTCAACTGCCGTTTCGGGGACCCGGAGTCGCAGGTGATTCTGCCGACGATGAAGGGGGATTTGGTGGACCTGCTGGAGGCGGCGACGGAGGGGAATCTGCCGGAGCCGGAGGCGGGTCAGAACGGCGCCGCGGTCTGTGTCGTGATGGCCTCGGGAGGATATCCGGGGGAATACGAGACCGGGAAGCTGATACACGGCCTGGACGAGGTGGCGGCGCGCTCGGACGTGGTCGTGTTCCACGCGGCCTCGAAGGAGACCGACGAGGGGTTGGTGACATCGGGCGGGCGGGTGCTGGGAGTTACGGGGCTGGGAGATGCGCTTCCGGCCGCCATGGACGCCGCCTATGAGGCGGTGGAGCGGATCGGTTTCGAGGGGGCGCAGTGGCGGCGCGATATCGGTCGGCGCGCGGCAAAGGAGGCGTGAGGGTGCGCGACGAGATCAGGGTCTTCACGGGAAACGGCAATCCGGTGCTGGCGCAGGCGATTTGCGATCATCTGAACATACCACTGGGGAAGGCGGAGATAGCGCGGTTCTCCAACGAGAACATTTCCGTCCAGATACTGGACAACGTGCGCGAGCGCGACGTCTTCGTCGTGCAGCCACTTTCCACCCCGGTGAGCGAGAATCTGCTTGAGCTGTTGATAATGATGGACGCCTTGCGGTCGGCCTCGGCGAGGCGGATCACGGCTGTTATCCCTTACTATTCGTACGCGCGCTCGGACAAGAAGGACAAGCCACGGATATCGATCACGGGCCGGTTGATAGCAGACCTGCTGGTGACCGCGGGCGCGAATCGGATGCTGACGATGACGCTGCACTCGGAGCAGGTGCAGGGGTTCTTCCGCTGTCAGGCCGATCACCTCTCGGCGACCCCGATCCTGTCCGATTACTTTCGTTCTCTCGAACTGGAGAACTGCGTGGCGCTGGCGGCGGATGCGGGGTCGGCGCGGCGGGCCGGGCCCTATGCGACGCGGCTGAACATCCCGCTCGCTTTTGTGGACAAGCGGCGTATCAGCGATGATGAGGTGGAGGTGCGCGCGATCGTCGGCGATGTCAAAGGGAAGAGGGTGTTGTACTTCGACGACGAGATCGCGCGGGGGACGTCGCTGCTGGAGACGGTGAGGCTGCTGCAGGGCTTTGGCGTGGCCGGCATCTACGTGGGCGCGACGCACGGGGTGTTCACGGGAGATGCGGTGGAGAGAATAGAGGCTTCTCCGGTGGTGAAGGTGGTGGTGACGGACACCGTGCCGCTGCCGCCGGAGAAGGGGTCGGAGAAGATCGTGCAGCTCTCGGTGGCGCCGCTGTTCGCGCAGGCGATCGAGCGGATTCACACGGGGGAGTCGGTAAGCGAGATCTTCGAGTAAGGAACGTCGAAGGGGGCCTGGATGGCGAAAGAGGCGAACGCACTCGTTTTGATCGTGATGGGGAGCGACTCCGACCTGCCGGTGGTGAAGCCGGCGGCGGAGGCGCTGGAGTCTTTGGGCATTCCTTATGAGATGCACGTCGCCTCGGCGCACCGGACGCCGGAGCGGGCGGTGGCGCTGGCGAGCGAAGCTCGGGGCCGCGGGGTGAAGGCAATCATTGGGGCGGCGGGGGGCGCGGCGCATCTGGCGGGGGTGCTGGCGGCGCACACGACGCTGCCGGTTATCGGGCTGCCTGTGGCGGCGCCCTCGGGGACGCTGGGGGGTATGGAGGCGCTGCTGGCGACGGTGCAGATGCCCAGCGGGGTGCCGGTGGCGACGGTGGCGATCAACGGGGCGCGGAACGCGGCGCTTCTCGCGGCCGAGATCATCGCCACGAGCGATGACGCGCTGGCGGCGAAGCTGGACGCCATGCGCGAGGAGATGGCCGAGAAGGTGCAAGCCGCCGACGCGAAGCTCAGAGCAGGCCGGCAGTGATCGAGGGAGAGGCTGAGTCGATGATCGAGCGCTACTCGTATCCCCAGATGAAGGCGGTCTGGGAGCAGGAGAATCGCTACCGGAAGTGGCTGGAGGTGGAGCTGCTGGTGGCCGAGGGGTGGGCGGAGATCGGGCGCATCCCGAAGGAAGCGGCGGCGAAACTTCGCCAGAACGGCGACCGCCTTCTGAGTAAGGGCTTCGACTTCGGGCAGATCGTGCAGCGGACCCTCGAACTCGAAGGGGACGTCCCCGGGTTCGAGCCCAAGCCGGGGCAGCCGGTGATCCGGCACGACCTCATCGCATTCCTGACCGCGGTCTCCGAGCACTTGGGGGAAGAAAGCGCCTATCTGCATTTCGGGATCACGTCGTACGACACCGAGGACACGGCGACGTGCATGATGCTGCGGGAGTCGTGCGACCTGATCGTGGAGGCGGCGGAGACGCTGGGCGATGCAATTCGGGAGCGGGCGCGGGAGCACAAGTGGACGCCGATGATAGGGCGGACGCACGGGGTGCACGCGGAGCCGATCACGTTTGGGCTGAAGCTGGCGGTGTGGCTGGCCGAGCTGGAGCGGGACATCGCGCGGGTGCGGCAGGCGCGGGAGAGCGTGAGCGTGGGGATGGCGTCGGGGCCCGTGGGGAGCTACGGGACGGTCGATCCGCGGGTCGAGGAGTATGTCTGCCAGCGGCTCGGGGTGGAGCCGCCGAAGGCGGCGAGCCAGATCGTGCAGCGGGATCGGTTCGCGCACTATGTGACGGCGCTGGCGATCCTTGCGGGGTCGCTGGAGCGATTTTCGACGGAGGTGCGGAATCTCCAGCGGACGGAGATTCTGGAGGTGGAGGAGCCGTTCCGGAAGGGGCAGCGGGGGTCGTCGGCGATGCCGCACAAGCGGAACCCGATGACGTGCGAGCGGGTGACGGGGCTGGCGCGGATCGTGCGGTCGTACGTGGTGCCGGCGCTGGAGACCATGGCGCAGTGGCACGAGCGGGATCTGACGAACTCCAGCGTGGAGCGGATCGTGCTGCCGGACAGCAGCCTGCTGGTGGACTACATGCTGCGGAAGTTCGCGGATGTGGTGAAGGGAATGGTGGTCTATCCGGAGCACATGCGGGCGAACCTGGAGAAGATGAAGGGGCTCGTGATGTCGGAGCACGTGATGCTGGCGCTGGTTGACAAGGGCGTGCCCAAGGACGAAGCCTACCGCACCGTGCAGGCGGTGGCGATGAAGGCGTTCGAGGGGGGGAACGATTTCCGGGAGCTGGCCGCGCAGGAGCCCGCGATCGCGGGGAAGCTTAGTAAAGAAGAGCTGGGGGAGTGCTTTGATTACGAGAAGCACTTGAAGCGGGTGGAGGCGGTTTATGGGAGGGTGGGGGTGTGAGCGACATCCTGTCAGCGTCAGGCATCGGACGCATGCGAAGCTGAATGATGCCCGACCGGGAGGCTCAGCGGGGGAGTCTGTAGCGGATGACGAGTGTGGCGCCCTTGCCACTCGGAGGTGCGCAGATGACCTTGTCTTCGTTGACCATTTCCCCCTTCATGACGTGGCAGCAAGTGGGCATGCGATGTAAACCCCGGGGGGCGGGGTAGCCGCCCACGCGACGGTGCAAGTCCCCAGACTTGATGTCGACGTGTGGATGGCCGGTCCGCTGGGCTAGGGCTAGCCATCTGCCCAGCTCCGCGCGGAAGTCCTTAGCTGTAGGTGGCGTACCATCCTTAGTCATGCTTCTGCGGCCTCTGTCGCTCAGCTGTGCTCTCCCTCGGGTATCCTATGCCGCCATGCACGCGGCGTCAAGGATTAGTCATGCTTTTCGTGGGGAAGCAACGGAAGCTTGGCTCTTTCGTTGCTTCGGTAGCTTGCTATCGAAGCGGCATGGTGGCGGGCTCCTCAGCGGAATAGCCCATCCCAGGCATCGCAGGCGATCGGGCCAGTTCCGGTCTCGCGGAACCGGCAGTTCGACCATTGATACCCCATGGGGTCGTCGGTGAAGTCGGCGGGGAGGCGAAGACCTCCTCGCCCGTCGGCCGCAGGTTGGAAACCTGCGCTACCACAACGCCTCGGGCAGGAGGCAAGCCGCCCGAGGCGACCAAGGCTCCTTGCCGTACGGCTATTTCCCCGAGTAGAGCGCGAACAGGCGGGCGATGATCTGATCGCTGCCGGCGATGTCGAGTCTCCCGGTTTCCCACAACACCTTGGGGCTTGCCTCGCCGCGGGCGAGGGAGAGGAAGTCGGCGGCGGAGGCGCTGACGGTGAGGTCGGGACTCTCGATCGACCCGGCGCCGGTTTCGCAGCCTTCAGCCTTGAGGACCAGCCACCACTTGCCGCCGGCGAGGTCGGTGGCGTGGAGCCGGATGGCGAGGGGGGCGAGGGCGGCGAGGCGCGCCACTTCCGGCCGGCCGCAGGCATCGGCGGCGAGCTTCTCCAGGTCCGAGCGGAGGGCTTCGGCCTGGAGGTCATCCTTGGAGACGCCGACGAGGAGGGGGCTGCGGACGACGAAGTCGCGGGCGCCGGTCGGCGTCTTGAGCGTGCCGTAGATGGCGATGCGAAAGGCTCCCTCGGGGGCGGGGAAGCCGAGGGTTCGGGAGAACTGGTAGGCCGTGTCGAAGGGGCCGAGCAGGAGCCGGGTGGCGCCCTGCGGGCTCTCGACGACGACGCGGCCGGTGAGCCGCTCTTCATCTCCCAATGACGCGGCAAGGCCTGGCCGGCTGTCGTAGCTGCCGACCGGGTCCCTAACATCGAGCGCGCGCTCCAGCATGGCCCCTGCCTGCGCGGCGGCGGCCGCGCAGGCGTCCTCGGGAAGGGTGGGCGGCTCCCAGCCGAGGGCGATCTCGGCTTCCAGTCGGGCGCCAGCCATGACTCGGTTTGCCTCGGCGGGCGGGGCGACGGCCTCGCCGGAGAAGGCGAAGCTCGCCGGTGGGTGGGCATGGGGCATGGGGGCGGGATCGGCGGCGGTGACGGTCGCCCGGAGGTCCGGCAGCCAGGGGACGAGCTTGCGGTTGCGGTAGGAGAAGATCACGAATCCGTCGGCGCCGGCGGCGCGGGCGGCTTCGATCTGCTCGATGAGATCGACGGAGGACTTGAGCCGGAAGCCGCCGAGGCCGGCGTAGAGCGGAATGGCGCTCCGGGTGAGGGAGAGCTGCTCGGTCAGGTGGTCGGTCAGGTGCTCGGTGTCCCGGGTGTAGTCCATGGGGCAGACGAAGTCGAGGAGGCCGTCGCGGGACCAGGCGATCCAGTCCTGGCCGTATTCCTCGCGACCGTCCTCGATATCGTCCCAGGCGGCGAGCGAAACGGAGACGTCGGGCTTGATGGCGTGGGCGGCGTCGGCGATTTCCTCGACCAGGCTGGTCATGAGGTCGCGACGCCACTGGCGCCATTTGCCGGCGAGCGCGCCGTCGCCCAGGACATCGTCGGGCCAGGTGGTCACCGTCGCGCCGCTCTGCTGCTGGAAGCGCTCTTTGCAGCCATCGCAGAAGCAGTAGTCGCCTCCCGGGAAACGCATATAATCGAAGTGAATGCCGGCGACATCGTAGTCGCGGACGAGCTCCAGCATGGCCTCCTTCTCGAGAGTGCGGTTCTCGGGGTGGGAGGGGCAGAGCCAGTCCACCTTGATGTCGGGATTGGCCCTGGCGAGCTGTCCTTTGGAGTTGCGCTGGAGGCGGCCCTCGGCTTCGAGCTGGTCGAGCAGCTCCTTGGGTGTTTGCCAGAGCGCCCAGTTGATGCGCCAGACGTGGAGTTCGATGTCGTTGGCGCGGGCGGCCTGCGCCGCCTCGGCGAGCTCGTCTCGGGCGGGATCCCCGCCGGGGGTCGCACCCCTCGCAGGGGTCGCACCCCTCGCAGGGGTCGCACCCCTCGCAGGGGCAGGGGCGAGCACGCGGCTCGGGTAGAGGGCCATATTGCCGATGCTGAAGCAGGGAAAGAAGGCGTTGAAGCCGTTGTCGTGGAGCGACTGCATGATGGCGGGCCAGTCGCGGTCGTAGCCCTCGCTCATCCAGGCGCCGCGCAGCTCGCCGCGGCGGGACTGGGCCGCGGCGCTGGATGCTATTGCGAGCAAGAGAGCCAGAATAGGGATGAGGGCAAGCCGGGTTTGCATCGTGCATCCTCCGCGTTGCTAGAGGCTGTTTCATAACCCGCCGAGGCGGGTTACTAAACAGCAGCACAGGCCGTCAGGTCCAGCAAGCGCATTTCATGCCGGCGTTTCTAGCGGACAGCCAGGCGAGTGAGGGTTATGAAACGCGCTCTGGGGACGGAGGTTCGTCGCGCCGCGGGCACATCCTCTCGGAGAGGGGGACAGGTGGAGCTTGGGGGCGCGGCGTATGAGGGTCAGGCTTCGCGCCGAGATGGAGGAGCAGGATTGACATCGGCAGAGAGAGTGCACAGTGCTTTCGACCGCCGCGAGCCGGATAGGGTGCCGATCTACGAGCAGAGCGTCTGCTGCCGCGTGGCGTCGGAGATCATGGGTCGGCGGATGCGCACCGGCGGCGGGCGGATTCGGTGGGAGGAGACATCGGCGCGGTGGGAGAGCGAGACGGCCTGGCGGGACTACGTCGGCCATCTCATCGAGGACGTCGGCAATCTCATCCGGGCGCTCAACTTCGACCTCGTCGGCATGCCGTGGCGCCATTCGGCGCGGCCGAGTGCGAAGCTCGACGATTTCACCTTCCGCTACGAGGACCCCGAGACGGGGCTGTGGAGCGTGTTCCACTACGACGAGGTGACGGACGTCTTCGACCAGGTTGACTCGTCGATCCGGGGCGAAGGCATCGCCGCCATAGAGAGAGCCGTCGCCGCGGCCGAGCGGGAGGCGGAAGAGGCCGCGCCCCCGATGGTGGAGGAGATGGCGGAACTCCACGCGCTGGCGCACGCCGCCGGCGGGGAACGCGCCGTCAAGTCCGGCGTGGGATTCCTCCAGATCCCGCCGGAGGCGGCCTGGCTGGAGGCGGCGGCCACCAGGCCCGATCTCATCGAGCGCTACCTCGACGCCGGGGTGAGGCAGGCGCTCGTCGCCATACCGGAGCTGCCGAAGTACGGAATTTCGGTGCTGTGGGCGGGCGGCGATCTGGCGTCGAACGGCGGCCCGATCTACTCTCCGGCGATGTTTCGGCGGTTCATCCTGCCGAGGCTGAAGGCGATCGTGGAGGCGGCCCACGCAGCCGGCCTTCGGTACGTCTTCCGCACGGACGGGGATATCCGGCCCATCGCCCAGGAGCTGCTCGTGGAGTCGGGGGTGGACGGGTATGGAGAGATCGATATCGACGCGGGCATGGACCCGGTCGAGCTGAAGCGGCGGTTCCCGAAGCTGACGCTCTGGGGTGGGATCAGCTGCGGCAGCACGCTCGTGTTCCAGAGGCGGGCCGGCATTCGGGAGGCGGTGAGGCGCGTGATGGAGGCCTGCAAGCCCGGCGGGGGGTTCATCTTCGGTTCCTCCAACTCGATCCACGCAGGCATTCCGACGGAGAACTTCCTGGCGATGCAGGAAGCAGCGCGTGAGTTCGGAAGATATGCGGCGTAGCAGATGAACCGCGGGACGTCGGTCGCGAGCAGAGCGTCTGCTGCGAGCAGAGCGTCTGCTGCGGGCAGAGCGTCTGCTGCGAGCGGGGCGGCGGCAGGGGAGCCGCGCCGGTTTCGCGTCGGGCACCACACATGGAGAGGGAGAGCGAGCATGAAAATCGGTGCGATGGACAACGTGCTGGTGAAGCCGTGGACCGAGCTGTTCGACGAGGCGGCTCGCCTCGGGTTCGACGGCGTCGAGCTCGACCTGAAGGTCGAGACCTATCTCGATTCCGAGGTGTGGAGCGAGGCGGGGCGGCGGGCGCTGGTGGACCGCAGCCGGCGGGCGGGGGTCGCACCCCTCGCAGGGGTCGCACCCCTCGCAGGGGTCGAGATCGCCTCCGTCTGCATGGCGAGCGTGGCCGGGCTTATGACCAAGCCCGAGACGCACGACCAGGGGATCGAGGCCCTCGCCGACCTTCGCCGCTTCTGCGACGAGCTGGGCGCGGGCGTAATCCTCTTCCCCATGATCAAGCAGGCAGACCAGAGCGAGGAGGAGGCCGTGGAGCTGTGGCGGGACGGCTTCACGCGGGCCTTCGCCGAGGCGGAGCGTCCGCCGCGAAGCGACGGCGCCCGCGCCAAGGTGGGGATGGAGAGCGTCGGCCGCGTGGGGCGCTCCGCCGACCAGGCGCTGGGTATGATCGAAGCCGTGGGCTCGCCCCAGCTCGGGGTCTACTACGATGTGGGCAATGCCGACTATCAGAGCTTCGACGGGATCGCCGAGATGAAGCAGCTCGGCAGCCACATCGTGCAGATTCACGTCAAGGAGATCGGGGCGGAGATGGGCGAGGGCAAGCTCGACTTCCCCGCCATCTTCAAGACCATCCGCCAGATCGGCTACGATGGATACCTGATCCTGGAAACGGAAGCGGGCGACGACCCGGCCGCGAATGCCCTCCGCAACCTCGAATTCGTGAGAAGCCTGCTGTAGTCCGGCTCGAGCAGAACGTCTGCTGCGAGCAGAACGTCTGCTGCGAGCAGAACGTCTGCTGCGAGCAGAACGTCTGCTGCGAAAGGACGATGTGTGTCTGCTGAGGTCCGAGAAGAGGTCCTGGAGCTGTCGACGTACGTCTGGGGGAGCCCGGATCCGAACCCGCCCTTCCAGCGGACGGGGAACTGGGCGATCTATCCCTATCCGCTCTTGGATGACATTCGGGAAGAGGCGCGCCCGGTTCGGTACCGCGCGTTCGTGGTCGAGAACGAGCATCTGCGAGTCACGGTCCTGCCGGAGCTGGGCGGGCGGATCTACTCGGCGGTGGACAAGACGACGGGGGAGGATGTGTTCTACCGCAACAACGTGGTGAAGCCGGGCCTGATCGCGCTGCGCGGCGCCTGGATCAGCGGCGGGGTCGAGTGGAACTTCCCCCGAGGGCATACGGTCACGACGGTGTCCCGCGTCGATGCGCGGATGGTCGAGGAGGAAGACGGCGCGGCGGCGATCTGGGTGGGCAATATCGAGCAGATCCACCGGATGTCGTGGTCGGTGGGGATTCGACTGCGGCCGGGCAGCGGCGCCATCGAGACGGAGATACACCTGGCGAACCGGACGAGCCTGCCGCATCCCTACTACTTCTGGGCGAACGCGGCGGTGCCGGCCGCGGATGACTTGCGCCTGGTCTATCCGGGGACCCGCGTCCGCACGTGGGGTGCCACCTACGACTGGCCGGTGCACGAGGGGAGGGACCTCGCCCGCTATACCGCCTTCGAGCGCGCCAACGACGTCTTCCTGATCGACAGCCTGGAGGACTTCTTCGGCGTCTACTACGAGGAGCGCGACTTCGGGCTCGTGCATGTCGCCGACGTGCACGATTCGTTTGGGAAGAAGTTCTTCACATGGGGCACGGCCCATCACGGGCGGGTCTGGTCGGCCGCGCTGAGCGACAGCGACGGCCCCTACTGCGAGGTGCAGAGCGGGCGATATGGCGATCAGACGACGTGGCGGCTCATGCCGCCTCACTGGACGGAGCGATGGACCGAGTGGTGGTATCCGGTGCAGGGGATGGGGGCGCTCTCCTGGGCGAGCAAAGAGGCGGCCGTCGGCCTCGCCCGTCGGGGCGGTGGGACCGCTCCCAGCGGTGGGACCGCTCCCAGCGGTGGGACCGCTCCCAGCGGCGGGATCGAGTGCGGCCTGGTCGTGACCCGGCCGGTCCCCGGCGCGCGGGTTCTCCTGGCGGCGGGAGACACCGTGCTCGAGGAAGAGCGCGTGGACTTGGTCCCCGGGAGCCCGCTGCGGATGCACGTCCCGAAGGCGGATCTGACGCAGCCGCCAGCGGTGTTCCTCTGGGACGGCCAAGGCCGCGAGATCATCCGCTATACGGAAGGGCAGCGGCCCAGGACGATCCGGGTTCGTGAGGAGCCGCAGACGCGGGATTCGAGCCCGGGCGAGCTGCTGCGTCGAGCGG
>Ga0307377_10002161_pt1 | contig 23533 bp, 26 predicted proteins | sample TR3MG_FD_202535 | JGI IMG/M metagenome (GOLD analysis project Ga0307377, IMG submission 202535) | Soil microbial communities from Risofladan, Vaasa, Finland - TR-3 | ecosystem: Environmental > Terrestrial > Soil > Coastal area > Acid sulfate soil | place: Finland: Risofladan, Vaasa | collected...
TATATTACAGAATTAAAATACAGTATAAGAAACCAGAAGTTTTTATTAACCTAGATGTTAGTGAAGATAATACTAACCAAAATTATGGAGGTGATTAAAATGATAGATACTACATTTGCAATTGTTATGTTAGTTTGGGTGATTGGTTGTTTGTGTGCTATGGTGATCAATAAACTTAGAAAGAAAAAAGAAGGAGTTAAAAATGAAAATTCTTTATAAAACACTAACTGTTGTTATGGTAGTTGTCTCATTGTTAGTTTGTGTGGCAGCTGTTGGATATGTAACATCACCAAGATTTCAAACGGCTGCGAGAAATTGTGTTGTAGAAAACACAAACCCAGAATTTGTTGAATGGGTAGAAGTTTTTCAAAATCAAGTGGGGTTGATTTTTGTAGGTACTGAGAGGGAACGTTTAGAATCTAGACTAAACCATCTTAGGAAAACAGAATTGTTTTTGGAACATAAACTTTCTACTGAGGTCACTCAAACGCCATGGAGTAGATTGATTCATGGCGATCATGAAAAAAATCTGGAGAATATTAAGTCGAGAGTAAAAAGTAAAAAAATTAGTTTGTTCTGGGTGAAAACCAAGGACAAACTAAAATTTTGGTAGGATTAAAAATAAGGGAGTGGAAACGCTCTCTTATTTTTTTCTAAGAATTTCTACAAGAACTTTGAATACGTCTTTTGGTTTAGCAGACCCAGCTTGTGATACTGCATTATCATAAAGAAGTTCTTGAATGTGTTTAGTTCTTGATCCTCTTGATTCCATAAATTGAAATAAGTGTTCTTTTGTCATATTCTCTAAAGTCAGTTCTTTTTTCTTAGATTTTTTTGGTTTAATAACTTCCATTTTTTCTATTTTTTTGTTGACTTTTTCTTGAACTATTTCTTTTCTATTTTTTGTTTTCTTTTCTTCAGAAATTATATTTATACTAGGAGTATCTGAATTTTCTTCTTCGTCTTTAAGAGTTATTTTTGCTTCTACAGTTACAGGATTTGCAATTTTAAATGTATCATTCCATGGATTTAAAAAATAACCATTTCCATTAAGTTCTAAACTTCCTTCTATTTTTTCACCCTCTTGAATTTCTCTTTTGATAATGTTTCTTAAAGGAGGAATTTCTACAAGTATAGATTCGTTTTTAATTTCTACAGGAAATCCATATTCAATACCATCTATTTTAAATTTTAAAGCACCAGATAGTTGGTCTGTATTAATACCACCTATTTGTACCTCAAAATTTAAGTTTCTTGTTTTGTTTATATTTAGTTTTAACATAACTAATCCCCATTACCATTTGTAACTGATTTTACAATAACTAAATCTTCTTTTATAACTTCATTTTCTTCGTATTCTACATGTTTTACTAAAATTAAAGGTCTAACAATTTCTTCCTCACGAACTAATGTGGAACCTCCGCCGACAACACCAATTCCTCTGGCTGGAGCGAACATACCTAATGTTGCTATTGTTATACTCATATTAAATCGATCCTTAGTTAATTTATCTTTATTCTTCTATTTGTTTCCAAGTTGTAAACTTACCCGGACCATCTCCAACTGCTGTAATTCTATATGTAGATAAAATATTTTGTCCGGTTCCAACTGATCCTGAGTTTGAATAAATTCTAATTCTTGCTGATATTAGATTTGCACTATTATCATACTCTGGTTCATCTATAAATATATTTTGATGTACAAGACCAAGAACTTTAGAAAGATCGTCAGAAATATCATCAAAATCAGACCAGTAAACTTGAATATCATCAGACTTGCCCCACGGTACATCCATCACAATTCATTATTAGTATCTTATACCATTTTTGGTATGTGTATTCCAATTGATTCTTTCATAGTTTGAATCATTTTAGAATCTTTTTCAAGTACGTCCCTATAAAAGGCTCGAATAGAATCAATCCCATCTTCCGGACTTGAGTGTTCTAATGGAATTCCAATATTAAATACACATTTAAAACTATTATTAAGAAATGAACCAAACCATCGAATCTCTGAATATTTACCATCTTTAGATAATACTTGACTTGAGTATTCTTGATATGGTGTATTTCCATCACATACATGCCTGGAAACATTTTCAATTATACATCTTTGATCCTCTGGTATAAAATCGAACCAAGATTTTCCAGCTAGATTATTTTCGGAATCAAATCCTAATAATTTTGCTAACGCATAATTAGCTAATAATATTTTCATCTCCTTATCAATAGCTACTATATAAAATGTAGAATAATTGAATATGTCCCAAATAAGTTCTTTTAAATCTTTGTCTTTCATTTTAACCTACTCCCAAATGTTTGGCGATGAGGTCAATTGATGTTTTTAGAGGTCCGGCAAATTGATGTAGAAGTGATATCAATGACAATATTACAATAGCTGTACCACCCCATGCCACATACATTTTTAAATTCAATCCTGAATATTCTTTTACTTGAGCTAAACGATTTTTAGTCATTTCTATTTTTATGTCCGAAACGTTGGTAGAAACTCCATCTTTCATTTCAATAATTTTATCAGAATAAGTTCCTAATTTTCCTATAATCTCACTCATTCCATTACAGAGGTCTGATTGTTTTTTTAGTAAATGATCTTGCTTATCTAATATCTGTTTTTGTTGCCCTAAAACGATCGTATTTTGTTGTATATAATTTTCATACGATTTTAACATTAAAAACAAATCATCTCTACTTAAAGAGTTTTGAGGATTAGTTGATATAAATCGAATATCATCTGGAGGAAATTTATCAGAACTCATTTATATTAATCTCCTAAATATTACCGTACAAATCTCTTATATCAGTTAGTGACATTTGTACATAATTATGTGATTTATCTTTTAACCTTATCCTGTTTGGATTGTTATCCTTTCTGTAATCAACATGAATCCAGCCGTCTGGAGGATACTCTAAAATTACGTTTCTAAATTTTAGTTGATTAATAATGAATTCTAAAATATCAAACAAAGTAACACTATCTTCTAAAGGTTCAATATCAGCTGCTTCCCCTCTACAATGGTTTGACGACGGACTACCCCCAATCGCATTATTTAATTGTTTTGATCTGAACCCACTGGTTATACGAATTCTACCAAATTTTTCTCTGATAGGTTGTAATACATTTATTGTTAACTCTTCAATACTCTTCCACTGTTGTTCAGTTGGTGTGTTATCTATACCAAGCCTAGTTGCAGCATCAGATTTTATAAATTCTTTGTATTTAAAATTGGTAGCTCCGGGAATCTTTGAACTTAAATTTCTCATAATATAATTCCTATTTCAACGTAAGATATTTTATAGTTTGTTCTAAAGATAGTATCTATTCAGTATTATTTTACTTCAAAGTTATCTTAATTCAGATATAACAGTTTCTAATTGTAACTTATCATCAAAACTTTCATTCTCTATTAATTTATCATCAAAATCAATTATATGTAAAGAATTGCCATTGAGGATAAAATTATGTATTACAAGATCATTATTAGTATTGTTCCATTTATAATCACCTTGTATATCTCGGTTTTTTAACTTTTCTATAAGATCAAAAATACGGGGATAAATTCCATTTAATTTAACAAAAGTTTTTAGATTAACTCCAGCAATCCAATCTCGTAATCCTTCTCTTCTTGTACTGGATATTTTCTTTGAATCAAAATTTGATTCTATTGTATTAATTCCCCTATCTTTCAGACGTTTAACAACATCTAAATCATCATTATTAAATAATTTTTCATATTCATAATATGGCCATTTCAAATCACTTTTTGGAGTTTTAATCCATAATATTTCACTTGTTGTATTACTAGTATGTCGTTTGAAATTTCCTAATTTAATTTTTTCTTTATTATCAAAGTAATTTAATATATCTTTTAAATTGTATTGACCACATGCTCCAGAATCTTCGATAGGTGGAGTTTCTACAATTAGATTATCTCCAAGTTTGGTTAATGTTTCACATACTTCTAAGACTTCTTTATGATTAAAATGGTGTATAACATTTAAAGCTAGTATAACATCAAAGTGTTCACACTTGGATATTTCTTTTAATTTATATAAATCCATCGTTTTATGGAGAATAATAACTTTATCCTTACAAATATTTTGATTACAAAGATGTATTAATGTATTTATTTCACTAGTTTTATTTTCAACCATTATGGATATAGCATCATATTCTGTAGCAGCTCTAAGTGAGTAATAACCTACATTGGCTCCAATATCTAGAATAGTAAATGGTCTGTTATATTTATCAAATAATTGTTTCATTGCTTCATAACGTGAATTACAATCTCTTTTACCCTTAACAACTACAGAACCATTTATATATTGATCTTGATATAGTTCCATAATTATTTAACTTTTCTTTTAGAGTTAGTAATCATTTTCATTAATTCTTCTAATGTTATAGATGAGGTTTTGTTTTTCTTCTGATTTTCTAATTCTGATATACATTCTAGATTTTTATAATGAGCTATTATTTCAGGGTCAACATTATTTATAAATCCATCATAAATAGAAAATTTATGATCTAACTCGTAACCATATTTTTTACCTCGTGATCCTGCATTCTCAATTTCATTATAAAATTTTTTAAATGTTAAATTTGTTTTCCCACCAACGGTTTTATAATATTTTTCAAATTCATTTAATCTTAATGGATCTGATCTAAAATAATACAAACAACATTCCTGCTTACATTCTTCTGAACAATACAAATATCTTCCATCATTTCCATCATCTTTTTCTAAAGCATCTTTTCTTGATTGATATTGTTGAAATGTTAAAGTAAACCATCCGCCATTTTCTTTAGAATTTTTACACTCACTATATTTACAATGGACTTGAATTTCTTTTTCTCCGGGTTTATCTGGATTATATCTCATCTCTTCTTCTTTAGAAAAAATTGGGTATCTTTCTTGAATTTGTTCAATTGATAATTTCATTGCTTTTCTATGTTTCTCTTTTACTTCTGGTCTATTATGAACTTCTTTCATTGCTTTTCTATTCTTCTTTTTTATTTCTGGTTGATTCATTGCTTCTTTAATTGCTTTTTTATGTTTCTCTTTTACTTCTGGTTGATTCATTGTTTTTGATTGTTCTTTTCTTTTATTTGGGCAAGTATTATATGTTTTAGAACAACACCATTTATTTACTGTAGAAAAGTAATGATTAGCTTCTTTCCCGCAACCATAATCACATAGTTTCTTTTGGTTCAATTTTTATCCTCCCAGAAATTATATCAATTGCTTTCTTTACAGCTGATGGAGATATTGTTTTAGTACATTCAAATTGTCTTTCAGTACTCTCATGTTTTGGACACCAATTCCAATTCCCTCTGTCGAGAATAAAATCATTAGAATTAAAGCACCCATGACAAACGTTTTCATTAATAATTCTTATTACTCCAGAATGAAATTCAGCTTCTGCCAGTGAATAGCCAGAAATCAAAATAACAGGAACTTTTAAAGCCCAAGCCAACCAGCTGGGTCCAGCCGACACGCCTAAAAACATATCAGCATGTCTGATGGTATTTACAGTATCCTCAATAGGTCGATTTGTTCTGTTTATAATATTTTTTAATTTCGTTTGTTCTTTGCTTGTCACAACTACTTTATATCCGATCTCATTTAAATAGTCAACAATTTCTTGCCAACCATTTTCATAATTCCAGTATTTACATTGAAAAGTACTATGTTCTGAAATACATACATATTTTTCTTTTATTTTTCTTCCTTTATCCGGTAATCCAATTTCTGTTCTTATTTCTCGATAGAATAAACCAAGTATATCTGCTGCGATTTTTTGAAGGGGAACCATTTTCCATGGGATCTTATTTTTCTGTTTATTGATGTCGTCATCAAAACAGCCCACTATGTAAGATGCGTGAATACTCGGTATAACTACACCGGGTTCCACAAAATGTAAATGTTTATATTCTTTTGCATCTTTAAATAGTTTATTCCAAAATGTAGTTACATAAACTTCACATTTATGTTTTTTCCTAAATTCTTCAACAAACGGAAGCCAAGATAAAGTGTCTCCTAATGATTTTGAATCAAGTGAAATTAAAACATCTTTTCCAGTCAGATCTAATTTATGTTCATATACAACTTTTCCATCTTTCTTTACTCTTATTAGCCAGTTGGTAAAGTATTTTCGATGTGGAGAAGTCCAATGATTTATTTTCATTGTATGATGATGAACTGAAGATTTATTATCAGGGTCTAAAAATTCTACTACATAATAACTTGGCGAGTCCTCTCCAACAATTTCAAGTCGTGCTCCATCTATAAAACTACAAATAAAATTTTCATTCGCTGCTATATAGTTTGGATCCTTTACACAAGTGGCGCGTATTTCAGATCCAGTATCAAGTGATACATCTGTAATATTTAATACATTAAAACTGCAGCTTTCTAAAAATAATTTCAAACTTTCAATATTGAAACCGCACATATGAGCGTTGCCTTTATGTGATTGTTCACCATATATTTTAGATACTGCTAACCATTTATCTTTATCTGGAGTATCTAACCATCCACGTACTTCCTTTTCTAAGTTTGGAACTCTAACTATTAATTCTCCTGTTGGTTTTAAAACTCTTCTCCATTCATCAACGACTTCATATATACTATGTAAACTCACATGCTCTAAAACATGAGACACATAAACTTCGTCCACTGTATTATCTTGAAATGGTAGATTTGATATATCAGCAACAATATCTATATTATTAAGATTATTGAATCTATCTATATTGATGTATCCTGGTTTGATATCATTTCCACATCCTAAATTTATTTTTATCTTTTCTTCTTCTGGAGTAGATTTTTCAATTGGAAAATAAGTTTTAGATAATTCTGTTATATGTTTATAACCTATTCTTGCTGCGTTTTCCCATGTATATATTTTTCTTACTAAACTAGATAATTTTACAGCTTTATCTTTATTTTTAGAATAGTCGTTATACACATTTCTCATTACTGTTTTTAAATGATTAAAATCTGGTTCAGCCCATTCGCCCGGAACATCATTATTCATTTGAAATACATTTTTTGGTGGTTGCATCTTTTCAATGTTTACAGTATGAGCAATTCCGTTTGAGAATTCTAATTGAGCTCCCCAATCTGAGCATATAGATGGTGTCCCACTTGCGATTGCTTCTATCAATGGAAGGTTCCATCCTTCAGCCCTTGAACAACTTAAAAATACATGACCAGATCTCATCCACTGAATGTATTCATTTCTATCTGGAAAGTGGAGAATTTTTACCTTCTCACTTTCTAATTTATAATGTTTTAATCTCTGTTCTGTACTACTTAACTTATCTACAGGAAATGGATTATCAGAAGATAAAATTAAAATTATATTATCATCATTTTTAAACTCTTCTAAAAATGCTTGAATTGTTTCTGTTATTGATTTTCTATAATCCCATCTTCCAAATATCATAAAACAAAATTTGTCTTCTGGAATTTTATATTTTTTATAAAGATTCTTCAATATCATTTTATCTGAATTTGGAAAAAAGAGATTTCCTTCTACTGCCTCTGGAACTACTCTTACCCTATCTTCTGGATAACCTTGTTCAATTGTACATTGTCGTTGCCATTCAGTTGGACACCAAAATTGGTCGTATTCTAAAGCTTTAGCAAAAAATTGATTTACTTGTCTTGTTGATTCCCATACGTTATATGCAATTTTTGGATTAGGATATTTGTCATAAAAATAATAGTGATTACTTTCATTTAGAACAATATTAATTATTTTATCATTAGGATTACGAATAAATGGATTCCCTACTTTATAAGGTTCATCTTTCCATTCTTGTTCAATGATTATATTTCTTTCTTCTTCTGTTAGATATGATAAATCTTTTACGTAAGAATAGTTTCTGATATGAACTGGTATTAGTCTACTAAGGTGAGTAAAGAAATTTCTTGAATGATTTGCATAGCCGGTATGGCCAAGATATGATGTATGTCCAACTACTTGAATTCCCATGGTTTATCCTTTCGAAAGTTAATTTATTATTTGTTCTTGTTTATTGAATATATTTTCATAATTATCTACTAACGTAGGAGTATAATTATCTGCTACATTATCAAGACTTAAAAGTAGATTTCTAGCTCTCAAATTTAAAGTTAATGCTTTATCAGATATTTTTACCCCAGAACCACTATAAAATGGTCCTATCATTCTTGGGTGCTCTTTTTCAACCATATCATATAAAGGAGTTCCAACTCTAGCAAATAGTCTCCATATTCTCATAAACCTATGGGTATCTTTATCATACTTTGGAACATCTTTTATAAATTGTTTAACTTCTTTAATATCTTGTTCTGTTAAATTTGGCCATCCAAGAATAAGCGACATATAAATTCTACTTTTATATTTTTTAATTATTTTCATTGTATTTAATATATCGTTTGTTGTTGTACCCTTTCTCATATAATTTAACATCCTATTTCCAGGAAATTCTAAACCAATTTGAAATGTAATGTTGTTTGGATGTGGTCCCTCTCCATTACTACATTTTTTAAGAACTTCTTCTAAAATTTCGTTCTCTTTTTTTGATGATCTAAGAAACAGTGTGTATCGTAAATTCTTTTTTCTTGGTAATCTCGGAACTAAGTATGATAATTGAGCTGGTGTCATTGATGGAGTATAAAGAAATATCGATCTTGGTTTGTTGCTATTTATATTGTCTTTAAATTTAAAATCAAATATTTTTCTTGTTCTATCTTTATTTATATCAAACTTACAAAATAGACACTTATTCCAATAACATCTGCTACTAATTGAATATACTAAAAAAATAGGTCGATCATCTTTAATCGTTTGTTCTGGTAGTTCAAGTTTCCATTCATAAGAAAAGTCTTCAATATTAAAAAATTGTTCTAAACTTTTTTCAACAAATATTATATTTTTTGGTAAGGAATTATATGTAAATGTTTTAGTAGTAATTGCAGGCCCACCAACTATAAAATTAATATTCGGATATTTTTTTGCCCAGTAATAGCCTTGATATACATGACTGGTTGTAGTTGCACTTATAAATACATTCCTTTTTTTAATTGGGAGTTCTTTTTCTTTACAAGTAGCTACCATATCTTTTATATCATTTCTTTGGTTGTCAAAATTATGATGAACCCAAAAAAAATCTCCTTTAGATTTACAAAAATCATATGTATCAGAAAATCCATTACTAATACCCCAAACATCAATATTTTTTGTCATTCTCCACTTCGAATAAAATTGTACAAAAATAGTATTTTTCATTTTTTCTCCTTGATATAATATTTTTATGCAAATCAACGCAAACCTTGCTTATGTGGAATTACAAGATAATCAATCCAGTTTCTCAATTCTTGTTGTCTAATTATATCATCTAAAATACTTCTACTAATGTTTAACTCTTTCTTTAATTTAGTTAATTTTGGATTGTAGTATAATGTATCTGCTTTTTTAACATACTTTTGAACTTCTTTTTCTTCTTTAAAAAAATCACATTCAACTAGATATTTTGCTCTTGTAATAGACCATCGATTTAATTCATATAAGTTATATTCTGGATGATATTGAGTTCCCCAAAAAGTTCCTTTTTTACAGTTAATTTCTAATGATTGTACAGAAGTATGATTTCCTATTGATGATATAATACTGTTTTTTGGTACTTTAGAAATTTCGTATTCATGAAATACTAATCCATCATAAGTATCAGGTTTTCCTTTTAAAAGAAGTGACTGTTTATTTACTTTCTTAATGTTTCTAGCTATATTCCATTCAAAACCATTCTTATTTTTTTTAACTTTTCCTCCAGCTACTACACAAGCTAATTGTATTCCCCAACAACTTCCATAACAGGGTATTCCCTCTTCGAATATAGATTGTAATAGTTCAACTTGTTTTTTGATTATTGGATTTTTATTATAATCGTATAAATTAGAACCAGTCCATATATAACCATCATATTTATTAACATGAATTCCTGATGGTAGCATCAACTTATAATCGTCAGTAAATATTATATCTACATTACATTCAGGAATATATTTTTGTAAAAAATTTTTAAATAAATTACTTGGTTGATTTAAATCATGAACATCCATTCTTTTTTTACGATACGATTTTGAGTAACAATTAAAAATACATATAGAAAGGTTATTTATTGATTTTTTTGTATGTTTCATTTTAAGCTTTTGTTATATTTTTCAACTAACTCCATTTGTAAAGACCATAATTTTTTAAATGCACTACAAAATGGAGATCTTTTGTTATAGGTTCCATAGGCTAACTTTCTTGTATATGGACAACCTCCTTGACACCACATTATCCATTCACATTCTTGACATTCAGGAAGATTTTTTGCAGACCATCTCTGATGAAATTTAAACTCTGATCTTTTTTTGATGGTATCTATATTTCCAACAATCGTATCTAAATCACCATTACATGATCGAAGTCTTCCATCAGGATCTATTACCATAAACCATTTTCCACAACTATTTGGATTTTTTGTTCCTGTCCAAGTTGGATAAGTTGACTCCATAATGAAATTTGGCCACATTGGTCTTTCAGCATCTAATAATAGTTTAAACATTTTAGTCATTTGTTTTTCATACATATTAACATATCCTGGAATTGTTCCACCGTTGTATAATCTGTTTATTCTCATATTTGAATTATATTTTATAGCTATTTTTGTTAATTCTGTGAGTCTCTCTAAATTTAACCAATTAAGAGCTATTGCTAAATTACATCCACCACATGTAGATTTAATAGTTAATATTTTTTCTTCTATTTCTTTTAAACTATCATATGTTGGATTGAGCATTATTATTATTTGTCTTTTCTTTAATTCTTTTAAAGTAGTATCATCAATAAAATCACCATTTGTAAATATTACAAAACCTTCTCTACCTTTATAACCAGCTGGAATTGTTGTTGCAGGTTTATCTTTATTAATTTTGTCGACAATCGCAAATACAGCTGGTATGTTTAAAAATGGTTCTCCTCCTAAAAAATGAACTCTAAATTCTTTAACATTATCCACATGATAAATATTTGTAATCCAGTTTGCTGTTTTTTCAGCTTGTTTAATGCTCATTTGAACATCAGAATGAGGATAGTAGCAATTGGCGCATTGTCTATTACATTTCTCATTAACATAAACATCATTCATAAATGCGTACATTTTATACCTCCGATTTTTTGATTGTTTCTTTCATTATAGAAGCTGCATGGTCCATTTGTTTAATCCACGTATCAGCAACTTCTTCAGTTCTACCAGGAGCTGCTAAAAAATATTTTTTTAAATTCATTCTGTTATAGATTTCACCATTAAATTCGAGAATTACATACGGTCCATAAGGTGTAGTTAATTTTTTTGTTATTTTCATATATTCTTGAATCGGACCGTCGGATTCATATACCTCACCCATACATGGTGCTTTTAAATCTATTTGATCAACGTAAGTTCCTGTTGTTTTATTTGCTACAGCATATGTATATAATCTTTTTGCTAATCCAGACATAAATACCATATGCATGATGTCAGCTCCACAATATCTAGAATATTTTGTTCCTCTATATTGTGGCATAATTAGTTTTGTATATCTATAGTCATTTTTTCCATAGCCATCTGGATTGTCAAGATATTCAAATAATAGAATTAACCCCACTAATTTATCACCTTTATATATGTAAGAACAATATTTTTTATTTATATTTTTACCCCTACTCATCTTTCTACCTCGTTGAGTTAGAGGTTTATATTCTTTATCATATTCAAAAAATTGTTTATAGTACATTCTCAATTTATCATCAATATCATTTATGTCATAATAGAAAACGTTTGGATATACCTGTACTCCATCTTTTGGTAAAAATCTTTGAAAATTAATTAGAGAAGTCATTTCCAATCTCCTTATATCTTTTTACAGAATCTATAAACCAGTCAATTCCCATATAAACTTGTCTTTCTGGTGCTACTCCTCTATCTTGAGAGACTTGATTTCTATAAGCAACATCTTGAAATGTGTTGTGTGAGTTATAAACACCTCTATAAAATTTAACTTGATTAGAGCAATCATGTAATACAACATCTTTCCATTTTTCTTTAACTGCCAAATCAAAAATATTATATACCAATTGTCTACTAGAAATTGGTGATACATAACCAGAATGATATCTATAATAAGGACCTTCTTTTTTAAATGTTTCTACAGACCAAGGAAATAGTTGCAATTCTGCAAAATGAATATGATCGACTCCGGTATCTAATATTTGTTTTCTTTTTGATCTAAAACTTTCATAATAATCTGAATACATTGGAGATTCAACACATACATACTTAAATAATTTTCTTGCTATATACATATGTTTAATAACTTTATCAGAACAATTACTAGCAGCAAGATTAAAACGAATTTCATCTAAACCAGAATCCGCTAAAATTTTCAAATTTTCTTCTGTGGCTAGATCTCCATTTGTATATAACCACTGGTGATATCCGTCATTATGTAAATATTTCATGAGTGGTGGTAATTTTTCCATTTCCATTAATGGCTCATAATGTAACCACGCAATACCATTAATAAATTTTTTTCCTTTGACATCAAATATTAGTTTAACATCTTCTTCATAAAAATAATATGGTTTAATCATATATTTATCATTTGGAATTTTTTGATTTGGTTGATTATAATAATAACAAAACTTACAGTTTCTTGTACACTTAGTTGTTGTTCTAATTTGTGTCCATTTTCCTTTTAAGCAACAATCTCTACAACCAGGTGTTAATTCACCACCCCAATAAGCAAGATAATTATGTTTGTCTTGTTTTAAACCGGGTATTCTTTTTTGTCGTTCTTTAATTTTATTTATAACAATCTTTTCTATAGCACACTCTATTTGATATGTTAGATATGCCTTATAAGGACTAAGGTTGTTAAGATCAATCGTTTGAAGTTCTTGAATTATTTCTTTTTTGTTGTGCTTGTTTATTTCCACATTTCTCCTTTTGGATACTCTTTCAATGGCAATGTTAAATCTTTTATAATATTTTTTTTCATTTTTTTATCAAGTATATATAAATACTTATGAAAAGTTCCTTTTCGAATTCCTTGATATAACCAGTTTGTTGCCTGATAAATTTTTCCTTCATGCTCATGATTATCTTCTGCAAAAGTAATTACAATTTTAATACCTATTTTTTTTAAGTACTTTAATGATTGACTAATTGAATAAGATTCTATATTTGTACCATAACCATCTTCTATCCATAATCTTCTTAAAACTGTTAATTGAGATTTGTCAAAATTAATTGTTTTTGTAATAGAATTAAATAACTCAAAATCATTTAATCCATAAACCAAACACCCTATTATTTTTGAGTTGTAATAGATTCCAAATGCATAATAACCATATTTACAAATAGGCCATTCTTTTTTATAATGATGATTAACAACCATATTTTTTATAATTCTTATTTCTACTGGTTTGATTTCAGTATTTAAAATATTTATGTATTTTTTTTCATGTTTCATTTTATGTATACCATATCCTTTATTTCTTTTACTGAATTTTTCTTTAAAAAATATTCTGGATATATGTATTTAAAGCAAGTATTTAAATATATTTGTTTATATTTAATTATGTTTTTGATTTTTTTACATTCTTGATATGTATAACTTTTAGGAAGCATTCTATATATTGTTTTGAAGTTCATTTTTTCAATTAAAAATTTAGAAAAGATCAGAGTTGAAAAAAGAATATCATTATTTGTTTTTGAAAAATCTACTATATTTGTAAGTTTCCTAACTTTATCTTTAAAACTTAATATTACTTCTATTGTTATTATATCTCCTTTATGAACTACATACCAACACCCAGCTTGCTCGTGCACAATATCGTCTTTTAATAAACAATTAAAAAACAAAGTGTTATTTGATATTTTGTTCCATTTATTTTGAATATATTCTAGCTTAAAATAATCATATATGCTATAGTTATAAATTTCAATATCTTCTAATTTATAATAAATAGGTTGATTATCTACCTCTATTTTTATTTTAGAATTTATGTATAATTTGAACATATCTTTTATATTATAATTACTTAATTTCATTAAGGTGTATTTATTAACTAAGTCTACCCATTGAGGTAAATTAACAAATCTAGATAGTTCCATATCAATATTATTTAAATTATAATTAATGTTTTTTCTAATTCTTAATGCATTTTTAAAAAGATATGCTTTAAACATAATATTATATTATATCCTTATTTTTTAATTTGAGTTCTTTTAAGAGGCGAGAAACTTCTTTTTTATTAATATGTCTTCTTCTAATATCAAAGTTATATACATTTTTTGTAATTTTTCTCTGTTTATAATCTAATTCAATTTCTTTATATTCTTCCAATTCTATCCCAAAAAATTTAATTAGTTCAACAATTTTACATCCTGAAGACCAATATAAATTGTTTCTTATTGACAATGGATTTTTCCAATTATATTCTTTTTTAATAGTTGAAATTATTTTATTGATGTTATAATCTAAGTATAGAAAAGGTATTATTTTTGAAGTAGTTAATTTAGGTATATAGCATATTTTATCTATAATTATTTTAATTTGAGTATCATTTTTATTAGTTAAAGATTTTAGTTGATTATAAACATATCTTTTAGAAGATTCTCTAAAATCTTCAAATTTATGGATTGATTCTAATGAATTCCCTTTCCATTTTGTTTGTTTGGGAGAAGTTCCCCTAAAAACAAATGGTATGTTATGTTCATCAGCAAATTTAGTTGCTATAGAATTCATAAATGAAGTACAAAAAAAACAAACTGGATTAGAAATAAGTTTACCACTTAAAAAATTTATATTTTTTAATTCATCAATGTTAGTAAATATAAAGTTAAATAAATAATTAGATTCTTTAGGTCGAAATATATAATGATCTAAACCTAAACTTTTTACAGTTTCTTGAGTTCTGTGTATATAATCAAACCCATGTTCTATACTAAATAAGAGAACATTATAACCAAAATTTTTAAGTTTATGAGCTAAATAAGTACTATCTTTTCCCCCAGAAAACATCACTATACAATCATATTGCGAGTTGGTTTTATTTTTGTTTATTAATTTTTTGAAATAATCTTTATTGTTCATCTGATATTCCCTTCTTCATCTTGATTTATTATTTGTTGTGATTTGATAAAACCAAACTTATAACTTAAGTTAAATAAAATAATCAATTTCTTCTAATAATGTAGACCCGTTTTTTCTATGGAAATGAAGTCCTACAACTTCAAGCCTGCCTTCAAATATACCTCCTTCAAATACAGTAATATCTTCTATATTAAATTTTGGTTTCTTGTATGAATAATTTAATTCTTCTACTAACTTTATGTTACTACCTTTTTTGTATAAGTATCTAGATTCATTTAAAATCTTTTTTATTGACGGGAATAGTTGTAGTTGTGTTAGTTCTAAATTAGAAGCTAGTGATTGATATTTAATATTATTTTTTGGTTTTATAATGTAAGGATATATAAGATATTCAATTCTTCCTTTAAGTTTTGCAATTGATTTTAAAAAGAAATGAATTGGTTCTGGACCGTATAACATAGCTGTTGTTTTTGGAAAGCTCAAATTTCTATTATAATAAGATATAATTGACTGTTTGGCGCGGTTTATATTTCTAGGCAAGATTAATTGTTCTTTATATATATCTATAATACAATTTATTGCAGATGTTATTTTATGCTTTTTTTCTTCATTTATAGGTATGATTTCTATAACTCTTGAAGATATACCAAAATCATCAAGAGATTGTATTTGTTTTTTTATATTTATATTTTTATGATATTCTTTTAATTTATATATAACAACAACGGGATCTCCAAATTGTTTTGCATAATTAATTATTGCTTTATGTCCTTCATGAATACCACTACTTTTTGGATGCATTGGTATCATAATATTCATTTTTCAAATTCTCCTATAAAATATTTTCGTTCTTAACTATTTATTTTTAAATTAAAATCACTAATGAAGTTTTATCTCTTTTTCTATATTTAGAATTACACTGTTAGAAATATTTGATTTCTTTTTTCCAACAATAGCTATGTAATATATAGGTTTTCCTTCAATTGATAATCGATGTCGATATTTCTTTTGTAAACATATATCAAAAATCTTATTATCTAACATTTTATGAATAAGTAAAGAAAATCCAGTTATATCATTTTTATCTAAAAAATTTTCTTTAATGTTGAAAGCAACCCATGCAGGAATTGTCAAAAGATTGAATCCTGTTGCAAAGGTTTTTATAGGTATATCATTAAATCCAAGTGTTGAAATAGTAGTCATACAATTAATTTTTTTAGCTTTAATTTTTTTATAAAATAAAGAAGATATTTTTGCAAGATCTTTAATGTAATAATCTTTATAAATATTTGGTCTGTCTCGTTCTGTTGCTTTTACAGCTTCTTCTATAATGTCAACTCCATATATAGTTTTTACTCCAATGCGGTGTAATTGTTCGCCAACTAGTCCATTTCCAGCACCTAGATCTAAGACAATAAGATCTTTTATATTTTCAAATTTTTTAACTTCTTTTTTAAGAAAATTACAAACTATCATTGGTGAATTACATCTCAATTTTTGATGAAATAAATCCTCATAAAATCCAGGGATTGAATAAACTTTTTTGTAATTATGAAATCTAATTTTACAAGTTTTGTTTTGTATTGTAGCATAACAATATTCATGATTTAAAGATAAAGTTTGATTCTTAGGAAATTGTATACAGAAATTTTTATCCATTATGTTTTACCTCATTTCAAAAAGTTTACAAAAAATAAAAGGGTAGATAATTCACCCTTTTATTTTTTTATTAACTTATAAAATTCTTAACAAGGTTTAATTCAATAAATTTACATGTTTGAAAAGAATACGGACTTGCTGTATAATTTGGAGAGATGTTTGATACAGCATAAACTGGAGATGATAATTGTCTCATAACCTTGATAAAAGGGACAACGTCATTTTTGGTTGAAATTGGGACTGCAACATCTCGTGGTGAATTTTTAACAACATGATTGTAGTTAGGAACATAAAAATCGTTACATATAGAAAATGCCCAAGATCGATTTTTAATTTCTTTTTTCAACATTTTTGCTGAAGGTTTTACTAATTCCACCCACTCAATTTTTCTAACAATTTGGTGAGTTGGAACCTCAAATGAAAGTTGAAATTGATTGTCTTTTTTACTCACATACAATGTTCTACTTTTTCCACGTTTATAATTAGTCGTTGATTCATTTACAATATGGACAACCTTTTTAAATTTACCTAAGTAGGCTAAAGGGTTAATCCATCCACCATAAGTAGCCTCATTTTCAGAATAATTACAAACTTCTTTTTGAGATGCATCAACCGGCGGTATGACTTTCCAAGTTGATAAATGAATATCATCATGTGCATCAAAATGAAGAAGTGTATCTACTTTTGGAATTCCAATATCAGATTGTAAAGCAGCTTTTACCATACCGCTATGTCTTGACATCATATAGTGAGGTACTCTCTTTTTACCTTTTATTACTAAATCAATAGCCGCACCACCATACGGTGAATTTCCAAATTGTTTTTCATTATCTTCACACCAATCACTCAAATCACCTTGAATAAATGGAGCACCCTTTTGTAAATAATCGTAGCTATTAACAAAACCATGTTTTTGAAATATTGAAAGTTTATCAAATCCAAAACCAGAAGTATAAGCTTTTAATAACATTCCGCCTGATAATGTTCCAGTAATTTTTAAAAAATCTCTTCTCGATAGCTTTTTCATTTTATCCTCCTTAAATTAAAATAATTAATAATTTCTTATTAGTTATTTATATATATAAAAGAAAGAACTAAAATGGATATAATTATTAGATTAACAAATACAATTTATTCTTCTAATATTTTAATAGTTTTCTCAATAATTTGTTCTTCTAACTTTTGTTTCTCCTCTGTTTTTTCTAAATCTCTTGTTTGTAAAATCCTCTTGCTTAAATCTAAAAACTTTTTTCTTAACTCCTTTTTTTCAAATCTATTTTTTATTAAACTTGTATTTGGTGGGTCTGTAACTCCATTATATGATGTATTATAACATATACAATGCGTTTCAGAAGCTGCATCTATGTGAATTATTTCTTCTTTAGATCCTTGATTATAACACATGTTATAACATATGCAACCCCTTTTTTCATTTTGTTTGTTACTATTATCAACGCCAAGATTTTCACCCCAGTTAGATTTCAAAAGTTTTACTCCTTCTTTTTCTGCAAGTTGTCCGTATTTTACTCCAGCTTCATGTTGTATTCTATTAAAGTCACATACACTTTGAGGTTGTTTATATAAGCTTCCTGTCATATCCCAATTGACTGCATAGCAACCACCGTTACATACTGATGTTTCATAAATATCACATTCTGCACATTGTTTGGGAAGATTCTTAAACCAGTTTATAAATTCACTTCTCCACGCTTCATTTACTGCTATTATTTCACCATTTTTTCCTAGTGGTCCTGCAATAATTGTTGGAAGTTTACTTCTTTCTTTTGTAGTTAAACCATGCTTGTTGAATCTATGACATGGAAAACAAAAACCATCAACACTCCATCCTGTATAAGAATTTCCAGCACCGCAGGGATTTCTTGGAGGCATACCAGTTTTACTTACACGGGCTTCATCATTCAGATGTTTTAGAACTATTGGAGAACCTTCTTTCGCTCTCTTAATTGCATAATTTATAATTAACTCAAATTGCTCTTCTAATAACTCTAATGCTTTTTGATCCCAGTTTCCTTCAAACACTGGAGAGAAAGCCAAACTTTCAATTCCTAAATCTTCTACAAAATATTGTATTGATTCGAAGAAATGTTGAATTGTGTCTGGACTTAGAGAAGACCTAATTCTTTGTTGTGGAGCTATTTTTAATGCTTCTCTAGTATTTTTATCAACAACTTTCCATGAACCTTTACCACCTCCGGTTTTTCTATGATAATCATGAACAGGTTCTATACCATCTAAAGAAATTAAATATAATGATCTATGTTCAAGACACCACTCAACTTTGTCAGGAGTGTATAACATACCATTTGTCGTTCCACCAAATTCCATGGGTAGTAACTCTAATTTCTTTGCTAATTCTTCTGCATAATAAGTTAATTCTTTTGATAATTTCCATTCTAATAAAGGTTCACCACCCCACCATGATAATTGGGTATTTCTTGTTTTATCTACTTGAGGCAACCACCAGTTTATTATATTTTTTCCAATTTTTTCACTCAGAACTCGTCTTTTATGTTTAGACCACGTAAAACAGTAATCACAAGCCAAATTACAGTCTTCAGTAACGTCTATTGTGCATGCCGTTGGTTTTACAATTTCACTAAATTTTTCTTCCATTTTTATCTCCTTTTATTTTTTTATGACCATGGATATTCATAGTCAGTTATATCACATTTTGAACAAGTGTAGCTATAACAAGTGTTATCACATGAACAAGCTATATATCCATAACAAGTTGCATTACAACCGCAAGATTGACCATAACAAGTTGCATTACAAGAACATGCTGAATATCCATAACATCTATTATCACAAGTACATGAAATTTTGCCTTCTCCATAACAAGTACTGTTACAAGAACAAGCCACATATCCATAACATTTTGCGTTGCAAGTACAACCTTGATTATAGCAAGTACTATTACAAGAACATGATACATATCCATGACAAGTTGAATTACAAGAACAAGCAGAATAAGAATCACAGGTATGACAAAGATAACAATTATTATCTTGAAAATATTCTATATTTGTTCTTAGTTGATCAACAAAATCTGCTGGATCACCACCAGTGATAATGTCACCAGGATCTGCCGTACTCCAAACAAAAGTATCTCCGTCTACAATAGTTTTTAGAGCATCTAAGGCGTTTTGCATTTCATCTATAGATATATCATCAACTATTTCTTTTGGAATTTGTAGATTTGAAATTGTACCACTTATTTTATATGTTGAAGTACTTGAACCATATGAATTTATACCATATAAGTTTCTAAAATTTTCAAATGAACTAAGTGCAAATTGTAATGTATCAAGAAGAATTGTTCTATTAGAATCTGAATATATATAACAATAAATAGTTCCATAAGCTCCAACTGTTTCATCTCTTACTATTCTTAAATAATATGTAGTATTTAATGCCATTACGTATGAATCTGTATTATAACTTCCACCAACTCCTTCTTCTAATTCAAGATATAAAACATTACCACTTCTAACTACAACTATGGCTAAATATTTTTCATATTGTCGATGATAAGCAAGATCCTCTACCTGATTAGAAAGCATCCAAACAGCAAGGTATTGAATAGATGCTGCAGCAGTTATTTTTACATCTATATATTGGTTGAAATTTTTACTGAAATATGGTCTATTTAACGGTCCGCTTATTCCGTAATCTTTATAAGCGTATGCTTGTTCATTTATTTGTAAATTTGTAAATGCAATAGTATTTGTTGTAATTTCAAGTCGATCGTGTGAATCAACTTCTACAAATGAAGAAAGTTTTACATTTTCATTTATTTGAGAGATTGGTTGTGTATAATGACTTTCTGGAGTATCACCGGGGCTTTCTATAATATCGTTGTAGGCATCTTCCCAGTCATTAATTGCATTCATCAACTCCTCAAAATGAGTGTCTTTTACTTTAACACTTTCTAATAATGCTGGATCTGTCCATGTTTGTTTAGCCATAATTTACTCGCTAGATTATTTTATTTTAATCCAATGTCTGTTATCTACTTTTATTTTACTATCTATTGGACCCCAAATTTCTTCTTTTTCTTTTTTATGATAAATACCTACCATTCTTTCAGGATATAATAATTTTTGCCACCATTTCATTTTTGTCAAACTTCCATTTTTGTCATTGGTAAGTACTGTTCCTGGTTCATATTCTTTATCTACATATGCTAAAACCCATCCGCCAATTGCTATTGGAACATTTCCTTCTTTAGCAGCACCGATACCAAAACCATATGTATCTGAAGCCATTCCTATCATAGACTTTTGACATTTCTTGGTACATATTTTTGCACCTTCAGGTGTATCATAATAACATTTACCATGAACTAATTTATCATTTAAAACATGAAAGTCTGCAATATCAACATAGATGGCATTATAAACACGGCTTGCATACATATATCCATTATAGCCTAGTACATCTACTCCAGAAGGTGCAACCTGACCCATCTCAAATATTCCGCTCCAGTTGTTTCCATCATCACTAAATTGAATCCCAGTTGCAGCTGTTTTTATTCTTGCACTTCCATTGTAATATAATCCAGATAAACCATCTTGAATTAGTTGTAAAGCATCTTCTGTACTATTAACTTTAAACAATATATCTCCAGAAGTAGATTTTATATATAAATCAGTTCCATCAAAATAAAGTTCTATATCACTTCCACTACCAAGTTTAATTTTTTGATTATCGTTCATTTCTAAACCATATGATTTCACAATATTTTCCTCCTATTGCGTATTATTTATTAATTAAGACCACGGATATTCATAGTCAGTTAAATCACATTTTGAACATGTATATCCATAACAACTTGAATCACAAGAACAAGCCACATATCCATGACAAGTTGCATTACAACTACATGTTTGTCCATAACATATATTATAACATGTTGAACAGCCTCTTCCATAACAAGTTATGTTGCAAGTACATCCAGTTTTGGTTTCGATGTAGCAAGTTGAATTACAAGTACAACTATATGCATAACATGCAACATTACAAGAAGTACAACCTTGAGTGTAACATGTTGAATTACAAGAACAAGCTGCATAACTATGACAAGTTGCATTACAAGAACAAGCAGAATAAGAATCACAGGTATGACAAAGATAACAATTATTATCTTGAAAATATTCCATATTTGTTCTTAATTGATCTATTTGGTCGGGTACAATAATAGTTCCTTCATCTGCTATTGTCCAAACAAAAGTATCTGCATCAACAAGAGTTTTTAAAGTATCCAAAGCATTTTGCATTTCATCTACAGTTACATCATCAACTTTCTTTTTTGGAACTTCTAAATTATTTATTGTCATACTGATAGATTCTGTAGAACCAGTTCCGATTGATTTTAAACCATATAAATATCGATAATTAGTAAAAGCATCATGCAAGTCTATTTGCAATGTGTCAAGAAGATCTGTTCTTGCAGAATCTGAATATACATAACAAGTAAATCTTCCATATGTTCCAATTTTTTCATTTTTATCAATTGAAATATAATAATCTTTACTCAATAAAAGAGATGTATAAGTATCTTGAGTAAATCCTCCTGAGTGACCTTCTTCTATTCCTATACAATAAGTAGCACCAGATCTATATATATATACGAATAAATATTTTCTTAAATTATCTCTCTGCTGCTGCCATGTTTCACTGTAGTAGTTTGAAAGTCCCCAAAAAGCGATAGCTGCAGTATCGTCAATTGAACCAACATTAATTGCAACACGATGATTTACTCCTATTCCAAAATATTTTCGATTCAACGGCCCACTAACACCAAAATCTTTATATACATATGTGTTAATATTATCGGGTAAAGAAGTAACTGTAATTACATATGGAGCAACTGTTATATCAGATCCGGGATCTACTTCAGTAAAAGATGTAAAATCAATATATTCATCAATTTCAGAAATTGATTGTGTATAATGACTTTCTGTTATACCGTAGGCGTCTTCCCAGTCATTAATTGCATCCATCAACTCTCTGAAGTGTGTATCTTTTACAATAACATTCTCACCCAAAGTTGAATCCGTCCATGATTGTGTGCTCATAATTTTTTCCTGGTTAGATCTATGTATTTATATTTTGTTCTATTTTTTTATTTAGATATCATATTTTGGCTCCAAATTTCTTTTAAATTATTTATATCTACTTTACTTACATCTAGTTCATAAGCAGTTTCTCAAGCATTAATCGCGTCTTGTAGTTCATCAAAAGGAGCGGATCTTCTTCGATCATTTGAAGATGTTATAGGGTCATCTGTCCAAGTTTGACAAGTTATTAAGTTTTCCTCATATTATATTGTTTAAGATAATCTATGTACAGTCAGAAAAGTATCATCGGAGCCATTGCAAATATCTAGTGTTGCAGGTGCTGGTTGTAGTTGATAAAAACCAAAGTTCAAGATAGTCATTAGCGGCTAAATATACTATTTTTGATAAATTTATAGCCATATAAGCACCGACTGCTGCTCCGCTACAACTTGGTGTCTGTGGCTTTCAAGCTCGTCAGTTTGTTTAGTTCCTACATTATCCCCCCAGTTGTGCCATCCCCCTGTCAGTTCTACTTACAGATATGTTAAGTTTTAATAATCCACATCACATTGACATTCCGGGGTCTTGTCTCGGTGCC
>Ga0307377_10002164_pt1 | contig 23528 bp, 44 predicted proteins | sample TR3MG_FD_202535 | JGI IMG/M metagenome (GOLD analysis project Ga0307377, IMG submission 202535) | Soil microbial communities from Risofladan, Vaasa, Finland - TR-3 | ecosystem: Environmental > Terrestrial > Soil > Coastal area > Acid sulfate soil | place: Finland: Risofladan, Vaasa | collected...
TGACTTCAGCATGGCAAACAAATGGGTACTTCGTCTCCAGAAAGCTACCCTCTCGCGCCCATGGAAATGCATCTTCCTCGCAACCTCGCGGAAAGCCATTATACCCTATCCCGACAAGCTTATTGTCGGGGCTTGCAACGGTAGCGCCCACTTTGGTGTTAGGATCTTTGCTGCGCTTCGCCGCTAGTAACGCGGCACCCATAAAAAACGCATTCCACGATATTGGTTTGTCCATGCATTCTCCAAAAAGCCCGCACCCGGAATTGAACCGGGATCACTAACTTACCACGCTAGTGCTCTACCATTGAGCTACGCGGGCGCAAGCCGCCGAGAGGAATCGAACCTCCAACCTGCTGATTACAGGTCAGCTGCTCTGCCAGTTGAGCTACAGCGGCATTTTTACTTTATTCTCTTTCTGCTTTTTTTTAGATGTTACTTTACGCATTTCTTCAATTGTTCTATCATCTTCATCTTTAACTTCGTCTATCCAATTTCGTAATGCAGCTATAGTCTCACTAACAGATAAATTACCTGAAGATGATTTTTTTACTATGTTTTCAAACTTTTTATCTAGAGCTTTATTCATAGGTATTTACTCCTTCTCCCACTTGTGCCATGATCCGTCTGGATATATAATAGCATACGATCCTGTTCCAACACGCGTTTTTACGAATAGGAGTGCATCTTCTAGCTCAGGAAATCCAGCTACTGCGATTCCCCCTTGGCCTTGCGTGCATACCACTGTATACTGCCCGCTTGATTTGGCCAGTTCTACTGCCATTACTTCACCCTCTGATAGTAATTTCATCTTACTGCGCCGCCTCAATAGGACCTAAATTCAACATTACAGGACCCGTAGCATTGATTTTGCCGTCTTTAACATATGCAAACAACGTAATAGTTCCAAATATAGCGGCAATTTTTGAATCCAATATTTCTACTGGAAATTCTATCTTGACCCATCCACTATTATACGCAGTCTTGCCAAATCCGCAATCACATTGACATAGCTGATTAGGCGCAATATCTACGCTTGTGAAGCCTACACCACAGTCTACACCCCCCATGAAACAGAATATTCCAAAAACTGCAAATATTATTATGGTACTCAATTTTGGAAACATTATCCCCCTGCAGATTCATCTTTTAGCGCAAATGCAATTAGTTCCATACGCTTACTTAAATCTGCCAGCACCTTCATTCTATTATAGTTTTGTCTGTACGATTTCCTAAGCTTGAAACTTTCTGGGGTATACTCCATAAGGGCAACTAAATCTGCTGATTTCAAAAATTCCTCTGTGCAAAACACATCTGAGATAGAGCCTATGGACATTGCCATTCTTTGCGTTTGCTCGTGGAAGGTACTAAGCACACTAGTGATCCTTACCAAAAAGGCATCTAAACTTTTGATGCTCTCTTCCAGGCCCACCCTAAGTTCTTCTTTGTTGTGGGGCATTAGATTACGCCATCTCGTTGTACAGAGTTAGATTATCACCACAGTATTCTTTTAAGCGATTTAGCCAGCTGTACGTCTTGATCTTGAACATCTTTATTTCCTTTTTAACTAATGCTTTGCAAACTACACCCTCTGGACCCATATCGGTAAAAAGTCCGTTTTTTACTTGGTACACAAACTCTGAGTTTGCTTTTCCGTAGTACAACATGCGCGCGCAGTCTACCCCATAAAATAACTTCATAAACTCCTTCGGTGGTAAAATACCATGCTTGTGGGGGTTGATATCTATAAGTGTAGCTCTGTGCGGCTCGTTCTCATGGTTGCCGGCAAATGAGTTATCTCCCCAGAATTCGAAAAATGCAATTACTTTTTGCCAGCGCTTCTTTCTAAACACGCGTTCTAGATCTTCGGACACTGTTTCTTGGATTAACTGGATTGCTTCACCAAGTGGGCGTTCATCCGGCCCCAATAGCCGTTTTCGTGTTCCAAACTTGAAAAAACCGTTCTTTGCCGTCCACTCTGCACGAATATTAGAGCCGTCCAACTTATTAAACGCGTAGATCGGGTAGCTCGTTACAATCGAGTTTGGAATAGACGGATATGTTTTCATTGCTGTTTATCCTTCTCAATGATATACCTTTTAACTTGTTGTTGCTCAGCATCGGTTAATGCCCACCAGGGGGCATCCATCTTGTCGCGCACCGCGTCGGCTTCTTCGCTGTCGTTCCCAAACGTTTCTATTGCATTGTCTAGCTCATCTGCTAGCACAATAAAGTTTTGTAAATTTTTAGACATAAGTAATTCCTATGTGTCCTTTTTGTCATCCTCTTCTTTAGGATACTTTGTTTCTGAAATCAGATCGTTGTAGTTAAACCAGTCAATACCGCGTTCTTTTTTGGGGTAGGCCTGCTCCATCCAGGCTTTTGACGCTTTGTATTTGTCTCCATGAGTTTTAGCAATACTGTGGATAAACCCGGTACGAAGATCATCGAGCGTTTCCGAGAACCGACCCGTGTACTCATTTATAGCATCTTGATCTTTGTTCTCTTTTAAATAGTTTAATTCGTCGTCTACTTGCAACGCAAGCTCCCACAGGGCCTCTTCCTTAGACGTATAAAGCTCATCTTCAGGGAGATCATGCCCAATAGGCTCATCAACGTCGTAGAACAAAAAGGCAGACGCATGGCTGTTGCGCGCCCACTTGTTCACTTCGCAGATGGTGCACCGAACGATTAAAGTTCGTGCATATACAATCCAAACTTCTTCTCCAGCGTCGAATTCCCGATATGGCTCTGCTCTATCTTTACCTGGAAGCATTACTATTTGCACAGTACAAACCCTCCGTCTTCTAACTCCGCCCCCAGATATGCACAAATGGATCTACTTTTTGGGAGCGCATTCCAAGAAAGCCTTGCCACGTAAATCCCTAAAAAATGCTCCCACAGGGACTCGAACCCCGAACCTACCGGTTATGAGCCGGTCGCTCTAACCAATTGAGCTACGGGAGCGTGCTCATCAGCATTATACTAGCTTTGCTCCTTTTTGTCCACTGCATTCTTCTTTTTCTTCCGCCTCTTTCCCCGCCTATCAACGCGCAGTTTTTCTTCTAACAACTCATAAATTTCACGCAGTTCCTCATTATTTGGATGGCTTGAGTAGTAATCAATAAAGCACCTACCAATGAGCAGCTTAATCTGGTGCTTCGTAAGCGAAATACCAATTTTATGTTTATCTTTCCCATTTGATCGCATTGAAATCACCCGCACCCATCAAATTTATCCTGATTTTCGATCATTTTCCTTACGATCTTGTAGATTCCAGGATTGAGTTCAACGACTTTAGGTGCGATAAGATGCCGAATAAAATTTCGTTTGAAAGAGACATCTACATTACTCGGATCTTCTACGTACGGAATTTTGTTACGTTTCGCGTATGCACGGATCGATGTTTTTTTCCACAAACGAAATGGGCGAATGCAGTTCCCGTGCTTGTACGGGATAGTGCCCTCTCGCCCACGAACCATCGTACACATGATATATTCTTCTACACAGTCATCGAAGTTGTGTGCAAGTACAACTGGAAGGCCTTTCCACTCTGCTTGGTCTTTAAAAGCCTTGTATCTTTTCTCTCTCCAGTATTCTTCCTTAGATAGCCCCTCAGGGACCTTAGGCCACAAGTGGTGTATGAATACTGGCCCCCAAGAATTTTCTGTAAAGTAGTTTCCTACAAAATTTGCTGCCTGTTCAGAAAAAGGAGTCCCGTGGTGGATATTAACAATTCCTTCAACTCGATTAGGATTTCCTTGGCGAAGCCAATGCGCAACTACCATGCTGTCGGCGCCACCAGAGACAGCCACTAAGCATTTTTCAGGAAGTTTATGTGTCAAATCAAATAGCATTAGAGTCCCATCTTAGCAAACCCAGCGTCAGTAGTAAACCATACAGCGCTGCAGCCAATTGCACTCAAAAACTCTGTACAACATGGGCACGGCTTGCTAATTGCAATTTTCTGGTTGGAAATTCTTACGTTTACCACCTCAAAGGAATCTCCACACAGAAGACCTTTCGCCTTGTTAAAGGCATCTGGCTCACTGTGCCGGCCGCCCAAGTCGAGAGCCTCATAGTACCCAGAAAAAATGGGCAGATAGCTGTCCTTGACGCGGTTCATTCCAACTGCAATGATCTTGTTCTTCCGCACAATAAAGCTGTAGTGCTTCTTGTGCTTATTCATCTTGGCATACGGGTGGTTAGCATCTTTCTCCCAGGCCAAACGAATACACTCGCGTAGAATTGTTCGCTTCATGAGTTCCTTATACATTATAGGAAACTATTTGTCAAGGTTTATTTCTTACAAGAATGGCAGTAGGCGCTAAAAAACGTTAGAATACGTATTTTTTCAGTTGCTTTTCCACACCAAAAACAAATCTCACGACCCGAATTGTCCTTTGGATTTATAACAGCCTCTGTCAAAAGTGTGCTTTCTGGGTCTAGGGACAGCTGGATGAGCGCAAGGCTCCCAGTTTCCACATGTGGATCTAGCGCTGCTGTGTCTACAAATAGTTCATCTTTATGTATTTTTCCTTTCCGTATCAATTTTATTTTGGCAATTTGTCTATTACTTCTAAGGCGGTCTAGCCCAACGATGTGCAACAGATCGCCTTCTCTGATTGAATGTGCACTTTCATAGTAGTCTTTAACATCACAAACTCCGGTAATACATCTAAAGAGTGCTCCAACGCTATATTGTCTCTCAGCCATCTTTCGACTCTGGGAACAACGGCAGCGTCACAGGGCGGGCAGTAGCAGACGAAACCGGAGTTGATGTGTTGACTGTTACCTTATCTACTTCAATGTCGCCGCCCTGCCCCTCTATCATTTCTGCCGCTAAGTAATCTATGTCATCCTCGTCCTCAATCCCGACGACCACAACATCCTCTTGGCACTCTATGCGTTCTGTGTAGTACACTGTACAATAAAAATTCTTTCCCTCAGATTGTAGGCGCTCAGCACGCGCCGCATCTTCTATAGCACGCTTTGCCACCTTTATAGAATCTGAATCGCCAAATTTTAATTTTTTTAATTTCATGTTTTATACTCCTGCACACACGTTATTGCTAGATAGCTCCCTGCCCGGATTTGAACCGGGGTATCTCGCTTAGGAGGCGAGTATCTTGTCCTCTAGATCACAGGGAGATATTTCTACTTTTTAGCATTCCGCACCGATCTGCTGGGGTAGAAACAAACGATAATTGATAGAATTCGTCTTTGTTTCTTGGTTCCCAGAACCCAATTCCAAAGAAAATATACCAAAGACCCTTTAGCGTTTCGTGTGGTTGAACTGGGAAATTCCTTTTCATGTTATTTCCAAAACGGGACTAGCAGAAATCGAATCTGCAATCTCCGCGTTCGGAGCGCGGCGCTCTGTCCATTGAGCCATAGCCCCAAAATGTAACCCTCTGGCAGGAATCGAACCTGCATTACAAGATTCGTAATCTTGTGCCTTGTCCGTTAGGCTACAGAGGGGCACTAAATTAGTAGTCACTATTAGCATCTAAATATAGCCATTCCCGGCATCCGTCTACCTTTATCATACCACCAAAATAATAGGGCGGAACTGACTTAATAAAAACGTCTACGACACCAGGGATTTCCAACAACGTGTTATAAATTACACATTTTGTGTAATGTCTATTAATCCGCATCGGTGAATTAATAAACTGTGCCCATACTGCCTGTGCCGCGTCTATAGGAGATTTTGGTATCGGGATCGGTTCATCATGGGGAAAACCTACTGTTATGCGATAAATTTTCTTTGTCATATAATCCTCCTATATATCTACTCGCTGGGCTTTCTGGTCTTTATTATAGTTCTACAAACAGGACATAGAACCACCATGTGCCCATGCGGCGTAAGTCCATACGCCCAGCCCTCGGACATTCGGGGCACTATTTCGTAGTATTCCGCTTCTAGAATACGTTTGCATCTAAAGCACATCCAAAATTTCATGGCCTATTATTATACACACGTACATCTACAATAGCAGTTGTTACTATAAATGATGTAAGTCCTTCTTCTGGTCCGTCTTCGTGAAAAATACTTATTATGCCATAATCTTCTGTGGCCAGCTGCTCTCTTGTATCCTCCGCTAATACGCCAACAATAGATACCCCTCGACTCGTTACAACTTTAATACGCTTTCCTATCGAATCTGACAGAATACCAAATACCGTTTTTCCCGTTAAAATTTTTTTAAGCTTCATTTCTTATAAGGAGAGCAGAGGAATCGAACCCCAACCAGGCTACTCACCTGATCCATCTGCTTTCGAGGCAGCGTCTGACAGCCAGCCAGAATCACTCTCCGGTTCCTCCAGGTCTACAACGGCTGCTAGTACAGCTTTTGTTTCTTTAAGATCTAACGCAATGAAATCTTTATACTGCTTTACATTTGCGTACGTGCTGAATCTTGAATCCAACTCGCTCTCAGTAAACGCATAGTACGCTAACGCTGCAGACTTCAGATTATGCACCTGCATATACGTGGTAAGAAATTGCTGCGTTGCTACAGCTTGAGTAGGAATTAAAATTATAGTACCTTCCAAGATAGCCTTAGCAATATCTTCTACAGTAGCGTCTAAATTTCCTCCGGGTCTATACAGCATACGTCCTCCTATAGTAAAAGGAGAGCAGCGGGATCGAACCGCACCCCACGAGGGAGCCAATCGGGTAGCAGCCGACGCTCAGCCCAGCTGAGATTACTCTCCATAACGGAAGAGGCGAGGCTCGAACTCGCAAGCCGACGTATTAGGCCGACCACCGGCTTTCCAGGCCAGCCGCTTACCAGTTAGCGTACCCTTCCATTCTCTTCATCCCGAATACGTTTACTTTCATTTGCAGCCTGTATTGCAGCATCTATTTCGTCTTTCCACGTACGCAGTTGTATGACGTACTCCTCCAACGGGCAGTCTATATTGTTTGCCTGACTGAGAGCAGCATCTAATATCCGCGTAAACTTGTCGTCATACACAGAAATGTCGTCGTAAAGCATGGTGCCCTCACATGTCTGAAAAAATAATTTGCATAGCTTTTCCGTTAGCATCAACAGTCGTTATAGTGTTGCCAAGTTGGACTTCCCTAAGGATAGCCAGCCCCATGCCCACCAGACGACGGATAGCCTCAGACTTATTTATTTCTAGCTCTGCAGCCAGGAGGCTTACTTTCTGATCCAATTTGGTACTAACATTCAACGTTACGCGTTTGCTCATGGGTTTACTCCCCACCAGAATTCTCGCCTTTTTTCCTTGCAATCCCAAGAGACCTTACGGCTAGACGCGCTGGAGTTTCCCCATACAAAATTTTGTGCCCGTATGACAATACCCCCACAGTTTTTACACCTTAAGTCTGTAGTGATCACAAGATGCATTAACTCTTCGTTAGTATAGCCAGAGGGCTTCCTACAGTGCTGGCATATGATCGGCGTATCTCTTACCATTTTGGCAACTCCTTGTACACCAGTCTAAACTCGTTCGCGTTCCACCGTCTTCCCAGCGTCTTTTTTACGCGACGCAGCACGTTTACTTTTGCAGCTGCATCTGCTCTGTACTTGTGCGTCTTTCTACCCTTGGCCTTTGTGATTTCGCGCCCAGTAGCAGTTGATAGCACAATGCACCAAATCTCATCTGGCCCACTCGGCTTCGGCTTGACATATGTTTTCGGGCGTTCTAATTGCATTTAAGTCTCCTTTCGATTTAAAAATAGTCCCGCACGGGTTCGAACCGCGATTCACAGATTCAGAGTCTGGCGTCCTTCCATTTGGACGACGGGACTACAAGCGTCTTCTTTTTTATACTGCCCACAACCCGCACATACATTATACGACAATTTTACGGTATTGTATAGTATTTTGTACGTCTTTGTGTACATTATCTTCCACTATGTCCTCCGATACACCCCCGACGCGACTCGAACGCGCATCGTCCAATTACGGCTACCTGATTAGAAGTCAGGGCCGGTACGAGGGCAAAATTACATTCCGCTAGCCATCAAATCTTTTGTAAATGCTACCTTAATAGTATCATATGAGACCGGTGCATAATTGTGGCAGTCTACACCAACGTCCATACGGGCAATTCCTTGTGATAGAAGTGTTCCGTGACAATGCCCGTGCAGATGTGTGCTCCCAAAGTGCTTTTTGTTCCAACGCTCAAACGGGTAATGGCAGAGAACTAGTAGAACTTTTCCTATTTCTGGATCCTGGATCGTCAAATTGTAGTAATCACCTAGTATTTCTACATCGAGCCTGTACTTACGTATGTACTTCTCTCTATCATGATTACCTAGGATCAGATATTTTTTACCATTTAAGCTATTAACTAAATCTGCCAGCCGATAGGCACGAGCAGAGCCACCACGAAGAAAGGCAATATCTCCAAGATGGTATACTACGTCATTCTTGCGCACAACGCTATTCCAATTAGCAGCCAACGTTTCATCATGCTCTTTAATAGAAAGTGGCCCAAATGGTCTGTTGCAGTACCTAATTATGTTTTTGTGCCCAAAATGGGTATCGGCCGTGAACCAGATCATTTGTCTTCCTCAGCGTTCCATGGCCTGCAAGCGTACTCAAAAAACAGTTTTCGGTATTTAGCGTAGTGCTTTTTTACGCCTCTATGCGCGTTCAGATCGATAAGTATATCCAACGTATTTGGAATCTCCTCATATAGCTCTGGAATATCAGACACCCTAGGGTTTGGCCATCTACGCGCTTCCACAACAAATCCGTAGGACAGCATGTAGGCTGTCGCCTGCTTGATGTATAAACTCATATCTAGGGGTAAGTCATATTTTTTTATGTCCCTAATTGCCCTAAGCTCTGCGTCTGATTCCCATTTAACAACTCGATGAGCAGATGTCCACAAAGCGCTCTTTGAAAACAACGATTTATTTGTCCACGCTTCCAGCATTTCTATAGAAGGGTCGTACTCTTGTGCATTCTTGAAGCGCTGATTTGGGGTGTACTCTTCCCACTGCTTAAAGTGTTGATACTCATGAACTAAATTACCCGCCCACACATTAAGCTTTCTGCCAGTTGCAATTTGAAGCTCCAGGCCAGAGTCGTCTACAAACCCGCCAGAGCGGTTTGTCAAACAAACTTCACCGTTTCCACTATAGACATATTGCGCCTTGCTAAGCACCATGTTCCAATGGTGCTTAGCGAGGTCTAGAACAATCTTTCCTATGTACCAGCGCAGATTATCTAGTTTACTCATTTTGGCTCTTTTGTTCTAAAAAGGGTGTCCGACGAGATTTGAACTCGCATGGCCGCATTCACAGTGCGGGGGCTTAGCCGATTAGCCAACGGACACCATAAGTTTGTCACATTACTCCAATTTGTACTTAAAACATATTAGGCCGGGAACCGCCCGAATAATATAAGGGGTGGATGTTTTAGACTGGAATCCAACCAGCCACATCAATAGTGGTTATTCGCCTATTCAATACTTAACTTTCCAATTAATTCAATCACACACATTGTATACGTGTATTATACGCACCTAAGTCATATTTCGTTCTCCTTTCCTCTTTTAGCTATCAAGATTCAATTCACGTTCCCAATGCACTAGTGCTGCGTACTTCCGCTCGCGCTCGCGGATCATTCCGGCAGTGGCCACTGCCAGAAGTCTAGTTTTCTTTGCGAGTTGTACTCTATCTACGGCGCCCTTTCCAACCTTTTTATACTCTGCGAGATCAGAGATGAACACAGGAGGAACACCGATTTTCCTTGCGCAGCGCATTAAGTGCTCCACCATGATGCCGGTAATAATTCTGGGGTGTCCAGCCTGCAGGACAAGCTTTTCCTTTGCAGCTGTCAGCGGATATGCATTTAGCATTACCAAGAAAGACGCTGGACTAAAATGCCGCAACGGGACGATCAATTTGTTAGCAACCTCCCGCTTAACATTAGAACAAGCTATATAGTTTGCTCTGAAGTCCCTAAGGTCATCGGTATTTAAAAAGCCGCCTGGCATGCTCAGAGCCTCCTCTCAGTAGCTAATCTTCTTATACGCCATTGGGTGGAGATTGTCAAGAGAAAATGCGCAAGGAGAGATTTGAACTCTCAACATATCGAGTCTGAGTCGATATCCTCTTCCACTTGGGATACTTGCGCGAAATACACGAGGTGGGATTCGAACCCACACTGTTATGCTCCTAGGGCATACGTCTCCTGCCATTTGGACTACTCGTGCAATATCCTCCCAGGTAGAGTCGAACTACCGCCGAATCCTTATCAGAGACCCGTGCTTCCATTACACCATGGGAGGCTACAACTAAAACTTAAAGTATTACTTTACAAATTAAAAAGCCCCCGCCGGGAATTAAACCCAGATTTCCTGATTACTCAAGGCCGGCTCACGGTGTTCTAGTCCTTGTGGACGCTGATCTAGATCTGCAACCTAGGACTCCATTGAACTACGGGGACAAACAGGGACGACGGGATTCGAACCCGCAGTTCTAGCGTGACAGGCTAGCGTGTTAGGCCATTAACACTACGCCCCTACAATTCACTCCGCGTATGCAAATCAAACTCAAGTTTATCAATTCTATACTTGCTAAATTTTTCAACAAAGGTGTCTAGTGCGCTAATGTGGTACTTATTAGCTAATTCTTCACTAGTGTTTCTCAAACACCCAATGTCAGAAGTTACGTCGTCAAACTGAGACAACAAATGTCTTGGCACGAAGTACCAATCCTTATCAACTCTGCGAAAACTTCCACGCATAAGCTACTCTCCAGTAAAGTGTGGAAAGATCACGCCAAGAAACTTGCTTATCAATTCCCACTTCCGCTCTTTCGAAAGTTTTTTAATGCGAGTCTCCTCACGTTGTGCCTTACTCCGTGATCCAAATTGAGAGAAATACCGCAATTTAACAGGGCGCCTCCCAGCGCAGTATCGAGCGCCCCTCGGGATCTTTCCATTATGCTGCTTAATCCTACGTAGTATGTTAGTTGTTACGCCACAGTATAACGTTTCGTCTGAGCACTCGACAAGATACACAAACCAGTCTTTTAATGTTCTCGCCATTTATTACTCCACAGAAACTATGTCTAAGCCAGCTGGATTGAACCTTGTACAGCAGCTAGGTATGTGGCGTTGCTCATAGCCGCATTTCTCGCAGACTAGGTAGGGACGACGGTGTGCGTCTCGTTTTACAGCCAGAGGCTCCCTACAGCCTTCAGTGGCACAAGTGAGCGGGTGCGTGAATCCGCAAGTTTGCCAATTCGACACAGATTGAAAAACCTTATCTATTGCGTCTTCCCAAGCCGCTGCGTCTTGTTCATCGTCTTCGTTTGCTGTTGGAAACATATAGTTATACTTCTTTAGCGGGGTTGCTTTGTGTAAACAGTTATCACAGACTGCAAGTAGCCACTGTTCTCCGTCGAAGTCAGACCCGTACCCAATGCAAAACCAATTTATGGCTCCAGAGTAAATCATTTCTTTGTCAAAGTCTGGCTCTTGGCCTACAGGAATATACGTTGTCTCTACGCGCATTTCCCCTCCGCACAGCGAACACTGAACTACTTTAAATGTTTTTTCTCTAGCTCCAGTATTTCCACTCATAATAGTGCTCACTTTTTACGGGGTAAAAATCCCAGCAACCTAAAACTAGCTTGCACTGCCCCTGATTGAGAATTTTAAAATGGCTGTCTGATGATCTGACACCATTATAGTCCTTCCAGTGCCTTGCTGCCCAACCGCCAAACAAAAACCACATGGAATTACAATATCCAAGTGTGCTGTCTAATGGTTGCACAATCTTCCACCCCGAATTTATCTTTTCTAGAATTTCTGGAAGCTGTTTTTCTACCGATCCCTTCCAAATAGCGTCTCTGATAGCAACATTTTCTGCTCGCCATTTTTCAACACGATCTTTGTAATGCTTTTCTGCGTACTCACAATCGTACGCAACCGGAGCATCAGGGTCATCTAGTAGCATATCGTCAATGTCCATTGTGTGAATACTAACTTTAGTCCCTTTCGCTTGAACTTTTGCACCAATGATGTCATAATACCCGTCTAACTTTGGATCTCTGATCATTACTCGTGCACAGCCGTCCCAGTAGCTCTCTTGTGCGTACACGCCATGGATATCTGCATTTCCGATCACACATTCACGCTCGCCTGAGGGATCAGCGGCGTTCAATAGCTCAATCAGCTTTTTTGTCTTCATGCCCCTCTCCTAATGCACTCTTTCGGGATGTCCTTTTCTTCTGGAAGCCACCCAAGCCGGCCGTACCTAGTTCTACTGGCAGTGACAGAATCTACCACTTGTTTAATTGCATTTCGGACGCTCCCAACTGGACCAGTCGTCATACCATATAGACCGTCCATCCCACAGTTATACGACATTGACCCCTTTCCAGGAAATGGAATGCCAACACCCTTTGGAAACTCTATATGTGCCCGTTTTATTTCTGTTTTTATTAATGATCTTGGCCGATTCCAGCGTGCACTAACTAACTTAATCATACACGGGTACTCGCCTTCTGGCATTGGAATAACTGCAGCTTCAGTTTTAATGGGAATCTCTGTATACTCTTTCTTTCCAAGTACAAGATTTGCAAAGTCAACACTGAATTGGCGCTGTTTCCACCATGGGATTGCGTTGCTCCACTTCCACGGAGATGTCCAAAGGTCAGCATACAGAGTATTGTTAGATATGTCAATTCTGACGTGCCTATCCCCAGGTAGTTTTCGCATTAGCTTGTACGGAACGTCAATCCTAAGATGTAAGAATACTGGACCAATTCCAGCACCCACGCCCACATGCGGCTCATCTACGGCAGCATCTACTTGAAGCAGCAAATTCCACCCACCAAACTTCCAAGAGGTGTTTACTGCCCAAGTATCATTTAAGTATAGCCACGCCCTTCCATGAACGATACCAGATCCTTTTGCTCCATATGGCGTATCATTAAGATTTTGCCAATTGAAATGCGCCTGCTCACCAAGAATTTTTTTAACTATCTTTTCGAATTTCATATTTTCTCCTTAAAAAAGCGGACACGGAGGATCGAACTCCGATCAATAGGGTGGAAGCCTATTACATTACCATTATGCTATGCCCGCACAAAAGACCAAGCCGGCGACAGGACTCGAACCTGCGTCTGCGCCTTACGAGGACGCTGCTAACCCATCTCAGCTACACCGGCACTAATTCCAAAGCCCAAAAAACCACTCCGCAAACAAATACAGCCCCTCTTTCACTCTAGAATAACTAACTGCTCTTCTACCACTCCAAAGATCATCTGCTCCCGGCCCAAAAGAATAAATCATTTTATCCAAAATGGCGTGCCACTTTTCCTGCGTGGTATCGCCAGGGAACCCCGGTGAATTTGCTCGATGACAAACTAGCTTTGGCCAAATGTATTCTGCAAATAGAATGTCTAGATTATAGCTGTCGTCAGCTTTATCAAATACTTTTTGTGACGCAATGCTTGGGGGGGTGTAAGGGGGCAATGTGCTTGCCGCTGCCGTTGCATGCCGCGAATTTTTAATTTCGTTCCAAGTCTTCATTGTGCAGCCCCTGCTTTAGGCTTCTTGCCCATAAAAAAGAAGTTCAGCCTTTTGATCAGAATCCAGTTCAGTTGTCATACTGCATTCTCCTTATTAATATTGTAGTACCTGTGATAAGCGCACGGTGGGAGTCGAACCCACAATAGACGGTTTTGCAGACCGCCCCCTTGCCGCAAGGATCGTACGCAATAGCCCCCTATCCCTAGACTGCCCACCACTGAAGCATAAGTTCTAATGTTATACAGTGCATGCGCGCAGCTGCAGAACATTAAACCTTGCGGCGCAACGGGATTTGAACCCGTAACCCCCAGCTATTGGCTGGTGCTCTACCAGATTGAGCTATACGCCTATGCTCCCGTCTAGGCCCTCCACCACGCACGGCGGCTACCATAGGGGGAACTTTTAATATGGAGCCTCCTGGAATCGAACCAGGACTCTGACATCTTCAGTGTCATGTGCGCCCATTACACCAAGGCTCCAAAAGTCCACCGAGAGGATTTGAACCTCTTACACCAATCGACTTATCTAGAACGTCGATTGGGCTGCACAGTCTGAGTCGGCAGCAGTGGCACAACACGAGCACTTTTCACCAAAGCACAGCTTGAATCCGTTAGGCACAACAGGCAGTATCAAGATAAATATGTTATCTTGGGCTCGCCATATCTCCTGTTGTGGTCTGCGGACCACCGTGTTGGTCTAGCCTCATTGGCAAAGCCAATGTGGTCATTGTAAAAGTGGGGGCTTTTCACCCTCCCGGCAATTCTCTGATCGCTAAGTCACGCCCGATAATTTGTGTTGTTACTTGCCCTATAGCCCGAGAGCGAAGGCTCACCACTGGTCATGTGACGTTTTGACCGCTGTTCGTAATATCGAGGGACGGGAAATCGAATCCCGGTCAGCTGACTCCCAAGGCCAGTGTCTTATCCAGTTAGACCACCCCTCGTCACGCTTTAGTCTTATAGTTATTGTTAAGAATATGATGCATCGTCCCTTTAGATGTTATACCGAATTTCTCCATTAATCTAAAATAGGTCCACCCCTCTTTTCGTAGTCTTCGCGCTTCTGCAATTTCAGTATCAGTCAATTTGCGTTTATTCTTAGCGGCATTTATAGAATGCACCAATCTATCTGCTGGAGTACGATCTAGCATGTTTTGTGATTCGGTACCTATGGAAATATTTTCTTCTGAATTATCCACACAATCTCCATTTAAATGCCGAACTACGATCCCATTTTCAAACAATTTTTCTTTATATTTTTGGTACGCAACCAATCGATGTACAAATACAATCTCTCGTTGCCCATCAAAGTGTATAGAAAATCTGTAATATCCATTTGTGCATTTGCTCAACTTTAGTATATTGTTCTTGTGACTATAAACTTTTCCGCTGACAACTCTATAGCCCTTATCATGTGCAGCAATCAGTACTGTCTCGGATTTAGTCACGCGTCTATTATACAAGAAACGACTCCGACCAGGCTTGAACTGGCAATCTTCGCGGTGAGAGCGCGATGTCCTATTCCAATTAGACGACGGAGCCAAAAAAATCTAGCCGACTGGATTTGAACCAGCGTAAACTCCTGGATCCGAACCAGGCGAGGGACCAGACTCCTCCACGGCTAGATAAAACAGGCTGGGGCTGGACTCTCACCAGCTTCTCCTAGCGTACTCCAGCAGGCACGAGCGCTATAGACTGCTTTCGTTTGCTAGTTGTGTTATTTCGTCTATCACGGGCGCCTAGAACGCCTAAGACTACTATACATACACCACCCAGCCGCAAATTAATATAGCGGAGGCCGGATTTGAACCGAGCGATCTTTCGGGTATGAGCCGAACGTGATACCCCTTCACCACTCCGCAACAACCTTTGTTCCCTCTCGACAAAACACATTCTCGCTATCCCTTACTGGCAACGCCCCAGAATATGCGCTCTCGACAAGGAACAAAAAAGCAGACGACCAGGATCGAACTGGCATTATTAGCATGGCAAGCTAACGTTCTACCGTTGAACTACGTCTGCGTTTAGTGCAGCCTAAGTGACTTTTCGCCGTCTATTATGACAGCAGCAGATCTTAGAACTGCACAAGGACAGGGATCAGCTGCCCTAAGATCATTGCCCCGCTGCGCTTCCACCACGCAGCACCACCGGCCTAGTAGTACCGGCTCTCTCAGTAAGGTTGTCCATAACGGAAACCAGTCCCAAGAGCGGTCTTCTTTTAGACCCTCGCACAGCGCTCCTGCCAGGGCGCGCCACGTTTTTTCCGCCCGCTGGCACGGGACGGGGCAATCTGTATACAAAAATTGGCACCAAATAGGAGTCAAACCTACATTTCCTTACCTCGGTAAGTGTCTTGTCATTTAGACGACTGGCACCATAAAATACTGGGCCGCATATTGCGCCGTTTATTGGCTACGACCCAGGGAGCATAACGGGAGGCTTTCAACCCACTCACAGCCGATCTAGTGGGCGTAGGAATGATCGGCTTCCCCCTACTCACAACCTCCCTAGTAGGGCTGGGACCGCAATATACCCGAGGCGAGATTCGAACTCGCACTGTCCCGCTCTTGAGGCGGGTGCCTCCTGCCAATTGCGCTACTCGGGCAAGCGTGCTCCTATAAGATACAGTAGAAGCACGTAAAACTTTCTCCTGAGCAATCTGGTGCATGCGATCCATTTTGCTCTTCAACAGCAGTGGGATTTGAACTCCACATTTTCCGCTATCGCGGCTGACCTCCCGTTAGTCGATGCTGCTTAGGAGAAATACAATCCGGTGTTTTAGTATTTAAACTATCCCGCGCAGGCGCAAGAATGGGTAATTCTCCCATATCTCCGGAACTCGTAAAGATGGACAGACCGAGGATCGAACTCGGATCGCTGATTTGCAAGACCAGGGTTTTGCCCGATTAAACTATCCGCCCATAAACCTGGGAGGAATTTACAAGGGTCCTAGACCACTCACCAGACGAGAATCTCCCGCTGGTATCCTAACGACCTTCCCACTGGCCGACGTGCTAAATATGGGCGAGGTAGGAATCGAACCTACATAGCCGAAGCCTCTGATTTACAGTCAGATAAACTCACCACACTGTTCAACTCGCCCATAACGTGCGCCGAACTCAATCGACGCACTGTTTGTTTCATATCACTCTGATTTATACTCCATCAGAGTTTCTTTAATCCACTTTTCCAATTGCCAAAGATCCACTTTTCCGGTTGTCGTCGTAGCTTATAAGACCCTACGCTGCCACTGTTACTTCTAGTATACGCGATATACGCGAATTCGTCAAGCTGAAAATACGTCTGCTAGCGTTTCGTCATTCGGAACGTGGCTTCCTGTCTCCCACTTCTGAATGTCCGACTTTTTAAGACGTAGCGATTTAGCTACGTCATCTAGTCTCCCCTCATCCTTCAGTTTCTTAAGCGTCTCTACAAGCTCAGTTCGTACACTATTTTCGAAAACCCGCAACGCAGCCCGCGCGGCTTTCTTTGCTGCTAAAAATGATCCCCATGTAGGGTCACTCGGGCGTCCCTCATTTGGGCTTGCTTCTAGCAACCGATACAGGACATCTTTCAGCAACTTTTCATTCTGCGTCATGATCGATCTCCTCTAAAAACTTTATATGCGCCCTATGCTTATAGCTGTTTATTGTCTCTCCGGTTCTAATCTTATGGCAATTCGCGCAAACTACCTCACACTTATCAATCTCTTTCTTAATAGCCAGCCACGAATATCCAGTGTGCAACATAGACGACACATTATGCTTTTTATCGTATAAGTGATCGAACTCTAACACTCTAAAATCTTTAATCCCACAATCTGCACATTTTGATTTTTTCAAAAATTCTAGCATCTTAGCATGTGCTATTTTTATATGTTTTTTTGCCCGCTTTCTAACCTCTTTTTTGTGTTTTTCTGTATTGTTCTTGTAGTATTCTCTACTTTTACGATTGCTACATGTGCGACATATGGTGTTTAACCCACCCTTCTTGGACTTATTCCTATTAAACGTGGTTACTGGTTTAACATCCTTACAAATTGAACATTTTTTGGTATCCATGCTTACTCCAGGATACCATACTACCACACATGCTCAGTAGGCTTTTAACTTTTGTTACAAATTCAAAGCACTTTTATTCTATGGGATCGGTGGGATTCGAACCCACATCTCGATGCTTAAGAGGCACCTGTTCTTAATCCGTTAAACTACGATCCCCTATGGGGCCAGAGAGATTCGAACTCTCGATCCTCTGATTAAAAGTCAGATGCCTTACCAGACTTGGCCATGACCCCAAAAATTCCAACCTATAAAAGAGCTAATTCTTCGGTACTTCGTAAATTGTACAGCCATCCTGATTGGCTAAGCATTCTGCTACTGCTGTCCTAGCAGAAAACTTAGTATTGTTCCAACGGTTGAACCCATGAATCTGTACATTCTTTTTCATCCAAGCATTTGCTGCATCGATGTACTTCTTGGTAATCTCTGGGCTAGACTTGTACTGCATATCTTTCTCCTTTTCGACACTAAAAAACCCGGCTTTTTTAGGGCCGGGTTGAAAACCTGCTACTGCTACTAATCAACCCGGTGGTTTATGGTTCCCTAGGGATGCCTTTTTATCGGCAAAAATAGGGCGGACCATCGCTGGTTCATAAGTTCTGCTTAAATGTGATTGTGTTCCTATCATCTTTTTCTTCTACGCGGTTAACTATATGCCCTATGAGTTCATCCGATCTTTTCAGAACGGAAGGAGCCCTTTGGCTCATAGGGTGGTCGTCTCTTACGACCCTAATTGAGCAGTTTCATGGAGTAAGTGCGCACTCGCTAGGCTCCCATTCAACTGCTCTGTTTCTCATCAAAGAACAAAAGGCATCAGGCTTATTCCCTCAGCCTCCACTACCTATTATACCACAAAAGATCCAAAAGTCAACAAAAAAATCATCTTTTTTTCAACTTCCAGACAAGTGTAGCAATTTGATTGATCTTTTTTTTAACTTCTGTTACGTCTTCTTTTGTTGGCCTCGTATTTATAATTCTGTGGTTCATCAAGTAGTCAAGCACAAATTTGAAAGACGCGCGCACCTCTTCTCTTGCGTATGCATAGGCTTTCAGCACGTCTTTCATAGACTTATCTGCCTCGTCCTGTGGAGCACCGTCTATAAAATTTGTCGTTGCAATCAAAAGGCGGCTGTTTAAAAGCGCTAAGTCTGCATTTCGTTTACTCGCCAAGGCACAACCTCAGGGCTGATTCCCAGTGTGGCAAAAAGATCATATGGCGCTTTTTCAGTAAATCACAGTTCAGAACAGAATTTTTTGGTCTAGTAGCCGCTGTTGGAAATTGGTCTGTAGTAATTGGAATAACTTTTGTATCTAGTCCCGTCAACGCTACAATTGCGCTTGCAAAATCATACCATGAACAGGTACCACTACAGCACATGTGGTATATTGGAGGAGACGCCGCAGGACAGCCCGCGTGGATTATCTGCGCTGCTACGTACTGGGAAATTCCGATAGCAACTAGTCGGCTCCATGTTGGGCACCCAAGCTGGTCGTGCACTATCTTTAACTCTGGATTTGTTTTTGAAATCCGTTTAATTGTGTTCAGAAAATTTGGGCGCGCATTAACTCCATAGATCCAGCTTGTCCTAAAAATTGCCCAGTTTTTAAATGGGTCCTTCCTGCCCAGCATTTCTGCAATTACTGCTTTTTCCCCATCTAGCTTTGTTTTCCCGTATTGATTAATTGGGCATGTGGCATCTGTCTCTACATACGGAGAATCCTTAGTTCCGTCAAACACGTAATCAGTAGAAATATGTATCAACGGAGTTTCAGTTTTTGCACAGTAGCGGGCCATCTCTCTGGGCGCAAGATGATTAAGTCTATCCGCCACGTTAACTTGGCGCTCTGCAACCTCGACATTCGTATACGCCGACGCATTTATGACAATATCAGGATTATGCGTAGTCAAATATGCATTAATATTTTTGGTTTCTAACAGATCAAACGTCTCTTTCGTAGTCGGTATAACTTCACATTGTGCTGATAGCTCGATGCACAATTCGCTGCCTATTTGTCCAGATGCCCCGAATAGGAGAGCCCTCATGCGTATACCTCTGCGTCCTTTAGCAGCTTTCCAGCTAGGTCTTTATCGTTAACTATGTGCTCTGCCGCAAGCCAGCTAATGTTTAGTGCTGGATCGCAGTACAGTATAGTCCTCTCGTGCTTAGGAAAGTAAAAATCAGTACACGCGTAGTTAAACGTAGTTCCGTCCATCAGCGCACAAAACCCATGTGCATACCCAGGTGGAATCCACAGATAACTGCTATTAGCGCGCAACAGAAACTTCTTCCATTTTCCGAAGGTCTTAGAGCTTTTTCGTATGTCTACAATGACATCCTCAACTGCGCCGCATAGAACATTGACCAATTTTCCCTGTGGATGAGAAATCTGATAGTGTAATCCACGAATAACGCCCCGATAGGACTTAGACGTATTTAGTTGGACAATTTTGTAATCACCGATTTTCTCGGCAAACTCACGCTCTTCAAATGTAACCGAAAAGTGACCGCGAGCGTCTGCGAATACATCTGGAGTGATAAGCCCAACATCTTCAAAATCGGAATCAAACCTAACATTCAGACCCATAGTAGTTCCTTTATCGTTAAGTAGACGTAACTAGCAAGTTCTCCAGCGGGCATGGACGCCCCAGACAACCAACGATCTAGTGATGGTTTAGAGATCCCAAAGTAGGTACAAATTTCCTGTTTGGAAACTTTTCCAGTAAGGATAGCCCGCCACAGAAGTCCGCCAAATATTTCTGGTGGTATGTTAAATTCCATTGCTTTTTGATACACCGGGTGTAGGAGTCGAACCCACAGCCTTTAGTTTGGAGCCAAAGATGTTAGCCATTACACCAACCCGGCATGTCTCCTATTATACCACAAAATTTCCAAGAGTCAACCTAAAAGCATACCTTTTATATATTCAATAGCTTGTTTATGCCCTTCATCCATAGTATCAGCAATAAGATTTTTAATCTGATCCTGGCATCCCCCTGATGTTTTCATTCTCCAAACGCAGTACTTTTTATTTAGTGCCTTGATCACTATTTGTGCCGCTGCGCGAACGTCATCTGGTATCCCAGCCTCTACAGCTTGTGTATGTTTATCATCAGGCATCGTTGCACCGTAGGGTATCTAACTCGTCGGCGTTCTTTATCGTATCGTAGTGTTTTGTCAGACCTTTTTCTATTGCGGCTAGCTCTTCCGTGGTAAACTCGTAGCTTCCAGGAGATAAAATCTCCAAAGCGCCATCTAAAATACGAAAAAACTGCTTTACGCTATAGGCTTCCGGCACTGGAAAGCCAACTGCTGCAAGCACTGAAGACATTCTGCCGCGACCAAACTTGCCGCATCCGGCACCAGACAGCAGACAGTCCAATAAATCTTTTCGTATCTTTCCCTCATCAGTTTCCCAATTTTCACAAGTAGACAAGTCCCACGCCTGCTGTACCTGGCCTGGACCAGCGGCTTTAAAAATCCTACTGCGCTTGCGCGCGTCCGTAATTCCATGCTCTTTTAGAAACACAATCTGCTTGCGAGAATAATCCTTTCTGTCTGCCTCTGGCAGAGTATTCGGTGGCATCTCTTTTGTGCCGTCCGCCATGATGTATCTCCCTAGTCTACTAGTGTTACCCTATTCTTGGTATACTACAAAATGCCCAAAAAGTAAAGCTATAAACCGATCTTATGCGTGCAGATCAGAAGTTCTTTTACAGTTCCCCGCTGCGTGACATTAGAATTTATACGCCTTGGCACATCGACGGACGTAATAGACATAAGCCGATTCAGGTCACGCACCTGTGTAACGTCAGAATTTGACTGCAGGGCAAAGGCGCCTTTCCCCTTTAGCACGCTCATAATTCTTGCTAACCGAACATGGTCTGCTGAGTCAAACTCTGTAGAGTTGTACCCAGTAAACGAATCCGATTTTACGGGCCAGTATGGGGGATCTAAATAGACAACATCGCCTGACCCCGCAGCGTGCACCGCCTGCTCGAAGTCAGCAACACCGATGTTCACGTTTTTTAATGCAGCACTAACTAACTTGAGATTACCTGGATCAACAATCTTTGGGTTTTTGTACTTTCCGTGCGGTACATTAAAAAATCCGCGCCGGTTCACGCGGTAGAGCCCGTTAAACCCAGTTCTGTTCATAAAGATAAGTCGCGCACAGCGTGCTGCTAAGGGAAGCGTTTTGAATTGCTCATCACGATCCATCTCTCGGACTTTGTAATAGTACTCCTCTTTTCCTTTTGCAAAATATTCATCTTTTAGAATGGTGAGATGGTGAATAACAGCATCCACTTCGTCTCTAACTGCTTTGTACGCAATAATCAATTCCTCGTTCATATCAGATAGCACAGCAGTATTGAAACGCTTTCGTTTTGCAAGGGCAAAAAATATTGCACCTCCGCCCACGAATGGCTCATAGTATATGTCTATCTTTTTTGGAAAGATTTTTAGAATGCGCTCTTCCAAAAATCTTTTTCCTCCGACCCACTTCACAAACGGCTTTGGCATGTTATGCTCCAATTAGGTTTAATAACTCGTCTTTTCCAAATTCCTTAACGAAGTCGTCTGGGTCTTTTTCATCTGGGAGAATAGCAACATTTGTGTGCAGCCCTTTTTTTTGCAAAAGCTTGCGCGCCTTTCCAGCCGCCTTCTGTCCAGGAGAATCCCCGTCCATTAGAATATACACGGTATCAGTGAATAATTTTATAGCATTTACATGCTTTTCTGTCAGCGCTGTGCCGCAGCTTGCCACAGCATTGGAAATACCTACAGCCTTTAGGCTAAGCACATCAAAGTAACCCTCTACTAAAATTACGTATCCCAGAGCGTCTATATGTTCTATTGCGCGCCAAAGTCCATACAAAACAGCAGATTTGTCATACAACACAGATTTTTTAGAGTTTAGGTACTTTGATCCGCTCCTCCCAGTTATGTCTCTCCCACCAAAGCCAACGATTGCGCCAGCGTGAACAATGGGCACCATAATGCGCTTTCTAAATGTCTCATAATACGTAGAATCCTTAGTATCTTTTCCAATGACCCCAACTTCTAGTGCATTGTGCTCTTCGATATTATGTGCGTTTAAATGACCTATGAGACCAAACGGCGGAGCGTATCCAATTTTATAGCTATCAATTATGTTCTGTGGAAGTCTGGCGCGTACGTATTCTTGGGCTTTCACGCTTCGCCCCAAAGCTGCACAGAAGTAATCCGCTGAAAGGGAGTTTACCTTTATGAGGCCGCGAATATTCACACAGAGATCTTAAAGTTAGGGTTAAATCCTGTATTCATCTCTTGTCCAAAATACCCGTAAGGATTGCAAAGAACTCGCGTATTCCCAATAGTATAATTACACGCGGTGTGAGTGTGTCCGTGCAGCCAAAGCCTGGGCTGTTTTTCCATAATAAGATCTTCTACATCACAGACAAAAAACTCGTTAAGTGGACTTCTTACGTATTGTGGCGGGGTGCTCTTAAAAGATGGCATATGGTGTGTGACAACAATAGACGCTTCAGTTATCTGTTCTGCAAACACTTCTAGGGTTTTTCTATTTTGTTCAAATATCCAGGGATCTGCACCTGGAATATGCGTAAAATCTACAAATCCGAGAGTAGTCCCGTTTGGGCGAGGATACCACATAGTAGCCCCAATAAAATTAACTCCGCCAATTTCTATATTATTGTTCTCTAAGATATATGTATTCTTATGCTGCGCCATAAAATCGATACACGCAGAGAATACTTTAGTTGGGCCGTCTACAAAGAGATCGTGGTTTCCAAGCACAAAAATTAAAGACGAGCAAATCTTAGATAACGCACTGAGGTAATCAATGCCGTAAGGCGTAAATTTGTTTGCAATATCCCCCGCAACTACTAAAATGTCTACATCTTTATCCGCCAAAGCCTGCACCAGTAAGTCTGGTGTAGG
>Ga0307377_10002165_pt1 | contig 23528 bp, 17 predicted proteins | sample TR3MG_FD_202535 | JGI IMG/M metagenome (GOLD analysis project Ga0307377, IMG submission 202535) | Soil microbial communities from Risofladan, Vaasa, Finland - TR-3 | ecosystem: Environmental > Terrestrial > Soil > Coastal area > Acid sulfate soil | place: Finland: Risofladan, Vaasa | collected...
ATACATACGCATGCACTGGGGTGTTGAAAATAGTCTTGAACCTACTTAAACAGGAAGACTCAAAAAAGTTGAGCTTGAGAACAAAAAGGCTTAAAGCCGGATGGGATAACAACTTCTTGTTGAAAATCCTGAAAATATGAGTATCGTCAATCAGTAATAAAATCAAATTCGTGTTGGTTAAAGAATAATTGTACGATGGGGATTAAAGACTCATAGCATATTGCTGCAATGAGTTTCAATTAGAAGTAATAATTTAGTGATACAGAAAAGGGACTATGAGATTACCTTCAAATAGAAAAACCAAAGAGCTTATGCGCATGATGCCGGACACTCATTAGAATTTAAATGCGTTGACCCTGAGCCTAAAAAGCAATCTGATTGAAAGGATTTATTATTCCACCAGTCCGGTAAGATCAAAACCATTAAAATCTCCGGAACTCATACAAAGATAAACCGGAGATGAATATTTTTGGGCTCTTATAAACGAAAACATCTCCTCAGAGTTATCATATATTCTGATGTTTACTCCTGCAAATGCCTCATTTACAATTTTTTTGGAAAGAGGTTTCATCTTTTTTAATTCAAGAGCATGAGGATTATAATAAACAAATGCCGAAGTAGAAGCGGCAAGTGTTCCTTTATACAAAGGCAGAAAATCAATATTAAGGCTTGAATATGTATGTAGTTCTAAACAGACAATAATATTCCTGCCGGGATACCTGGCAACAATAGCTTCTACAGTCGCTATAACCTTCGATGGGGCGTGGGCGAAGTCGAGATAAACCACTCCATTGTCATTCTCTTTCAGTTTCTGTAGCCTTTTCGATGTTCCTTCAAATTCTTTTATGGCTGAATAAAAATCATCCTCCCGGACACCTGCTGCCAGGCATGCCTCTCTTGCAGCTGAAAGGTTTTGCATGTTATGTTCACCAAAGATCTTTAAAGGCACAACCCTGTTATGAGTAGCTGCATAGAATCCGGTTTTATTCTGAAAATAGCCATGGACTTTATAAGGGATCTTTATGATATTGCTCTCGGAAGCAAGAGCTATTTTCTTCACCTCGGAGTCATCATCAAAGTAGATAAGTGAACCCCCGGGAGATATTTTTTCGACCAAAATCTTAAATTGTTCGATATAGTTCTTAAATGTTGGAAATACATTCATGTGGTCCCATGCAATACCATTGAGTATGGCTATATCTGGCATATAAAGATGGAACTTTGGCCTTTTGTCAAGCACAGAAGTGAGATATTCATCACCCTCCAGAACAGCAATTGTTGCTTCTTCAGATAATCCAACCATCGTCTCATAGCCATCAATTAATGAGCCTGCCATGTAATCAAATTTCATACCAATAAATTTGAAAACATGCATTATCATTGCTGTGGTTGTTGTTTTACCGTGGCTGCCTGCAACGACAATCCGTTTTTTGTTTTTTGTTTTTTCGTAAATGTATTCCGGGAATGACATAATTTTTATCCCGTAATTCCGGGCTTTAATAAGTTCCGGATTATCTGCTTTGGCATGCATCCCCAGGATTATTGTATCGATTTTGTTTGTTATCCGCTCAGTATCCCATCCCTGTTTTATGGGGAGCAGACCGTATTGTGAGAGTCTCGTCCTTGAAGGCTCAAATATCTCATCATCGGAGCCTGTAACAATATATCCCTTTTTATGAAGTGTAATTGCCAGGTTATGCATTACTGCACCACCAATGGCAATAAAGTGTACTTTCATCTTAGACATCACATATCTGGATACATTTTCGTAATGACTCCAGTTTATCTTTCTGTTGCATAACCAACCGCACACTTAAGACCGGCTTTTTTGACCGTAGCCCAATCTTTTTCTTGAAGTAATTCAATCGATTCGATACCCATCTCTTTGCAGGCTAAAGCAAAATCCTCAAGAGGGATATCGCCATAACACCATTGGCTTACTGAATGATGGATATTCCCCTTTAGCTGAAAGGCTCCCTCGTTGACTCCTGCAAAAACACTGTTTAACGGGCTTGCTGCAGTTACTAATGCTGCTCCGGCTATTCTTCCTATCATTTTTCTTCTATTCATGGTTTGTATTCTTTGAAAAACTGACTATAAAAGTAATGTAAAAATACTCAAAATAGCGATCTTGCTTTTTATGTTTTATATTTGTATTGGGGATACCAATGCAAGATAGTTAAATGAGAATACCTTCCCGACACGATTATAAAAACGGGCATTCCGTCGAGCTGCTTCGAAGTGGGAAAAGCTATTTTGACAGATGCGGAAAAGCCATCGATGAAGCTAAGGATTATATCCATTTTCAAACTTACATTGTTGATGATGATGAGACCGGCAGGAGAATTGTTGATGCCCTTATCAGAGCAGCAGGAAGGGGAGTTAAGGTCTATTTTTTACTAGATGCTTTTGGTGGAGGGACCTTCTCAAAAGATCTGATTATAAAGGTTGAAGAAGCAGGTATTCAATTCCGAAAGTTCTCTCCGGGATTAATTACCAAAGGATTTCAGCTAAGTCTGAGGCTTCATCATAAAGTTCTGTTAGTTGATGGTGCTGTTGTAATCATAGGGGGCATGAATGTTGCCAATCGCTATCATGGTACATCTGAAATGAAAGAATGGCTCGACTTTGCCATATTGATAAAGGGACCTGAATGTGCTCATGTCCTCTTCATCCTTAAAAGACTCTGGAACAAAGCTTTTATCTCCAGAAAGGATCGTTCTCGTGAGACACTTCATGATCCTGTAAGCTATGATGATGATGTGAAGGTTAAAGTTTTACAAAATAACTGGTTTAGAAATAAGATAGAGATATTGAAAAGTTATCGTTCAGCGTTGAAGCATGCTCAGGATAGAATGATAATTATGGCGAGTTATTTCCTTCCCGGGCGGAATGAGCGCAAGCTTTTAAGAAACGCTAGCCGTCGGGGAGTCGATATAAAAATAGTTTTAGCGGCGGAATCTGATGCACCTGTGTTTAAAAGGGCCACAAGCTTTCTTTATGATTTCATTCTGAGAAATAATATAAAAATTTACGAATACCTTCCATCTAACCTTCATGCCAAAGTCGCCACAGTTGATGGTAATTGGACAACAATAGGCAGTTATAATCTGAATCACCTCAGTGATTATGGTAGTGTTGAAATGAACGCAGATATCCTTGATACGAGTTTTACCAGGCAGTTTGAGGAAATTCTTCTGGAAATTATTGATAAAGATTGCCGGCAGGTTACATTCGAAGAGTATATTCAACGCAAAACATGGCTATACCAGCTGTCCGGCTGGTTCTCCTATCAGATGATCAGAATACTCATGAGACTTATGTTCTCCCTAATTGCAAAAAAATCTAGAACTGGTGAAAAACCATAGATACATATTCCAACACCTTTGGTAAGGAGGCCCGCCAGTATGTCCAGCTATGAACGCCATCGCGAATCCTGAATTCATGAGGGATCTCTTTCTTACGCATTGCAATATGAACCAGACAATTACCTTCATAAAGAAAATCATCATCCCCGCAATCAATATACCACCTTACAGCTTTTTTCTGATTATCAGGCATGTTTTCGACCTGGTATAAAACAGGATAACTACGCTGTGAAGTTTCATAATCGGGAGGCAGGTAAATGGCATACTTCCGGTCCATTTTTAAAATTTTACTTGGCACGGTCAGGTTATCTGATACCTCCCCTGTCTGAGCTATCAGGATAGATGAAAACGTTAAAATAATGAATAATGATAAGATTTTTTTCATGGTATAGAAACTTGTGGATTGATATATTAATATTATCGATCTTAAAGGTATTAAAATTCTTATAATTGTATAATAAAAATTTTCTGTATGAAAGCCCAACTTTTCAATATCTCAAATTTTAAAGTCGATGGTGGCGCCATGTTTGGCGTTGTTCCTAAAGTGTTATGGTCAAGAGTCTATTCTTCTGATGAGAATAATCTTATTGTTCTTACTTTGCGATCGCTTGTAATTGAGACAAATGGACATGTTATTCTGGTAGATACTGGTTGGGGCGATAAGCAAGATGAGAAATTCTTCAGGCATGTTTATTTGCATGAGGGAGAAGGACTTATTGGAGGGTTGAGTAAGCTGGGTTACAAACCAGAGGATATTACTGATGTTGTTCTGACTCATCTTCATGCCGACCATTGCGGTGGAGGTGTGAAGAGAAAGGAAGAAGGTACCGGATATGAACTTACATTCCCTGAAGCAACTTACCATGTTAGTAGGACTCAGTGGGAATGGGCTTTAAAAAATAATCTTCGTGAAGCGGATGCCTTTCTTGAAGAAAATATATTGCCCATAGGGCAGAGTGGACATCTTAACCTTGTTGATGAGGAAGGAGAATTATTCCCGGGTTTTTCAGTGTTTATGTGTTATGGACATACTCCAGGTCTTATGATTCCTGTAATTAGTCATAGAGATAAAACCTTTGTTTATACCGGCGATCTTATTCCTACAGTAGCCCATATACCGATTATCTGGAATATGAGTTACGATATTGAATCTCTCAAAACTATTGAGGAAAAAGAGGAGCTATTGAAAAGGGCTTTGGAAGAAAACTTTATTCTTGTCTTTCAGCACGATGAACATGTTGAGTGCTGCTCTCTTGAGATGACTCCTAAAGGGATAAGGGCAAAAGAAAAACTTGGCTTCAATGAGATTTTTTAAGACCTTGCGTAATTATTATAATTAATTCATTGTTAATAAAATAACATAAGAAGTATGGCAGACTTTATTTATGAGAAACCATTTCAGATTGAGAGGGACTCAACTACGTACAGACTGTTAACAAAAGATTATGTGAATGTTATTGAAGAGGGGGGGCGAAAGATACTCAGAGTCGATCTGAAAGGGCTGGAATTGCTTGCCAGCGAGGCCGTGTCCGATCTCTCGTTCTTTTTAAGAACATCACATCTCGAAAAATTAGCCAAAATTCTTGATGATCCTGAAGCAACGGACAATGACCGTTTTGTAGCCTATATGATGCTCAGGAATACTGTGATATCATCCAGGGGAGATCTCCCGGGATGTCAGGACACTGGCACTGCAATAGTGATAGGGAAGAAAGGAGAAGATGTCAGAACAGGAGGAAATGATGCGGAATATCTGTCAAAAGGGATATATGAGACTTATAAAAATAAGAACCTCAGGTATTCACAGGTCATACCCCTCTCAATGTTTGAGGAGAAAAACACGGGAACAAACCTACCTGCACAAATTGATATCTATGCTACCGAAGGCAATTCTTTTGAATTTCTTTTTATTACAAAGGGTGGAGGCTCTGCAAATAAATCTTTTTTATATCAACAGACCAAATCATTACTTAATGAAGAGTCGCTCATTAAATTTGTTAAGGATAAGATAAAAGAACTGGGCACCTCAGCCTGCCCTCCATACCATCTTGCACTGGTTATTGGTGGTACTTCAGCAGAAGCAACGCTTAAAACCGTCAAGGAAGCTTCAGCAGGATATCTTGATCATCTACCTCTGACAGGTAATGATAGAGGACGTGCTTTCCGCGATATTGAATGGGAGAGAAGGATCGAGAAAATTTGTCACGAATATGGTGTTGGGGCACAATTTGGGGGCAAGTATTTTGTTCATGATGTGAGAGTTATCCGTCTGCCACGGCATGCCGCCTCATGTCCCGTTGGCCTGGGTGTAAGCTGCAGTGCCGACAGAAACATAAAGGCGAAGATAAATAAGGATGGTATTTTTCTGGAAGAACTTGAGAGAAATCCTGGCCGATTCATGCCTGCAAAAGCCCCGGAACTTGAAAAACCTGTAGATATCAATCTCGATCGCCCCATGAAAGAGGTGCTGGCTCAACTCACAAAATATCCTGTAAAGACCAGGCTGAATCTTACCGGTACGCTCCTTGTAGCAAGAGATATTGCTCATGCACAGATTAAGAAAATGATTGATGAGGGCAAGCCAATCCCTGAATATTTTAAAAACCATCCCATTTATTATGCCGGACCTGCAAAAACACCGGAAGGAATGCCATCAGGAAGCTTCGGTCCTACAACAGCCGGACGAATGGATTCGTATGTGGATCTATTTCAGAGCCTTGGCGGATCGCTTATTATGGTTGCAAAAGGTAACAGGAGCAAGCAGGTTATCGATGCATGTAAGAAATTCGGTGGTTTTTATCTTGGGTCAATAGGAGGTCCGGCTGCTATCCTTGCTGCTGAGAATATAAAATCTGTTGAAATGGTTGATTTTGAAGACCTTGGCATGGAAGCAATCAGGAAGATAAGAGTGGAAAATATGGCTGCATTTATCATTACTGATGATAAAGGGAATGATTTTTTCGATGAATACAATAAATAGAAGGGGAGAAGAGAGTCAAGGGTTGCTTCTCCCGCTTTGCGGGATCGCAATGACAGTGCAAGAAAATTAAGTCTGTTTTGGGATGGAACTATAATCAATATATTCTACGGTCATTGCGAGGAGTGAAACGATGAAGCAATCCATCGCTACTGTTCAATTTTTTTTTTAAAGGATCTCTTCAATTATAAATATATCGTGCCGGTCTAAATTCAACCAGTATTTGATAGAATTTTTCCTTACCAGCTCCCAGTATATATTGCTGTCGAGGCCGTAAATAAAATTAATTTCCTTCAGTTCTGCACTAATCTTTTCTGTCAGCTCAGGTTTTAGCGTTAGCTTTATCTTGCGGTTCAGATAAGTGAATACAACAGATGGAATAGTTGGCACATCGTTTTTAATTGTCAACAGACCGTGTCCCGGAGTTGCTCCGGTGCTTACCTGTATCCCGTCGTTCATACAACTGAGCGGAGGGACAGAACCGGCAAATGAAACTGCATGGAACTCATCTACTCCGGTGTTAAAATACTCTCTTGCTCTGATCCCCATTTTAACCCCAACAATTGAAAATACACCAAGATGACGGTGCAACTCATTGGCAATGACACCTGAAATCCATTCATCCATGCCATGCTTTTTAATAATTTCAGTGACATATGGTTCAATATCAGCAAAATAAAATGAGGGGTCGCTAGGTAATTCCTTAATAACCTGATTTTTAGCTACAGTTTCACCGGCAAGAATTTTTAGTAAGTTCATTCTCAGCATCTGGATATTTTCAGGAGTGCTCTCGAAATCGTTATCTTTTATTTCGTTTTTGAAGAGTTCCGGATAATGAAGATAAAGTGCAACCATCTCATCTTGTCCGGAATAAGAATAGGTGTGAGTTTTTATATTCTCTGATTTGAAAAGTCCTGAAATTTTATCCGCATATATTGTAGGGATAACTGAAATAGCTTTCAGGGTGGCTTCATCGTAAAATAACTCTTCATCCAATCCTTTGACTACTATGACAGGGATATATCCATTTATAACATTCTCAGCAGATAATTTATCAGTCTTAAAGTTGAATCCATCTTTATCTGTCAGCCCATCGGCACTCCATATGATCTCTTTTACCTGTTGTTTAAACCCCGGTATCTGCTTCAACGCCTGAGAAACGGTTGACATACCTCCCAGGCATATAAAACTCACTTTCGTTTTTTCAGATGAGAGGATCTCTTTTATTAAGCTGATGGCATCTGCTCCATTATGCTGATTGAGTCCACTCTCATCACCCCATTTGGAATTTAGAGCAACAGGGAAATCCGGTGATTTGAATATGGAGTTTCTGTTTACCCCAACTGGTATACCTTCATGATAAAATGAGTTAAGCAGGCTTCTTACCTTTATATATACTGTATTTGTATTAAGTGTCCCGGGGGAGACTGTTATTCCCAGAACCCTTACATCGGGAGAGGCCAGCATCATAGTGATGGCTTTCATATCATCTATCCCTCCATCGGTGTCAATAATCACATAATGATTTGGTTTCCAGGGATGTGCAATGAGGGTCAGATTAATGGCAAGAGTTATAATCAGAAGAAGAATTCTTTTCATAATAATTGGATTTTGAGGATAAAAATAGTGAATACTTTCTTATATCCATAGATAGAAATGTCATGAAGAGGAAAGTTAGGCGACCTATCTCTTTATCCCAGTCTTCTTGCCCCCCTGCCCCCCTAAAGGGGGGTTAATTCTGAAATAACTTCATTGATTGCAGTTAGAACTTGGTCTATTTTATAAATTATCTGGTCATTAGAGAATCGTATCACTCTTATTCCAAATTTGTTTAGTTCAGCAGATCTATTAAGATCATACTCATGTACCTCTTTATTATTATGTATCTCGCCATCAATTTCTATTACGAGCTTATATTCATGGCAATAAAAGTCGACAATAAAAATATCAACAGGATGTTGTCGGCGAAATTTAGTATTAAATATTTTCCTGTCTTTCAGCTTTTTCCAGAGTAAAAATTCTGATAAAGTCATGTTCCTTCTTAGTATGGCAGCAGCTCTCAAAGTAGTGGAATCTGCCCCATAAAACATGTTTCTATTATAAAAGTCGGTCGTCATAAGAAATGCAGCATCTCAAATATACAAAATCCTCTAAATTTTCAGCATTAAACCCCTTTTAAAGGGGGGCAGGGGGGCAAAAACGAGGAGCTGTTAGATGAGTTTACTTCCTGTGGCAAACAACTAAAATTTCCAGCATTAACCCCCCCCTTAGGTAGGCAGGGGGGCAAAAACAAGTGTTCTCCTTCCAGGTTGAACCATATCATCAGTTTGTACGGTGAAGTCAGCTTGTGGTTACAAAATTGCAGATCTGGATTTTGTGGCTTATCTCATGTTATCAAACCATGATATGGTTATTACAAGAAATATTTTCTTTGCAAAATGATATATCCCTGTATCCAATAAAGGATATTTTTTTATCTTAACCCTCTCAAATTTTTATTATGAAGCGATTCCTTTTATGGTTTTTTCCGGGTTTAATCGTTGGTTCACTGCTCATTATAGGTGGGAATAAAGCAATTCACAGTACATCGACAAATGAATACTGTGTTTCATGTCATATTCACCCTTCTGCAGATGCATCATGGAAAAAATCCGTTCATTATGATACACAATCGGGTTACAGGGTTGCCTGTGTTGATTGTCATCTTCCACCTAAAGGCGATGGGTATCTCTGGGCAAAAGGTACCACGGGGCTGCGGGATTTATGGAGCAAGTGGACAAAAGATTCAGCATCGTTTGACTGGGTTGATCGTGGCAGATTGGAAGTTGCACGTACATATGTTTATGAAAGCAGTTGCATCAAATGCCATGAAAACCTTTTCCCGGGTAAGCTTACAAAAGAAGGAGAGGATGCACACCTATATTATACTCAAACAGAAAAAACAGAAGAATTGCACTGTATAAACTGTCATCTTAATGCGGGTCATCTTATTGAAGGGTACACTCATGGAAGCAATTCCACCTTTGGAAATGTATCCTCTGCTGCCAAAGAGCTGTTTAAAGAGCCCACCCGGGTAGCTGAATTTGTTAATTTCACTGAGTATATTCCTAAATCGTCAGTTGAGTTTAATATGTTGGCAATTCCGGGTGGAACGTTTAACATGGGAAGTTCTTCTATAGAGCCTTTTAGAAAAGAAGATGAGGGTCCTGTCAGGGAAGTTGAGATCAGCCCGTTTTTTATGGCTGAGATTGAAGTCTCCTGGGAGGAGTATCTTACCTTTTATGTACAGACTGCAGCTGAAGGTCGTACCACCGATACGGAGGGTATAAGAAATAAACAGGCAGCGGAGACAGATGCTATTTCCGGAGCCACTCCACCTTATGGCCAGCCTGATCAGGGTTGGGGGTTGGGTCAGAGACCTGCAATATCATTTTCATTTCATGCTGCAGAAACCTATTGCAAATGGTTATCTTCTGTAACCGATAAGACATATCGCCTTCCAACGGAAGCAGAGTGGGAGTATGCCTGCAGGGCAGGGTCAGAAGGTCCCTATTTTTTCCCGGGCGATCCCAGGAAATTTGAGAAGACCGGATTAAAAGCCAGACTTTCAAAAAACGACACAGCTGTTATTAATACCTATATTATATACAGAGGTAACAGCCCGACAAAAACACAAACCCCCGACAGGGTAAAGCCAAATCCATTTGGGTTGAAGAATATGGCAGGTAATGTTGCTGAGTTTTGTTCAGACTGGTATCAGCCTGATGCATACTCCATGTATGAGGGTATTGTTAAGGACCCAAAAGGTCCGGAAACCGGAGATGAACATGTTGTACGAGGAGGTTCATTTCTTAGTACTGCAGGCTATGTGAGAAGTGCCTCCCGCGATTATACCAGAACTGCAGCATGGCTGAAGACAGACCCTCAGATGCCTAAGAGTATCTGGTGGTTCTCCGACTGTTTCAATGTAGGATTCCGCGTGGTTTGCGAGTTTAATGACAAAACTGGTAATGAAAGGATAAATAATTAGCTGAAATTGGTTTCCTAAAAAAAAAGTTTCAAAAAAACTTGTTTTTTATAATTACACTTCATATCTTGCATTGTTTACCTTACACTTCATAGTTATAAAAATTTCAAATACGTAACGGGCTAATAAAATTTAATTAGAAAAATTGGTTGTAATAAAATGAGTGTAAAATTTACACTTGCAAATTATAAATATCTTTTTTAAAATAAATAATAACAAAAATTCTAATCTCTAACTATTTACTAACTAACAGTGTAACAGTATGAAAAAAACTCCTAACAACTTTTGGCCGTTTAAGCCAAATGTAAATTTTCACAGGTTACTACTATCTATGAAAATTGTAACTATTCTTCTGCTTTGCGGATTAGTGCTTCCAGCCTATTCCTTAAATGCAGATGAGGCAAAAAGTAAAGACCTTACGGGATCTGTTGTTAATCCTCAGCAAATCACCATAACAGGTACAATTACTGATGCAACAACAGGCGAAGCCATGGTCGGCGTAAATATCCAGGTACAGGGCACGACCAGCGGCGCTATTTCTGATGTGAATGGGAAATATTCAATTTCCACAGCTCAGTCAAATGCTCCACTGATATTTTCCTTTATCAGCTATGTTACCCAGGTGATTCCAGCTGCTGGACGAACTGTTGTTGATGTAGCGCTTGTTGGTGAATTGACAGGACTGGATGAGGTTGTTGTTGTTGGATACGGTACCCAGAAACGTGCGAACGTTATCGGATCTGTAACTTCAATTAATGGCGCATCTATCCAATCAATCCCGTCAGTTTCAGTTACGACTGCAATTGCAGGCCGACTTCCGGGGGTTACCTTATGGCAGACAACCGGCGAACCTGGGAACCTTGGCGCCCAGATACTTGTACGTGGACGTTCGACAATATCCCAATCCAATAGTAGCAGCGATAGATTTCGGAACACAGGCCCCCTTGTAATTATCGATGGTATACAGGGTCGTTCGATGGATGAGATTGATCCGATGGATATTTCATCTCTCTCAGTTTTGAAAGATGCTTCTGCAGCTATCTATGGTGCTCAGGCTGCTAACGGTGTTATCCTTATTACTACAAAAAAAGGGGAAGAGGGATTGCCAAAACTTAACTACCAGTTTTACCAGGGATTCATGACTCCAACAATTATTCCTGAAACTACCAATGCAGGTGAATATGCCACAATGCTTTCAGAATATCAGGATTACCAGGGTAAATCACGCACCTATTCCAATGCGGAAATTGCCAAGTATTTTGACGGATCTGATCCATGGCGATACCCGAACACTGACTGGTATGGAGATCTTATCAAAAATTGGACCACCACTTACAGGCATAACCTTACAATTGACGGTGGCTCAAAAGGAATGACATATTATGTTTCGATGGGTCTCAAAGGAGATGAGTCGTTTTATAAACAGTCTTCCACAACGTACAAACAGTACAATGTTCGTGCAAAAATCGATATTCCGATAAACGAATGGTTAAAGACCGGACTCGATGTTGCTGCTTTCTGGAATACCCGGATTTATCCTTATAAGAGCGCTGATGCAATTGTTGGACAATCAACACGTTTGCTTCCTACTTTATGGTCATTCTGGCCCAGTGGCGAGCCGGGTCCTGACATCGAATATGGTGATAACCCTGTTGTTACTTCAACCTTTGCCGGTGGTAAGAACGATCAGAGAACCTACAGCTTACAGAATACATTTAATGTATCCATTACTCCTCCTTTTATAAAAGGACTTGCTCTGAATGGTGCATTCAGCTATGACCTTACCAATTATTACAATAAAGCATTTTATCAGCCATGGACATTGTATTTTCCTGACAAAACTCCACCACTTGATCCAACTACTGGTTTGAATGTAGATAGTCCGCTCTATCCTGATCTCAGGGGTCTTTCATCAGCAGAAAATAATGAAAGATATGACCGTACAATTAACCAGACTATTAACATTAACGCCACATATGCAAAAACATTCGGCAATCATAATATTTCTTTATATGCTGGTTACGAGCAGTACACTAATGATTATAACCAACTTGTCGGATATCGTAAGTACTATATCTCATCTTTGGTTCAGTCTATGGATGCCGGATCTGACGCAGAGAAGAATACTACAGGATACCCAACAATTTATGCCCGTAAATCATGGATTGGTCGTTTCACTTATGATTACAAAGGAAAATATCTTGCTGAGATTCTTTTCCGTAGAGACGGATCACTCAAATTTCCACCCGAAAGCCGTTGGGGTAACTTCCCGGGATTCCTTGTTGGATGGCGCGCATCTGAAGAAGGTTTCTGGAAAGACAATATTTCATTTATCAACTATTTCAAACTAAGAGCATCTTATGGTAAAATGGGTATGGACCCCGGAGATCCGTTCCAGTACATGAATAAATTTACTACGTCTTCAGGGATGGTATTTGGTACAGGCACTACGATCGAAACTGCTGTCGGCCCGCCCACTGTTGCCAATACGATTATTACATGGGAAACCCAGACAACTAAAAATATAGGGTTTGATTCAAAACTATTGAATGACCTTTTACATCTCAATTTTGAATATTTCTATAATATAAGAGAAGATATTCTTGCTCCTAGGGATGCTTCCGTACCTGGATTTACCGGTCTTTCACTTCCTAATGAGAATATCGCCCGCGTTGACAATCAGGGTTTTGAAATTGATATGGGTGTACATAAAAGTATCAATTCAGACTTACGTTTTGATCTGACTGCTAACTTCAGCCATAGCCGTAATAAAGTTGTTTTCATGGATGAACCCGCCGTTGTTGAACCATGGCAGGAAAGAACAGGTCGTCCTTTCATGTATAACAATGAAAACCTTATGTACGAGGCTATCGGTATATTTGCCGATCAGGCAGCTATTGATGCTTATCCCAGCCTTCCCGGTGCTAAACCAGGTGATGTAATATTCAAGGATGTCAATGGAGACAGAACTATTGATGGTAATGACAGGATCCTTCTGGATCATATGGATGCTCCTCAGGATTACTATGGTATTAACCTTGATGCTACTTATAAGAATTTCTCACTAACAGTTCTTGTTCAGGGCGCAGGTAAATTTATCAAGCTAAACTATTATGATAACAGACGAGGTGAAGCAGGTAACTACTTTAAATGGCATTATGATAACAGGTGGACACCTACAAATACTGTTACTGATGTTGCCAGAGCTTACAACAGGGATGACTTGTACTGGTCGAATGATGTTAGAAGAAATTCTTACTGGTATTCAAACTTCGCTTATGCCAGGTTAAAGAACGTTGTTCTTTCCTATAATCTGCCAAGTAAACTCTATAGGCCACTCGGGATCTCAAATGCAAGCGTTTATTTCTCAGGAAACAACCTCGCTCTCATCTATGCTGCGACTAAAACTTATGACCCAGAGGTTAATAATCCCGGTGTATATCCTGCAATGAAAACATTTGCCATTGGTGCGAATATTACCTTTTAATTATTTAGAAATCTATAAATAGTAAGATATGAAAAAAGTATTTAATTGTATAATTGCGATATCGGTGCTGTTGTCCATGGCAACGTCATGTACTGACGTTCTCGACAAACAGGCTGTTGACTCCTTTAACCAGGATGTTGTATTCGCAAATATTAATATCGTAAAAGCCTATCTGGGTAAGTGCTACGACAGGATGGGCGGGGATAACAACGCAGGAGTTCTTGGAATGCGCGAGGACCTTCTTTCATCAGGTACTGATCAGACTTTGTGCATCCACCGTCCTTCAAACTATGTTGATGTGAAAGGAACTATGAGTCCTGATCAGTTAGGCATCTTTACCGATAACAGTAAGGGTGGATATCTTCGCTGGACAAATCTTTATGCCAATATCCAGAACCTGAATACAATACTTGCCAATATTGATGGGGTGAATGTTGTTACCTCTCCTGACGAAACTCTCAAAGGACGTCTGAAGGGTGAAGCATATTTTATCAGGGCATATATGTATGCTCAGCTTATGTTCGTTTATGGCGGCGTAATTCTTGTTGATCAACCTTTCCAACTTGGTCAGGATTTTTCAACAATTACCAGATCTTCTATTGCAGATACCAAGGATTTTGTCCTGGCAGATATTGCACAGGCAATTACCTTGTTAAATGGTGTACCAACTGACCAGGGTCGTGCAACTGCAGCAGCAGCAGCTGCCCTCAAATCAAGGTTACTCCTTTTCAGTGCAAGTAAGCTTACAAATGGCGGTTGGGCCGCCCAGGCTACAAATAACCTGGTTTCATTCCCGGCCGGCAGCCAGACCGCTCTTCTTCAGGCAGCCAGAGATGCTGCAAAAGAAGTAATGAATGGTACATACGGTACTTTCAGCCTTGCTGGAAGCACTGCTGACCCTGTATTGCCTTTAGCAGAGGACCAGGTTCAGGCTTATGCAGAAAACTATCAGAAGATTTTTACCCAGAAAGGTGCATGGAACAGCGAGACCATTTGGGGAATTCAGTTCCCGATAACAGGAGGTAACTATAGCACTGTTAACAGATGGAACGGACCCTGCGGTTATCACAACTGGGGTAACAATAACCCGACAGAACCGGCTGTAAGAAGCTTTGAAATGGCTGATGGTACTCCATTTGACTGGAATAACTATACTGCTGGTGATGAGTTTGTCGCCCGTTCTGCTACTGCTGCAGAACTTGCTGCAGATCCATTGTTGAATCCATTTGCAGGTCGTGAACCACGTTTCTATGCAATTGTTCTGTATCATGGTGCTCCATGGCAGTCACGTGGAGATCTATCTCCTCTGGTTGAATCTGGTTATTTTTATAATAATGACGGCACACTGAAACAAAGCGGAAACGACACCAGACAGGGACTTATTGAAGCATGGAACGGCACCAAGACAGGTTATTATCTTAAAAAATTCATGGATCCTGCTACAATAGGACAGTACAACAATAATACCAATACATGGGTTGAATTCCGTTATGCTGAAATATTGCTGAACTATGCTGAAGCATGTATTGAACTTGGGGATGCAGATCTGCAACCCGGACTTGATGCTCTGAATATGGTCAGAAACCGTGCAGGCTTACCTGACAGGGTTACAGCTGACCAGGCAACAGCAAGAACATATATCCGTCAGGAAAGAGCCATTGAGTTCTTTGGCGAAGGACATCGCTGGTATGATACACGCCGCTGGATGATCCGTGATGTTGTTACAACAAATGTTTATGGGATGAAAGTCAAGCAGTTCGATAATGGTAACTATGAATGGAAGCTGGATGAGGGTGATAATGAAGATACAAGAACCTGGGCTGGCGATCATTTCTACTGGATACCAATCCCACGCGCTGAAATTAACAAAGCTCCTCAGACAGTTCAGAATCCTGGATATAACTAGTAGTTCAGACTTCAGAAACTGTAAAAATCTGATAAGGCCGGCCTCAATGGCCGGCCTTTTCTTAATATTCAAAACAAAAATTAATACTATGCTGCGATTCAGATTATACGTAATGATGTTCTTTCAATACCTGATGTATGCTGTATGGTGGGTTCCTCTTGCCGCTTACCTCACCAATATGGATATTGCAAGTACCCAGAAGGCATTTATTCTGAGTTCTATGGCAATCGGATGTATTGCATCACCAATTATAGGGATGGTAGCCGACAAATACTTCTCAGGGCAGAAAGTTCTTTTTGTTCTGAACGTACTGAACAGCCTTCTCTTGTTCTGGGCAGCAAATACCAGCAACCCCGATCTTCTCTTCATCATTCTGTTGTTTGTTATGTTGTTCTACATGCCAACATGGGGATTGTCGAGCGCTATTGCAATGGCACATTCACCTTCGGAAGATTTTCCTAAAGTGAGGGTATTCGGATCAGTAGGATGGGTAGCTTCAGGTCTTTTCAGTGTTGTTGTGGTTAAATTGTTTCACCTCGAATTCGACGGCACAAATCTGCCATTCTATTTTGGTGCAGGTACGGGTCTTGTTGCTGCACTGTTTAACCTTACATTGCCTGATACACCCCCTGCCGGAAAGGGAACAAAAGGATCACTTATCGATGCATTTGGATTGGGAACTTTGCAACTAATGAAGGAGAGAAACTTTGCAATGTTTATAATATTTTCGTTCCTTTCAATGATACCATTTGCAATGTATTTCTCATATTTTTCTGAATTTCTGTTAAATATTAAAACTCAGTATATCACTGTAACGATGAATTGGGGTGTGCTGGCAGAGATGGGGTTCATGCTTCTGATCCCGATCACCATAAAGAAATTTGGATTAAGAAAAGTTATGATACTGGGATTGATTGCCCTGGTAGTCAGGTACGCTTCATTATATCTTGGAGGTGTTGTTGATCAGCAATGGTTATTCTATCTGGGTATCCTTGTGCATGGATTGATCTTTGGATTTTTCTATGTCGGCGGACAGATCTATATGGATAGAAAGACTCCTGATGAGCTGAAATCACAGGGGCAGGGTTTTATCTTTCTGGTTACCTTCGGTTTAGGCTTGTTAGCCGGAAACCTGATTGATGGACAGATAATAGGATTTTTTCACGATAATTCATCCGGTGTCAGGATATACAACTGGGATAGTATCTGGGGATTGACTACAATATTCTCAATTGTCCTGTTAGTGGCGTTTATAGCCCTGTTTAAAAATGATATTCCGGAAAAAATAAAATAAATTATACAATCGTTAAATATGATTTGTGTAGTAGAGGACAGGTCTCAGACCTGTCTCTACTACCTGTAAAACGCATAATACCAGAAGGTATTCCCGAATTGTTTTCTCAAAACAGGCTCTGCCCGCCTTAGGTCAGTTCCATATTGTTGAAACAGAGTGATATACTGCTCCCATCGAAGCTGGGTATTTCTGCTGATTTGAATATTTCCGGTGTATGGTATCTTGCCATTATTTGAAAATGAAAAAGCTATTGCTGCCTCTTCAATATGTATTGGAATTTTTGTAAACCCAAAACTCTCAAGTCTGGGTAGTTCATTTTCAATTCCATGGTAATATTTCTTAAGTAGCATAAATGCCAGCTTATACTCAAAGGCCTTTTTATTTAAAGAATCAACAGCCAGGATTCTTTCAATATTAATGTATGGATCATCTGTAATAGAGAAAAAATCCGTTTTCAACCTGTTTCGTCTCTTTTCTCCAAGCTCCGGGTCTGAATTTAAAGCAGTATCGTTAAACAGCAGTTTCTCAAAATTTTTAGCTTCTTTTTTATAAAACAGTGATTTCTTTAAAACGGAAATATAGCTGGAAGCAACATTGTAATTAGCATTTATCAGATCAGTTTTGATTAACATTTTTAACCCTTCGGGTGTATGTCCTTTCATAACCATATTCTCGAATGCCCATCGATGAGCTTCATTCGCCATGCCAATAGTATAATAAAAATAGCCTCCACGTTTCAGTATTTCACCAACCATTTCCCATTTTAGGAAGAGTGTTCTTCCATCCGGACTTTGAGGAAAATAGAAAAGAAGGTCATTAAGCTTATCGGTTTCACAAAGAGCAATATTATTCAGAAAAATTGTAAGTAAATTGCTTGGAGGGTATTGAGTATTATAGGAAATTATTTCATCGAATTTGTTCTCATAAAATAACTTTTCCACATGAAAATAATGTTTATTCTTTTTGTCAAATTGTACTACTCCAAGAGATCCAAGAATAATTAGCAGGAGTGAAATCGAAGCAATCCTGGCAAAAAGCAGGTTGGTAATAACCTTTCTTGTTAGCCTTATTTTAATATATAATATTGCAGGCAGAATCGATAAAACTGTCGCAACAAAAAGAAATTGTATTTGCTGAGAACCTGTGTTGGTCGTGGAGAAAGGAAATATTAAAAGAACCTTTTCCGTCTGAAAGAAGAGATATTCCTTGGAAATATAAATAGTGGCCAGGTTTACGATCCATATTGCAAGAATCCTGATCCAGACTTTCTTCTCCTTTCCGAAAAGAAAATGAAATGTTAACATTACTGAAAAAAGCAATGCAAAACTACCTGTGAAATAATACCAGAGAGGTAATATGATTAAAATAACCCACCATTTAGAACCAGAAATATTCTTAATCGCAACGAGGAATAGTAAGAGCTGAAGAATTAATCCCAGGCTATTGTAAAATAGGAACCTATAATCTGACTGAAAATAAAAGAGGGCAGCTCCGATAATAAAGGGAAAGATCTTTGTATCTCTGGCGGTCAGGATTGTTATCGTCCTTGAAAGAGTAAAAATGGTTAAGGTAAGAAGTGAAGAGATTACAATTGACCCAAGAACCGGTAAATAAAACAGGGTAGAGAAGAATTTCCCAAGGTATATAAGCAGGCCTCCGGGTTGTTTAAGATTTTCAATCAGAAAGTCAGATGAAAAAATAAAGAGTGAAAGTTTCTCTTGGTAGAACAGGACATAATCGGAGAAAAAGCCAAAATAAATAAAGGTAAATACGAAGAATACCATGTATGGTAACCAGGGAAAGATTTTATTGGATTTCATTTCTTATACCATTTAGCCTGTATAGCCTCAGTTTTCGCCAGTTTCCTTATCTCTCCCGGAGTCAATTCAATTTTAACAGTTGAGAACTCCGGTCTGTTAAAGGTTTTCAGATAACTATTGTAAAAATCCGGGTCCTTCTGAGGTAAAATAAATGGTTTTTCAGAGCTTCCATTTTCATTGATATAGGAAAGATATGGTCTGGCTGACAAGCCATCTCCTCGTTTACTGCTGAATACCAGCCACTTGCCGTTTGAGGACCATGAGTGATAACTTTCAGCATAAACACTGTTGAGATCGAGCCTGGCAACTTTGAAATTTTCGAGGTCAATAGAATAGAGATCGGCCTCTTTGTGCCATATCGGGAAACAGCCGTAATCGAATACCGTCAGAATAAGAAATCTGCCGTTTGGAGAGATTCTTGGAAATGCAATGCTCTTATCTATTTGAGCGGCATCAAATACTAGTTCAGCATTTCCGAATGACCGGCTGACACTGTCGAAAGAGGCTCTGTACAGGTTATATTTAATCTGCTGATAATCATAGTTTTCACCGATCTGGTCAGCTCTGCAAAAATATAGGTACTTGCCGTCAGGAGACCATTCAGGATAAGTATCCATAAACTTATCTCTATCAGCTAATTCAATATCCATTATTTCGTTCTTTACCACATCATAAAGAACAAGAGAAGATTCCAGGTCACTTACTTCAACTTTCTTATTATCGGCAGCATGAAACCGTTGAATAATTTTATTGGATGAAAAGGCAACATATTTTCCTGAAGGATGCCAGCGCGGATAAACAGCGCCATTCTTCATCTCTTTTGTCTTGAGATTTATCTTTTTAAATTCGCCCGCTGAATAAAAGTAAGTCCCCCCCATAGTTCCTCTCATATGAAAAAGAAAATTGTCTGTATTTCCGGTGTTAAACGAATGGCAGTTAACACAATTTTCGTCAACGACGGTGTTTTCAATCAATGCCATGGCTTTAAAGGTTCCAAGATTACGTCGGTTGATACTCAGTTCAGACCAGCTTTCATATCCTGGGTAAAGCAGTCGGTAATACAGGAATGGGTCGATAGGTTCGGAGGCAACTTTATTTGTAAAAGGCATAAAACCTGACCAGTTTCCCTTGTCATCCTTTGAAAATATTTTAATATTTAACTCCTTGCCAGTACTGTTTGTTAAGAGTTTTTTCCACTTCTTTTCCGGGATCAGAATTGTGCCTGTTCTTGAGTATAATTCAAGTTCTGAGTTATTTGAAGATGTGATTTTTACATAAAATGCGGATCCCTTTTCATTAATATTGAAGTTAAGAGGAGCAATATTTGGTGGTATAGTTACTCCGGAATAATCAGGTACAAGCTTTGGTATCAGGTCTAAAAGAGCAACATCACCATGTGGCTTACTGCTACAGCTAGAAAGGAAGAGGAGCACAAAAATAAAATGGGAGTATTTAGTAAGAAATGGTTTGGATAAAATTCTCATTCTTGATTTTCTTTGTTTACCCCGGCCCCAAGAGGAGCGAAGAACCGAACCCCGCTTGCGGGGGAGTTCGGCAAAGCCAAAATCAATATCACTTTTTAGAGATGGGGCAAAAAATTGATTTTTGAGCATAGGTATTAAAATAGTAGAAATGCCTTTATTTTACATTTTTTTTACCTACGAAAAGTAGTAAAAAACCCTGTCAATTACCAATCTCATACCGAATATTAAAAAAAACCGGTGAAGCTCCTTCTATTTAGTGTTCAGACTAAAGTTAAAATTGATTAAAATGAGATAAATATTTGTTTTTTATAAAGGTTATATTTACATTTGGTTATATTCTGAAAATAACTTGCAATAGTCAAATTAAATAGTCCTCATAAATCTAATCTAAGATGAAAAAATCAAGTATTTCAAGACGTAATTTTCTTGGTAAAGCGGCAACTGTAGGCGTAGCAGGAGTGGTAGTTCCTTCTATCATTACCAGTTGCGCACGAGAAGCTAAAAAAGTAGTTGCAATTCCAACAATGCTGGATCAGGCACCCGATGGACCGGTTCTTAAAGCTGGTGTTATTGGTTGCGGAGGCCGTGGAACAGGTGCCGCTAATGATTTTCTTAGTGCCGGTCCAAACCTTCAGATTGTCGCTTTGGGAGACACTTTCCAGGACCGTATTGACTCCTGTAAGGCGAGTATTCTGAAACAACATGGTCAGGAAGTACCTGTTGAAAATTGCTTTGTCGGATTCGATGCTTATCAAAAGGTAATTGATTCAGGTGTTGATATCATTATTACAGCTACACCGCCTTTCTTTCGTCCTATGATAGTGGAAGCAGCTATACAGGCAAAAAAACATGTGTTTTCAGAAAAACCTGTTTGTGTAGACCCTGCTGGAGCACGATCACTTATGGCAACAGCTCAGAAAGCCAAAGGCATGGATCTCTGTATTGTTACAGGTACTCAGCGCCGTCATCAACGCGACTATGTTGCTAACTGGCAACAAGTGGCCCAGGGCTCTATTGGCGAAATAACAGGTGGTAATGCCTGGTGGAATGGAGGGAAACTATGGCATCGCGACCCGAATGCATCCTGGAGCGAAATGGAATATATGATCCGTAACTGGGTTAACTGGACATGGCTCTCAGGCGACCATATTGTTGAACAGCATGTTCATAACCTGGATGTTATCAATTGGTTCACAGGCTCTCATCCTGTGAAAGCAGTCGGATTTGGATCAAGACTACGCCGCGTTACAGGTGATCAATATGATAATTTCAGTATCGATTTTACTTTTGAAAATGGAATTCATGTGCATAGCATGTGTCGCCAGATTAACGGTTGCGTAAATAATGTTTCTGAAAGAATTCAGGGGTCAAAAGGTTCAACTAACTGCCAGAATACAATACTCGACCTGGCAGGGAATGAGGTTTGGAAATATGATTATCCGCTTGATGAAGATGGCCAACCGGGCAGAAGCGTAAGTGTTAACCCATACGTTCAGGAACACATCGACCTGGTTACAGCTATACGTACAGGCCAGGTTATAAATGAAATGGAGAATACAGCAATTTCAACCATGGTTGCAATAATGGGTCGTATCTCAGCTTATACAGGTAAGGAGACTACCTATGAAGAGATGATGAACTCCGATCTCAAACTCGGCCCAAAAGTATTTGATTGGGGTCCGGTTGATATCGACAAAACTGTGCCAATTGCTGGTCTGGCTTATGTTGCTAAAACTACATAAGGAATAAAAAGATAAACTACTTTTATTAAGCATATTTTTCTATGGATAATTCAAGAAGGAATTTCATAAAAAAAATATCAACTACAGGAGCCGCAATAATAGCTGCTCCTGCAGTTTTTGGAACCGAAAAAGCTTCAAAGGCCCAAAAAGCCAGTGATGCCGCAGCTCCTTTCAAGTTGAAATATGCCCCTTCAATGAATATGTTTCGTCAAAATGCCGGAGCCGACATAATCGATAATATTAAGTTTTGTCACGATATGGGCTTCCGGGCGATGTTCGATAACGGCCTGATGAACCGTACACCAGAAGACCAGATGAAGATTATGAATGAGTTGAATCGTCTTGGGATGGATTTCGGGCCATTTGTTTTAATGGGTCTTGGCAGGGAGCCAAATTTTGTTCTTAACAAACCGGAGATACGCAAGATGCTGGGTAACAAGATGAAAGAGGGTGTTGAGGTGGGAAAACGGACAGGTGCAAAGTTGGCACTTATTGCTCCAGGGGTATTCGATATGAGACTGCATATGAATTATCAGACAGCTAATGTTATTGACAACCTGAGGTATTGCTGTGATATTCTGGAACCAGCCGGTTTGACTATCGTACTTGAAGCATTGAATACTCTGCGGAATCATCCGGGATCATTCCTGACAGGCATACCTCAGTCCTATGCAATTTGCAGAGCCGTTAACCGTCCATCCTGTAAGATTGTCGATGATCTCTATCACCAGCAGATCACCGAGGGGAATCTGATCCCGAATATTGATGCTGCCTGGAGTGAAATTGGTGCTTTCCACCTGGGAGATAACCCCGGGCGTAACGAACCAACAACCGGTGAGATTAACTTTAAAAATATTTTCAAACATATTTATAGTAAGAATTACGAGGGCGTCCTTTGTATGGAACATGGTATCAGCGACAGAGGAACCAAGGAGGGTGAAGCTCGTGTAATTCAGGCATATCGCGAATGCGATAGCTTTGAAGTATGACAAAATACTTATTATCTATTTGTATAGTAATTCTTTTTGGAATTTTCTTTACAAGTTGCAAAGAGGACCAGATGCTGTTTGTTGGTGGTTTTGCCAAACCTGGAGAAAAAGCATTATCTCTATTTGAGTTTAACAAAAGAAACGGGGATTTAGAGCTGATTTCAGAAGCGGATGGGGGGCTAAATCCATCCTATTTTTATTATTCCGGCGAGAGGGGGTTGTTATACGTTCTGAATGAGGTAATGCAGTTCAATGGTACCTTTAGTGGGGGACTTACAACTTTAAAATACGATGTCAGGAGTGGACTTTTTGAGAAGTTGAATGAGATTTTGATCCCTTATGCAAAGTAAAACATTATGCAAAGTAATTCCCTGAAACCGGGATTTTACGGCATTTCTTATACCATTTACTTTGCATAATATATTTCAAAATCA
>Ga0307377_10002167_pt1 | contig 23518 bp, 22 predicted proteins | sample TR3MG_FD_202535 | JGI IMG/M metagenome (GOLD analysis project Ga0307377, IMG submission 202535) | Soil microbial communities from Risofladan, Vaasa, Finland - TR-3 | ecosystem: Environmental > Terrestrial > Soil > Coastal area > Acid sulfate soil | place: Finland: Risofladan, Vaasa | collected...
TGCATGTAATCAAATAGAATGAACGTCTTCTGGAAGATGCGATATAGCTGGAAGATAGAAACGCGACAAATTATGATGAAAATTTCCTAATTGTACTCTGTAAACACTATTTTCAAATTAAGTAGAAGGAAAAGTAGATATAACGTCGAATTGATAAATAATGGATGTGATTATCCTACAAATACTGCTCTCGCGACAGTGGAGGTTATACGAATTGTTGTACTCTGGAAGAGTAGCTCGACTAAGTTTTAAGTTCTTTTTGTCTGACATGATGGTTTATGCAGTAAGCGGCGTTTTGATCGGATATATGAAATTTTTGAGGGATATAACAGTCATTAGCATTAGCGCCTATATAATAATGTTATTCATGATCGGTATTATCTTTCTAGGTTTATTGTATCTATCAGGAAATTACGAAATTTCAGAGTTATTGCGGGTTAGGCCACATATTTATTTTCGCTCCTTAATTTATAGCGCTACTTTTTTTTATGTTATATCCTTTTACTTACGCAGTGTAAGCTATTCACGTGTCTATTTTACAGCTTTCTTCATTGTTAATTTTACTTTGGCTATTATAGTCCGGTTTCTTCTAGCGAGAGCTTATAAATCAAATCTCGGAGATGAGGCAAAACTTCCTCTAGTGGCTATAGGCTTCGAGTCGGAGAATGATGGTCTCCTGGATAAATTGGTACGGGACATGAGGCTTAGGGTTGTCGCAAATACTACGCTAACTATAGAAGTAGAAGATATTGTGCAGATTCATCATCAGTTAGCGAATGCCTTGGGCTTGGTAGGCCCAAGAGATTTAGGAATGTTGATCTATGAAGAACGCGTAGGGACATTAGAACCACTCATTTCCTACTGTGAGCTGAACTATATCCCGCTATATATTGTGCCGTCTGTGAGTAGGTTATTGTCAATACCCTTAAAGACTATTAATTTTAAGGGGATTCTCATTTTTGGGCCGCAAGACTTAATTGTCGATGGTGTCTCAAAACGCTTAAAAAGAGTAATGGATGTTGTGCTAGCAGTCGTGGGATTGATTCTTACCTCCTGGCTATCGGTGCTCGTATGGATGATAGTAAAGTTTAATTCATCAGGACCAGCCATTTTTGCTCAGGATCGATTGGGGCTTGATGGTAAGAGAGTGCGGATTTATAAATTTAGGACAATGGTACTAGACTCGGAGCAAAAACTTATGACTTTACTTGAGAATGAGGGGATGAATAAAGAGTATAATGATAATTATAAAATCGAAAATGATCCGAGAATTACTTTCCTGGGGAGCTATTTAAGAAAGTGGAGCTTAGATGAGTTGCCTCAGCTGGTTAATATTTTAAAAGGCGACCTAAGTTTTGTTGGACCGCGCCCAATCGTGCCTGCGGAAATAGCACGGTACGGTATCCATGGAAACATGATTCTTCGTGTGAAACCTGGACTCACAGGACTATGGCAAGTGAGTGGACGTAACGAAGTGAGTTATGAAGAACGGATCCAAATGGATCTCTATTACATTCATAACTGGTCTCTTATCCTTGACTTGAAGTTAATTTTCCAGACAATTCCTGCAGTGTTTCTTGGGAAAGGGGCAATGTAGAGTGATTTTGACTCTGCATTGTCAAATATGGAGGCCGTGATGGTAAATATAGAAAGGGCTGTGCAAAGGGTGGGAGCGGTTATTCCAATATATAACCCATCTGAAGAATTCGTCCACGTTCTAAAGGCATTAGGAAGCCAAACATACCCGATTTCACAAGTCATCGTGATAGACTCTAGCCCAAACATTGATGCTTTGAACCACCAAAAAATAGTCGAAGATTATTGTGGCCATCTCAGATGTTTGTACTTGCGTATCTTACCCGAAGATTTTGACCATGGGAAGACAAGGAACTTTGGGGCTTCCAAATTAATTGGCGAGAATGCAGTACTTTTTCTCACACAGGACGGGGTAATGTCGAAGGATTGTGTTGAGAAATTGGTTAACTTTTTAAATAGAAATACTCTTGCTGGTGTCTACGCAAGGCAATTACCAAGGGAGGGTGCAACTGAGCTTGAAGTTATCGAGCGCAGGCTGACATATTCGTCTACTTCGAGAGTCAATGAAGGTCTACCGCTTAAGATAGATGACGTTTTACTTAGTAATGCTTGTTCGTTAATCCGAATTGATGTACTCAAAGCTGTAGGAGGATTTCCAAATAGGATCATTACGGCTGAGGATATTGTATTAGCAAACAAATTGTTAATCGCTGGGTATAAGACGGGTTATTGCGCAGAGGCGACACTCAGGCATTCTCACAAGCTGTCATTTATAGGCACAATAAAACGGTATTTTGACACAGGAGCTATGCATACGGAATGGGGCAGTGTAATTCCGTTTAATACGGCCAGAGGCAAAGGTGCGCAATTGGTTAAAGATGAGGCCCGATATCTAATCGGAAATAACCCTTCGGAGTTAGCCAGTCTTGCATCGAGTGTAGTGGGCAAGGTTATTGGGTATTCCTTTGGCAGGAAAAGTGTATTACTGAGTATGAACTTAAGGCGTAAATTGAGCCAAAACAAAGGCTTTTGGCGATAAATCTGAGATATAAACATTTTTAGGGAATTGAGGTTCAAGAATGAAAGGTGTAATTTTAGCGGGGGGAACTGGATCACGGCTTTATCCTCTTACAAAGGTAACAAACAAACATCTCTTGCCGGTAGGGCAGCATCCTATGATCTTGCACTTGGTTGCCAAGCTGAAAGAAGCGAATATTAATGATATATTAGTAGTTACGGGGAAAGATCATATGGGATCAGTGGTAAACTTACTGGGCAGTGGCAAGGATTACGGGGTGAAATTTACGTTTAAGGTTCAGGATGAAGCGGGCGGGATTGCGCAAGCCTTGGGCTTGGCTGAACAGTTCGTTGGTGGCGATCTTTGTGTCGTCTTGCTTGGCGACAATATCTTTGAAGAATCGATTGTTCCTTTTGTGGAGGCATTTCAAGCTCAGGGGCAAGGGGCCAAGATCCTAATCCTGGAAGTTCCTGACCCTCAGCGCTACGGAGTGGCCGAAATTGGGGAGGGTAAAATTCTAAGTATTGTGGAAAAACCGAAAGCACCTAAGAGCAATTACTGCGTTACAGGGATTTATTTTTATGATGCTGTCGTCTTCGGTATGATCAGAACTTTGAAGCCCTCTGGCCGGGGAGAACTGGAAATCACGGATGTGAATAATGATTACATAACTCAGGGGGAAATGACGTATGATATCCTTCACTCTTGGTGGACGGATGCAGGGACATTCGAGTCCTTGGCGTTGGCGAATAGACTGACAATTGAAAGTGAAACTGATGCGCTAGTTACGAAGATTTTGAAATTAGATGAATAAAATGGTTACTATTCTGATGGCTACCTATAATGGAGAACGGTATTTAAGAGAACAAATCGAATCAGTTTTGCAACAGACCTACAGAGATTGGGAACTTATCATACAGGACGACTGCTCATCTGATGGTACGGTAATGATTGCACTAAAATATGTAAAACAGAATCCTGATAAAATCAAGTTCATGAAGAGAGAATTTCCATCTGGTTCTGCAAAGAATAATTTTTTCAGTATGTTAAAGCTTGCGAAGAGCGAATATGTGATGACTTGTGATCAAGATGATGTCTGGCTACCTACTAAGGTTGAAGTTAGCATGAATGAAATGCACAAGTTGGAGGCTGAACAAGGATCTAACAGACCATTGCTTGTGCATACGGACTTAAAGGTAGTAGACGACAATCTCAGTGTCATTGCAGAATCTATGTTTAAACGCCAAGATTTGGACAACCGAAGGGACAAGCTAAACAACATTCTGGTTCAGAATATTGTAACGGGCTGCACGACGGTGGTAAACAGGGCTTTGTTGGATATGGTGTACGAATCACCAAAAGAAGCGATGATGCATGACTGGTGGTTCGCATTGATTGCATGCTCATTTGGGAAAATTGGATTTGTAGATCAATCGACCGTATTGTATCGACAGCATGAAAGCAACGAGGTGGGTGCCATAGATGCGAGAAGCTTGAGGTACAATTTAAAGCGACTGTTTGAAACAAAGCAATCCATGCGAGTTGTACAGAATACCTATGATCAAGCTCGAGCCTTCCTGCAAATCTACGGAGATGTGCTCAAGCCACAATTATCGGAATTAGTCAGAGAATATAGCTCAATCCCATCCTATGGGAATATATGGAGACTACAAAAGATAAACAAATATCATTTTTGGAAGGCAGGGTTTGCTCGAAAATGTGGGCAAATTTTCTTTTGTCTAATGTAAATATTAATGGAAAATATGGCATTAAGAGGTAAGTTGAATGAACGTAATTAGAACGAACGTTTTGGATGTGTATATTCTGGAACCTAAAGTATTTGGCGATAAGCGCGGTTGGTTTATGGAGAGTTGGTCACAGCGAGAGATGAATGAAAATGGACTATACTATAATTTCGTGCAGGATAATCAGTCCTATTCTGCCCACAAAGGCACTCTGCGAGGTCTTCATTTTCAGAAAGGTGGAGAGTCACAGGCTAAGCTTGTCCGCTGTGGTAAGGGTGCGGTTCTGGATGTCGCAGTTGATTTAAGAAAAGGTTCACCGACATATAAAAATTGGGCTGCAGTGGAGCTTTCCGCCGAGAATAAGCGTCAGCTTTTAATTCCACGCGGTTTTGCTCATGCGTTTATCACGTTGACTGATGACGTGGAGTTTCTCTACAAGGCGGACAATTATTATGATGCGCAGTCGGATAGAACTATTATTTGGAACGACCAGGAAATTGGTGTGAAATGGGGAATTGAAAATCCCATTGTATCAGAAAAAGATGCTAAAGCGCCAAAATTCTGCGACTGCGATGCTGACTTTATTTATGAGGTGAAGAAGTGAAAGTTATCGTAACGGGTGGCGCAGGGTTTATCGGCGGAAATTTCGTGCATTATATGCTACGGAAGTATCAAGATTATAAGATTATTTGTTTGGATGCGCTTACATACGCGGGCAACATGGAAACCCTCGTGGACGTAATGGACAATCCAAACTTTACCTTTACTAAGGGAAACATTTGCGACAAAGACGAAGTCTTTGAACTGTTTGAAAAGGAAAAGCCGGATATCGTAGTAAATTTCGCGGCCGAAAGCCATGTGGATCGTTCCATTGAAAATCCGGGCTTGTTCTTGCAGACAAATATTATGGGCACAGGCGTATTGATGGACGCTTGCAGGAAATACGGGATTAGGCGTTATCATCAGGTTTCAACGGATGAAGTTTACGGCGATTTGCCGCTTAACAGGCGTGATTTGTTCTTCACTGAAGAAACTCCACTGCATACTTCCAGCCCGTATTCAGCTTCAAAAGCTTCTGCAGATTTGCTAGTGCAGGCGTATTGCCGAACATTTCATCTTCCCGTTACCATTTCACGCTGCTCAAATAATTATGGGCCTTATCATTTTCCGGAAAAACTCATTCCGTTAATGATTGCAAACGCATTGAATGACAAACCACTTCCCGTGTATGGACAAGGGGAGAATGTACGTGATTGGCTTTATGTGGAAGACCATTGTTGCGCAATCGACCTCATTATTCACAAAGGTAGCGTGGGCGAAATTTACAATATAGGTGGGCACAATGAGCGCACTAATTTACAAGTTGTCCAGACAATTTTGAAAGAACTTGGTAAACCTGGCAGCCTGATTCACTTTGTGGCCGACCGTCCTGGTCACGACAGGCGTTATGCGATCGACCCCTTAAAGATTTATAGTGAACTCGGATGGCAGCCGGAAACGAAATTTGACGGTGGTATTAAAAAGACGATTAAATGGTATCTGGATAACCAACCGTGGTGGGAGCATATTATTAATGGTGAATATCAAGACTATTATAAGAAAATGTATGGGGAGCGCTAATTACTCATGACCTTAAGGTGGTTTTAAAGGAGTTCGGCTTTATGAAAATATTGGTTACCGGTGTAAAAGGTCAGCTCGGGTACGATGTGATGAAGGTGCTACACGAGCGCAAGATTGATTGTGTTGGCACGGACATTGATAATTTTGATATCACGGATTTTGAAGCTGCTTCCAATTTTATTACGAATTATCATCCTGACGTGGTAATTCATTGCTCAGCCTACACGGCGGTGGATAAGGCGGAGGATAATCTGGAACTCTGCATTGCGGTAAATGTGGAAGGCCCGCGTAACATAGCAAAGGTTTGTCAAACGATTGACGCGAAGATGGTCTATATCAGCACGGATTATGTATTTCCTGGAACCGGAGATCACATCTATGAGGTGAACGATGTCACGGGTCCACTTGGCGCATACGGTGAGACAAAACTTGATGGGGAATTAGCAGTAAAGGAACAACTCGTTAAATACTTCATTGTCCGAATTTCATGGGTGTTCGGTAAAAACGGCCATAATTTTATCAAGACCATGCTGCAACTCGGCAAGACGCATGACGAAGTCAACGTGGTGTGCGACCAAATCGGCTCGCCCACTTACACGGCAGATCTCGCGCTCCTTCTGTGCGATATGGTAATGACAGAAAAATATGGCACCTACCATGCATCCAACGAAGGGTTTTGCTCTTGGGCGGAGTTTGCGGTTGAAATCTTTAAGCAGGCGGGATATACGACAAAGGTCAACTCGATTCCGAGCTCGAAGTATCCTACCCGGGCCAAACGTCCTCTTAATTCCAGAATGAACAAAAAAAGCTTGGACGAAGCCAGCTTCAAGCGCTTGCCCGCATGGCAGGACGCACTGAAACGGTACTTGAAAGAAATTGAAGCGTGAGGTTAGAGAACTCATGAAGAAAAAATGGAAAGTTACACTGACGCAGGGTTGTGTGATTTTTATGGTCGCCTATGTTGTGTTCGCTGTCAGTCTTTACTTTATAGCTGGCGATCAATTTAAATATAGTGTTTCAGACAAAAGCATTGTCAGCGTGGATGGTAACGCACCAGTAAATGCGTTGCAAAAGGGAGATTCGGTGGAGCAGACATTTGTGCCTCAAACGGATATTATCGACAGCTTCTCGTTGAAATTTGCAACCTATGGCAGGCGGAACACCGGTACTGTACGGGTAAAACTTCTGGACGACACGGATAAGATCGTTCTGATGGATAAGAAACTGGATATTTCTGGGCTTCGCGATAACGCCTTTGTGACGTTTAAGCTGGATAAGCGGCTTGCGTCGGTCAAAGATAAAACACTCCGTATTTCAGTTGTTTCTGAAACAGGAACACCGGACAACGCTGTAACACTTTGGTATAACAACACAGCAAAAAGTTCAAATCAGCAGCTCTTTTTAAACGGAAGGCCCGAAAATGGTGTGCTGTGTTTTAACGTTTCGGAAGAAGACGTTCTACTGTTTGGGCTGTACTATTTTGAAATTATGGGCGCGATCGGCCTTGCCCTTCTTGCATTTTGCGTCAATCTCGTTTATCGGCAGAAAAAAGAGAAAGAGAGTTTTGGACTCAATATTATTAATGCGTTTACTAGATATGAATTTTTACTTTCCCAGCTCGTATCTAGGGACTTTAAAACGAAGTATAAACGGTCCGTGCTGGGTGTACTGTGGAGTTTTCTGAATCCGTTACTCATGATGACTGTGCAGTATGTCGTTTTTTCCACGATTTTTAAATCAGATATTCCGAATTTTGCGGTCTATCTTTTAATCGGTATTGTATTCTTTAGCTTTTTTTCTGAAGCGACAAATATGGGCTTGATGGCCATCGTTGGGAATTCCTCCCTAATTACTAAGGTGTATATACCGAAATATATTTTTCCGGTTTCCAGAGTTTTATCTTCCACAATTAATTTACTGATTTCAATGATACCGCTTCTTTTGGTTGTCTTATTCACACGCGCACCGATTACGCCGGCGCTGTTACTGTTGCCTTTCAGTATTATTTGTACCATTGTTTTTTGTATTGGCATGAGCTTCATATTGTCAGCAGCGATGGTCTATTTTCGCGATATGCAGTTTTTGTGGGGTGTGGTGAGCATGCTATGGATGTATGCGACACCGATTTTTTACCCGGAAAGCATTCTTCCGCCAAAGTATATGGTGATCTTTAAAATGAATCCTCTTTACCATTTTATCCGTTTCAGCAGAACGATTATTCTGGACGGCGTTTCTCCAGAGCCGAAGGCCTATCTATTTTGTTTGATCGCGGCGTTTGTGCCGCTGGCTATCGGCACGGCAGTTTTCAAAAAGACACAGGATAAATTTATTTTGAATATGTAAGGAGTTATCATGATAAAAGTCGACCATGTTTCTATGGAATTTAAAATAGCCCATGACCATATCAAAAGCCTAAAAGAATATGTTGTGGCCATGGTGAGGGGAAGACTTAAATATGAAGAGTTCTGGGCGCTAAAGGACGTTAGCTTTGAGGTGCGTAAGGGCGAGGTTGTGGGGATCATCGGTCGAAATGGTGCTGGCAAAAGCACACTTTTGAAAGTGATTTCTGGCATTTTGAAGCCGACAGAGGGACAGGTCACAGTGAGTGGCAATATTGTTCCGATGCTGGAGCTCGGTTCAGGATTTGACACCGACCTCACGGGCCAGGAAAATATTTATTTAAATGGCGCTATTTTGGGATATTCCGAAGAGTTTTTGAAAGATAGATATGAGCAGATCGTGGAATTTTCAGAACTGGGGAGATTCATTGACGTACCTATTCGCAATTATTCCTCCGGTATGCTGATGCGTCTGGCCTTCTCGATTGCCACGGTGGTGAATCCGGAGATTCTGATTGTGGACGAGATATTGGCGGTTGGCGATGAAAACTTTCAGGCAAAGAGCAAGGCACGTATGCTGGAGCTTATGGGTGGCGGAACAACGGTACTGTTCGTTTCACACGGTCTTGAACAAATCCGGGAAATGTGCAACCGTGTTGTATGGCTAGACGGCGGTTCATTGAAGATGACTGGGAATGCGAATGAAGTCTGCGACGCGTATAAACTATAAAATGCAAGATTGGGGGTGCTAATTATGGATTATGGGCAGTTATATAATGAAAAATATTATAAATTATATAGTGTAGAAAATGAAACGGAATCCTATGAAGAATCGGAAAATCTGAAAAATTTCATGGATAATGTTGCTGACAATATTATCAGGACACTGCATCCGACTACCGTGCTTGATGTTGGCTGTGCTATGGGATATTTGGTGGCCTCTCTTAGGGACAGGGGAGTTAAAGCCTATGGAATTGACGTTTCGGAATATGCAATCAGCAAAGTTAGGGAAGATATAAGACCGTATTGCAGGGCATGCTCCGCTTTGGAATCACTGCCTGAGGACTTCCCGCGGAAATATGATTTGGTAACAACGATTGAAGTGATCGAACACCTTTATGAAGAGGATGGAAAGCAGTTCATAAAAAACATTGGCACTTATACGGATAACATTCTTTTCTCTTCTACGCCGGATGATGTTACAGAAAAGACGCATTTCAATGTTCAGCAGCCAGAATATTGGGCAAAGATATTTGTGGAAAATGGTTTCTTGAAAGAACTGATATATGATACGTCCTATATCTCACCAAATGCTTCGAAATTCGTTCGCCAAACGAAAACAAACACACGCATGGTGGAAGACTATGAAAGAAGTATTCGGTCGCTAAAGAGCCGTATGATTGCCGTCTGTCTTGAAAAAGGGGAACGGGAAAACCAGATTATTCATCTAAATAGCTTGCTGTCTAAGAAAGAGGAGCAAGTCGAAAATCTTGAACTTGCGAGCCAAGCAAAGGATAAAAAAATCGAGGAACTTGAAAAGGCGTTGGCGTGCACATTGAAGGATGACAAAATCGAGGAGCTTAGAAAGACGCTGGCGTACACACAGGAGGTAGACTATAAGTATCAGGATATCATTGCGAAGCAAGACGCTCGAATTCGAGAGTTTATCCAGTCGAGCCAGTGGCTACATGGCGAGGTTGCCCGCTGGGAATCTTCATATAATATCATATCAGGTTCCGCCTGTTGGAAGCTGACAAAACCAATCCGTGTTGTACTTGATGCTTTGAAAGGCCTTGGATATCATCTGAAACACAATTTCTTTACGCATTCCGCGAAAAAATTCTGTATTTCCATACGTTCCATCGGCTTGAAGGACACGCTTCGCAAGGCGAAACATAAGCTGTCCGGGCAGCCCGATATCATGTTCAGCGTACCGGTTTCATCCACACAGCCAGGCGTTTATGATCTGAATGTTGATTTCCTGTTAAATCAAAGGTTGCGCAATATTCAGCCCATTCAGACCGTGATTGTGGAAGACGGGCCCAAACGCCTTAACTTTGTTACGGACAGTATTGATTCGCACAGCCTGTTGGGCGGCGTGGCGACCGCGCTGATTGTGGCGACTGAATTTGCAAACCGAAGCAAGTTGACGCTACGCATCATTACCCGAACTACTCCAGTAAATCCAGTGAATTATGAAAATATAATGAAAATCAGCGAAATTCCCACCGCACAGGATGTGACATATTACTCGGACTATGACCGGGATGCCCTAGGAAATGTAACCTATAAGCTGGAAATCAGTGAAGATGACATCTTCTTTGCCACGTCGTGGTGGAGTGCTGCGGCGATTAGAAAGACCTCTCTACGCAAAAATTTCTACTATATTATACAGGAAGTGGAAACCTTGTTTTATCCGCATGGTGACGAGCATAACCGTTGTTCCGAGATAATGCAGGATGATAATATTTATTATATTATTAATTCCCATTATTTAAATGATTATTTCAAAGAGCATGAGCCTAACATCGTGAAGCACGGAGTATATTTTGAACCGGCTTTCCCCAAGGCATTGTATCAGCCACAGTCGTTTGTCCAAAAGAAAAAGTACAAGCTGTTTTTTTACGCCCGTCCCAACAACCCGCGAAATATGTTTACCTACGGCATAAATTTGCTGGAAAAGAGTATTGAAACCGGAGTACTAGATACGAATGAGTGGGATATCTACTGTGCTGGTCAGGCAATTCCGGAGTTGAAGTTCAGCAACGGATATGTCGCGCAAAATCTGGGGCTGATGAGCTGGCATGAGTACGGTGAATTCCTGGGCGGAGTGGATTTGGCACTGTCTCTTATGTATACACCGCATCCGAGCTATCCTCCCTTTGATGTGGCATGCTCCGGGGGTGTTGTTGTATCGAACCGCTGTGGGAACAAAAAGACCTTTGACTGGTGTAAAAACGTTATTCTAAGCAGTCTGGAGGAAAATGAATTTATAGAGTCCATGGCAAAAGGAATTGAACTTGCTAAGGATATGCCGCAGAGGCAGGAGAATTTTGAGAATTCGACGATTCCGAGGGCGTGGCAGGATACTCTGGGGCCAACGCTGAACTTTATGGAGGGAAAACTTAAAGATGTATAAAATAAACGTTCCGGCAAAGGGAAATAACGCTCCGTGGGAGGTGCCGTTTTCAACACGCTGTCGTACACTTAGGCTATGCTTAAAAGACGGCGTTCCGGTGGCGATGCTACTCTATGAGCGTGCAGATACCTCCACATTCCGTTATCGTGGATATAATATAGCTCAGATTACAAAACAGAGCAGCCGGTGGAGAAGCGTTTATTTCTTCGTTAATGAAATCGACAAGATATTTCCTTATCTCTGCCAGTTATCTTTGGCGGTCGTGATTCGTGTCAAGTGGACGCATATGCTGGAAAAATTTATTTATGAGGTAAAATCGAATCACATCCCGCTGCTTTTTGATGTGGATGATTTGGTTTTTGACACAAAGCATCTTCCCATGGTCACCAATACTCTGAGTGTTCCCTTTAAAGATGAAATGGATTATGATTTCTGGTTTGCGTATATTGGAAGAATCGAATATACGGCTGCCAAAGCGGACGGGTTTATTACGACAAATTCCTTCTTGGGGGACAAACTGCAAGGCAAATTCAATAAACCATATGGCATAATTCCAAATTTCTTAAACGAGGAACAGCTACGAATTTCGGAAAGATGCCTCGAAAAAAAGAAAGTACAGGTGTCCAAAAATCCGTTTACTATCGGCTATTTCAGCGGTACGCCATCGCATATCAATGATTTTAAAACGATTTATAAAGAACTTATTTTGCTTCTAGAAGAATTCAAAGATATTCAGCTAAAGGTTGTCGGCTTTATGGAGTTCCCGCCAGAGATGCAGCCGCTAATTCAGATCGGTAGGGTGACCTTTACGCCGCTTGTGGACTTTTTAGAACTGCAGCGCCTTACCGCCGAAGTGGATGTGAACATTGTGCCGCTTGTGAATAACATATTCACCAACTGCAAGTCTGAATTAAAGTTTTTTGAGGCAGCAGTTGTAAACACAATTAGTTGTGCAACTCCCACGAATGTATATCAAAAATGCATTGTACAGGGAGAAACTGGTTTTTTGTGTAGACAAGGTCAGTGGTATGACACAATTAAAAACATTTATCTGGGTAATGTAGACTACAAAAAAATACAAAAGGCAGCATATGATTATGCAATTGAAAACTATACCGGAGATAGAATAGTTAGAATGATTGAAGAAACATACGATATGTTCAATAGTATAAAAGGCAGAAAACATCATGACAAATAATTTATTGCTTTATAACGTTTTTATCCCGTCCGTAAGATTGTGCGCTTACGAACAACTTTGTTATTTATCTAAAACCGGTAAGGCGAGTTTCCATCACTGCAAGGTAAGTAAAATTACAAAAGACCTGATCAGTAACAGCGATGTAGTTATCATGGTTCGAAGCGATTCTTATATTGAAGAAGTATTAGCAGGAATTTTTAAGAAGGCTGGAAAGTACCTGGTTTATATCCTCGATGATGATTTATTAAATGTACCGCTAGGCCTTTCTTCGTCAGATTATTACCGCACAGATGAAGTTAAAAAAAGAATAAGAAAGATCATGTCCCTATGCGACTGCCTATTATCTCCGTCCAAAAAAATTCTGGGCAAATATGGAAAAGACTTTAAAAAGACAGGCTTAATTGAGGAACCAGCTTTGATTTATAAAGCACCGGCTGAGAAAGATGGACGGATGATTAAAATCGGATTTGCTGGCTCAACCGACAGAGGTGGGGATATTGATTGCTTGTTGTCAGATGTAATAAAGGAGGTAACGGAGAGGTACAAAGAAGATAAAGTAAAAATTGAGTTTTTTGGCGCAAAGCCGAATTTGATAGAGCCATTGGGTTTAACGTACTATCCCTATGAGGATAGCTACGAGGATTATCAAAAGAAAATGTGGGAGCTAAACTGGGACATTGGGCTGGCCCCCTTGCCCGATTCCGAGTTTCACCGTTCTAAGCACTATAATAAATATATTGAGTATTGCGCCTACGGGATTATTGGAATTTATTCAAATGTCTGTCCGTATACAAACGTGGTCAAAGACGAAGAAAACGGATTTTTGTGCTATAATAGCAAAGATGCATGGAGTGAAAAAATTTCCTGGTGCATTGACAATTATGATAAGCTTGGTAGAGTTCGTAAACTCATAAAGAAAGATGCTGAGGTGAAATTCTCGGTTGAACAGACGTCAGAGTTATTTGCTAAGGCCGTGCCTGAAGTTTTAGTATTTAAAGCAGCAGCGCAAAAGACATGGTTTATTTGGTATGAACTATTTTATTTAAGAATTATAAGCTTTTTTATAAAAGGTTATAATTTTACATTAAGAAATGGATTTAAAACACCGGTGGCTATATGTTCAAAACTATGGAAATGTTCTTAGACGTATTGGTTATGAACCAAATGATTTAGTGTATGTCATTCAACCCCTAATCTAAAAATAGAATTAAGTTAAGATAGCAGTAATTAAGGCGGTTTAAGAGTAAATGAAGATTACAAACATGAAAAAATATAAACAGCCTAATATAATTATGTTCACTCTTATGCTAATTTTTTTAATCAAAGGGGTTTTTTATGCAGTATATATAACTCCACTATCAGCTGGGACCTCACCCGATGATATTGGACATATTTCTTACATTCAATACATTGCAAGCGAAAAGAAACTTCCAGTTCTTTTTGATGCTAACTTAGAAAACGTGACTTCACAGTCTCAGATTTCTTATTTTCAACATAACACAACTAATTTACTAACGATATCCGTAGAAAAGAAAGAACAATTCGATAAAAAAAATGGATATAATTGGATTGTTCAACATCCGCCATTATATTATCTTATAATGACTCCTATATATCTATTCACAGAATTATTTACTAATAATTTCCATATTCTGTTATTAGCTTTACGCCTTGCAACCATTCTATTTGGTATGGCCTCTATATATGTTATGGACGAAATAATGGATCTTCTACAAACAAAAGACGTAGTGAGATATTGTATTTTAGTTTGTTTTGTTTTTTTTGCACCGATGCAATATTTTTATTCCAATGTCACAAATGATAGCCTCCTAATTTTTTTATGTATTTTAACTTTATTTTTTTTATTAAAATATACGAAAGAAAAATTAATAAAAAATTACTATTTTTTTGTAATTTCCTGCGGTCTTGTCATGATGACAAAATATACAGGAGCTCTTGTCTTAATAAGCTACATTGCTTATTTTCTTTATAAATCAGTAAAAGAGGATGGAATAAAGCAAACGATAAAACTTTGCGTGTTGGGCCTTCTTATCGGCGGAGCAATTGTAGCCTCAGTATTTATTAGGAATTATATTTTATATGGAAACTCAGTTCAATTAGCTGCAGATCCAAACGAAAATTTAAATTATCAAATTACTTTTTACCAGTTTATCAAAGATAAAAACTACTTAGACACATTATATACATTTCTTATTACATTTATTGGTGCTAGAAATTTTATTTATGCAACTAGTTTTATGAAATGGGTTGTTGCAATATTAGTAGCTATATTATCTTTTCTTTGTTCATTAAACGATAATAATAAAAATCGACAACTGTTGATTAATATAATGGGAATAATTACTGGTATTATTTTGTTAAGGGTCTTAGATTTAGAACTTAGTTTGTGTATTGCTTCAATTTCGTTTATTATATTGTCATTTAATTTATTAACCTCAAAAGAAATGAATGCCGAGAAAAAAGAAATTAACTGGTTTTTCTTCGTGACAATATTAGTGGTATTTTTGATATTTATGCTGGAACAATATAAAGCTTCCCAACATTATGGCTATGTTCGCGCTGTGCAAGGAAGATATTATTATATAGTAGCCTTTCCATTTTTATACCTGCTCTTTAATATTTTGGAAGAGTACGAATTTAAATATACAAAATATTTTCCTGTTTTGCTAACAATTTTTTTGATGCTCTGTGAAGCAAAAACAATTATATTATGTCTTGGAAATTGGTAGGTGATTGATATGCAAAAAAATCGATTTATAAACGGCCAAATAAAAAAAATTTCGATGTTTACGCTGGCCTGCGTCATATGGCTAGCCATATTGCAGCCCATATGGACAAGCAATATAATTCAATATTCAAACAGCAACAATGGAAAAAAACCTATTCCATTTGGAGAAATTACTGCTAATAACACCTTGCTGCAGGAGGTAAAATTAAAGAAGGATTGCCATGTTGACAATATCGAAATTAACCTAGCAACATATGCCAGGACTAACACAAATCAAAATACATTTAAGATTTTTATAAATAAAAAATGTGTTTTTATTAAAACCATATCATCTGAAAGTCTGGCTGATAACTCATATTACGAAATAGAAAATGTCAACTTAGAGTTCAAAGCCAAAGATGAAATTCACTTTGTATTAGAGTCTGAAGATGGTAAATCAGGAAATGCAATTACAGCTTGGGTACGGCCAGATGTTAACAATGGGCAGCTCTATAAATACAACTCCAATAATGGTAGTAAGATTTTGAAGGGTGGCGAAGTGAGCATGGTTATCAGTGAAAAGGAAGGTACTTTGCGCTACATTTCAGAAAAATATTTGGGGGCAACTCCTACGGTGGCTACCATATTGTTTGTAATATTATCGGCACTGGTTGTATGTCTACTCTACCAACTTTTAAATCTAAAGGAAAAGGAAGAAGTAAATGAAGTTAATCATTCAGATACCCTGTTATAACGAGGAACAAACTCTGGCACAAACGTATAACGACCTCCCTCAATCTATTAACGGCATAGACGTAATAGAATATCTCATAATCGACGACGGTAGTCGCGATAGAACGGTTGAGGTGGCGAGGAAGCTAGGATTTCACCACATAGTGTCATTTAAGAAAAATAGAGGTCTGGCGAAAGGGTTCATGGCAGGGATTGACGCTTGCTTGCACCTTGGTGCGGATATTATTGTTAACACTGACGCGGACAACCAGTATTGCGGCGCTGATATTGAAAAGTTGGTGCGCCCGATTTTGGACGAAAAAGCGGATATAGTTATCGGTGAGCGCCCTATTGATGAGACGGAGCATTTTTCGTGGAAGAAAAAGAAGTTTCAGTATATAGGTAGTTGGGTGGTGCGGTTGGCCTCGGGGACTAAGGTTCCGGATGCCCCCAGCGGGTTTCGCGCCTATTCCCGAGAGGCAGCACTGCGTTTAAACGTGGTAAATGAGTATACATATACACTGGAAACTATCATTCAGGCGGGGCACAATAAAATTGCTATGGCTTCCGTTCCCATTCGAACCAATCCAGAGACAAGGGAATCCCGCTTGTTTAAAAATATGTGGGCCTATATGAAGCGCTCCTCCTCGGTGATTATCCGTTCCTTTATGATGTACAAGCCCCTTAAATTTTTCGGCACATGGGGAACCATTATTTTTATGATGGGCGTTGCCTTGGGCGTCCGGTATCTGTTTTACTTAATGGGTGGTACAGGCGGAGGACATATTCAGTCTCTTATCTTTTCGGCTATTCTGATTCTAATTGGTGTACAGACACTCATTGTCGGATTGCAAGCGGATATTATCGCGGCCAACCGCAAGATACTTGAGGATGTGCAGTATAGAGTAAGGAAGATGGAATGTGGAAATAAAGGATATTCAAAAGAAATTACAAAATGACCAAAAGAATTTATTTTCTCAATGAATCAAGGAGGTTAGAAATAGTGGACTTTCATCCCATGCCAAGATATTTAATGCGCAAACATGCAATTAAGAAGATATTGAAAAAATATCTGTGCAAAAATAAGGATCTGTTAGAAATAGGGTATGGTGCTGGAGAAATATTCTCGACATATTTGCAGTGGGGTATTAACTGTTACGGTTATGATTTTTCGGAGGAAGCTTATAATTATGTAATGGCAAATACAAAAAACAATGCTGATAATATAACGTTGTACAAAATGGAAGATGAAATTCAAAACAGAAAATACGATTTTATCATTGCTTGTGAAGTTTTGGAACATATTGAGAACGATGAAGAAGCACTATTAAATTGGAAATCAGATTTAAATAGAGATGGGATGCTTTTAATTTCTGTACCAGCGCATCAAGGAAGTTGGGATTATGATGATATTGTGTCAGGTCATTTTAGAAGATATGAGAAGAGTGAACTTACAGAATTACTGGAACGTTCAGGTTTCCGAATTGAGTTTTTTTGGACATACAATTTTCCTGCATGTATTATATTAGATCCTATCAGAATAAATCATGCAAAAAAAACGTATTCCTTAAACAAATCTGTTGAAAAGGAAGAATACACTAAAATAAGCGGAATTAACAGAAGTAAAAACAGATTATTTAGATTACTCTCAAATAAATATTTCTTATATCCTCTAATGAAATTTCAAGAACTATTTTATAAATCTGATTTGGGTACAGCATATATTGTAGCTTGTATGCTAAAAACAGAGGATTAATTCTAGTTATGAACTTGTATTAGAAAAACAGGGTGGGGAGTTCTATTAAAAATCACAGAAAATTTGGCACTAAAATTATTGGATATATAGTCACCGCAATATCATTCATTTTTATCATAAAAATATTTACGCATATGAATGTGGACTGGAGACAACTTCAGCATCCCTGGAGATCACTACTAATTATATTGCTATTTTCTGTGTTATTTGTCTTGGAATATATAGTTTTAGGCTATTGTTGGAAAGTGTTGCTTAGCTTTATTTCCGGAGAAAAAGTGGATGCTCGATTAGCAATTGGGATCTACCTTAAGGCGAATATCGGTAAATATTTGCCGGGAAATGTTATGCATTTTGCGGGAAGAAATCTATTGGGCAGTAGGATGAATATACGTCAAATAAATATTGCAGTGTCGACTTTTTTAGAAATTGCTTTAACTGCTTTGTCAGCGCTCTTGGTAGTAATAATCTTTGCATTTAGATACTTACTAGTTGTAGCAATAATTATGCTTCAAAATCGGATTTATTTCAATATATTTATGATTGTTATAGTTACTTGTGTATTGCTAACATTTGGTGTTATAGTATATTGCAATAAACATCCAAACTGTCTTGAGAAATATATGTATTTATTTTCTTTTAAATTTTTAAAAGTTATTTTAAAAGTGGTTCCAGTTTATGTGGGGATTATGATTCTTTACGGGCTAGTCTCCGTTGGAATTATCGCATGGATACTCGGTGGGACTGTTACACCTGAAAATGTGGTCTCGACTGTTGCACTATATATCATTTCTTGGCTTGCGGGGTTTGTTATACCGGGGGCGCCGGGCGGGATTGGAATCAGGGAAGCTATCTCTATTCTTTTATTATCAAAAATATATGGTATGGATACAGTTGCCCTAGCGGCCGTTATCTTACGTGCTGCTACAATTTTGGGCGATCTCTTATCTTTTTTAGTGGGAATTATCTATTTCAAATGTCCTTCGAATATTCATAACAGGAGTGTTGAGTAAATGAAAGATAAGGCATTTTTGATGGATATTTTATCTGGAAAAAGAGTGTTATACATTACTACAAAAAATAATGACTATGTTCGAGTGTCACAGGAAATCGAAATAATTCAGCAAGTCGCCAAAAAAGTTGTTTGTGTGGCATATCTAGATCGTTCTTATTTCTGCAGAATTTTAAAAGTCTATTATTCTTTGTTTAAATTGATATTGTTTCAAGAATTTGATGTTATTTTTGTCGGATTTGCCCCACAACTGCTGTTGCCATTCTTATGGGTTAAATTTTTAAATAAAAAATGCATTGTTGTTTCCGATTTTTTCATTTCCATTTACGATACATTTATTTGTGATCGTAAAAAGTTTTCACCAAATGGTATAGTGGCGAAAATTATGCGATTTGTTGATGTCAGCACAATTAGGCATAGTAATTATATTGTGGCAGACACTATGGCACACGGCGCATTTTTTAGTGATCAATTCAACGCAAAGAGGGATTGCTTGATTATTTTATACGTGAAAGCAGATACGTCAATGTATCATCCAATGGAATTAGAAAAACCTAAATGCTATAAGGGGAAATTCGTGGTATTGAATTTTAGCAGTATGTTGCCAGTTCATGGTACAGAAATCATTATGGAAAGCGCAGCGTTACTAGGAAACTCAAGGGGTATCCTTTTTATTTTAATTGGGCCCATAAGTAAGAGTCTAAAGTGTCAATATTCGCATTTGACCAATATTGAATATATAAATTGGCTGACACAGACGGAGTTAGCAAAGTATATTGCAATATCAGATTTATGTTTAGGCGGGCATTTTAGCAATAAAGTTGAAAAGGCTAAACGAACGATTGCAGGGAAATCCTTCATTTTTAAGGCCATGAATAAGCCAGTTGTTTTTGGAGAAACATCTGCAAACCGTGAACTGTTTTCGGAAGAAGGTGAAGGGAATTATTTTGTTCCAGTGGGAGACGCACAAGCCTTAGCGAGGTGTATCGAAACGGTTCAAAAACGGAACATGGTGGTTAATAATGGAAACCCTTGATTGCATTATTAATAGTTAAAAGGGGATGATGGGGTGCGCAATATTATTGTAATCGACACAGGTTACGCCGGCCTAGAGAATAGGGCGTAATCAATGCTACAGTATCGATAAGATTGAAAATCTGAAAAAGGGTATCCTGTAAACTTGGGGCTCATTGACCGGATGTTCCAAAGGTCAGCTGCTGAAGCTGGGTCAATGATTTTGGTCTATGTAGAATAACTAGGGTAAGGTTCGCAAGCCTGAATTATATGGCCGCTAAATAAGCCTAGCAAGTTGATCAGATAATTCGTGGATTAGGGATATTATACGAGTTTGTATATTTTGGGGAATGGGTGATTCTTGTGAAAACGATTCTTTTTAAGATGAAAAAGATATTCAGACGTGTGATATTTAGATATTCAAGAATTAGAAAAAATAAAAATGTTATAGTAGGGGAATTTAGTTATGGAAACCCAAAAGTCTTATCCTGGGGTGAAGGGGCTAGTTTGACGATTGGAAATTTCTGTTCAATTGCGCGAGGCGTTACTATTTTCCTAGGTGGAGAACACAGAGTTGATTGGATATCAACTTATCCTTTTAGTATTTTATTTAAGGAATATGAAAATATTAAAGGCCATCCAAAGACAAAGGGTAATGTACTAATAGGGAACGATGTTTGGATAGGTAGAGAAGCTAAAATATTGTCTGGCGTAACAATTGGGGACGGAGCGGTGATTGGAGCATATTCAGTAGTCACTTCTTATGTTCCTCCGTATGCTATTGTAGCGGGTAACCCTCAAAAAATTATTCGTTTTAGATTTGATAAAGATATGATAGATAAATTATTAGAAATAAAATGGTGGGATTGGAGCATAGAAGAGATCAAAAAGGCTATTCCTTATATTTTAAGCACCGAAATTTGTCATTTTATTAATTACGCTAACGATGTAAAGAAAAGGGCTAGCACATAATTGTGTCCTATGACATAATAAAGTATTGGAGATTTATAATGAGCAGTATAGGAGTAGTGGGAACAGGCTATGTTGGTCTTGTTCAGGGCGTTATCATGGCGGAATTCGGTATGAATGTAATTTGCATGGACGTTCTCACTGATAAAATTTTAAATCTGAATCATGGTATCCTACCTATTTACGAGCCGGGCCTCAAGGAACTGTTGGACAAGAACGTTGCGGCAGGCAGATTGCACTTCACCTCAGACATGAATGAAACTGTGGAAAACAGCGATGTTATTTTCATAGCGGTTGGAACTCCTCCTCAAGATGATGGGAGCGCCGACTTGCAATATGTTAAAGCTGTCGCTAAAAGCATTGGTGGATGCATGAACAATTACAAAGTCATTGTGGACAAGTCTACCGTTCCGGTCGGTACCGGAAAAATGGTGAGGGATGTTGTTCAGGAAGAACTTGATAGACGGGGCTTAAGCTTAGAGTTCAATATTGTATCCAATCCCGAATTTCTCCGTGAGGGAAAGGCGGTTCGTGATTGTCTGACGCCGGACAGAGTTGTAATCGGAGCTGAAAGTGATAAAGCAGTTGAGATTATGAAAAAAGTATACGATGTGCTCTATATCAATCAGACGCCCTTTCTAATCACCAATCTTGAGACTGCGGAAATGATTAAATATGCTTCCAATGCTTTTCTGGCAGTTAAAATTTCGTTTATCAATGAGATGGCTATGTTGGCGGATAAGGTCGGTGCTAATATTCAGGAGATTGCCCGGGGCATGGGAATGGACGGTAGAATTTCCTCTAAATTTTTGCATGCTGGTCCCGGTTACGGAGGTTCCTGTTTCCCCAAGGATACCAAAGCTATCGCAGAAATTGCCTATAAATATGATGAACAAATGCTGGTCATCGAAGCTGCCATCAAGGCTAATGACAAGCAGAAGAAAAAAATGAGCGAAAGAATTATCAGAACGGTTTCACAAGAGATTCCCATTGAAAACGCCACTTTTGCAATATGGGGCTTATCTTTTAAACCAGAAACCGATGATGTGCGCGATGCGCCTTCTATAGATATTATTCGCGCCCTTATCAGTGCCGGTGCAAAAATTCGCGCTTATTGCCCCGAAGGTATGAAGGAGGCAAAATGGAGATTAAAAGATACAGAGGACTTCATTACGTATTGTAAAAATGAATATGAAGCCGCGGAGGGGGCTGACGCTATTATTCTTATGACAGAATGGCATCAGTTCAGAGGGGCCTACCTCGACAAAGTTAAGGTTGTTATGAAAAACGACTATTTCTTTGATTTGCGTAATGTCTTTTCTAAAAATATGGAGATTAAAAAGATGTTCAAGTATTCAGGAGTTGGATGCTAGAACATGAGTGCTATGATAACAGACGTATCTAGTCAAACTGAAAAGGAACGAGAATTATCCACTATACGACTGTCATCCGATGGAGGAGTGAAAAGGATGAGAGTGTTGGTCACAGGGGCTCAAGGCCAGATGGGAACAGATATGGTGCTCTGTTTAGAACATCATCCTGCGCAGTATCAAGTCTTTGGCTATGGTCGCATAGCCCTAGACATTACAAATGTCTCACAAGTAGCCAATATTTTCGAGCAAGTCAAGCCGGACGTTGTCATCCATACCGCTGCTTACACTCAAGTTGATCAGGCGGAAACGGATCGCGACAGGGCGTATGCGGTTAATGCTCTGGGGACACGCAATCTTGTGGTTGAGGCGGAAAAGTTTGGCGCCAAATTTGTGTATCTTAGTACGGATTATGTGTTTGACGGACAAAAGGGAACTCCTTATTCTGAGTCTGATCGAACCAATCCACAGAGTGTCTATGGTCAATCGAAACGGGCCGGAGAAGAGTTCGTGCTCTCCCTTTCAAGCAAGTATTTTATAGTGAGGACGTCCTGGGTTTATGGTAAGTATGGAGCGAACTTCGTCAAGACCATGTTGAAATTGGGGAGCGAAGGAAAACCCCTCAAGGTGGTCGATGACCAATTTGGTTCTCCAACCTATACCGTGGATTTAGCACGCTTCTTTGAGCAACTCATTGAAACTGAGCGTTATGGGATTTATCATGCGACGAATTCAGGCAGTTGCTCGTGGTATGAATTTGCTAAGAAGATATTTGAAGTTGCCGGGATGAAGGTAGAACCTAGCCCTTGTACGACGGCAGATTTCCCACGTCCAGCGCCAAGACCAGCATACTCCGTTCTTGAACATGCGGGGATTAAGCACAATGGGTTTAAGGATCTAAGTCCCTGGCAGGAAGGACTAAAGGATTTTCTGGCGAATTAAGGAGGAATTACCTTGTTTTTCGGATTGGAGTTCAAGGATAAGAAAACTGTAAAAGAACTTCGGAAAAACCAGAATCTGACGACCAAGGAACTAGCGGGCAAATTGAAGTTGGATACTGTGGACATCATGAAGATCGATGATCTGAGGCTGATGGACATTGCAGAGCCGCTGAGAAGCAGACTCACCCCTATTCTAAGGGGCGACTACATGGACAACATGACTTGGCTTTAATGCTGGAGAGGAAGGCGAAAGATTTATGATAAAGAAGAATAATGATATACTTAACAATTGGTATTTATTATTGCCACTAATGTTTTTGCTAACGATTGTGCCTTTAATAGTTTATCTAAAAGTTGTACCATTAACTGGTGCATCCTTTGATTTTTGGACGGGTCAGAAGGAA
>Ga0307377_10002168_pt1 | contig 23512 bp, 26 predicted proteins | sample TR3MG_FD_202535 | JGI IMG/M metagenome (GOLD analysis project Ga0307377, IMG submission 202535) | Soil microbial communities from Risofladan, Vaasa, Finland - TR-3 | ecosystem: Environmental > Terrestrial > Soil > Coastal area > Acid sulfate soil | place: Finland: Risofladan, Vaasa | collected...
CGTTCAAAAGTAGGGGGGGAGGGGTATTTTTTATATACCAATGTCTGCTTATACCTAAAAAAAATGTGTTAAAAATTTTAAAAAAAATTAAGAGGTAGGGGGGCTAATCCAATAACTTTTCATTTGATTATTCAATACCGTTAGCTTCATTAATTAATGAGCTGATCTGTGCATAGGTCATTTTGTTTATGTTTTTGCAATTTATTAATTTTTTGTATTTTTCGGCATCTTCTTTGCAGCTAATAAATTCTTTGATGTAGTTTAGTTTTGTTGCTTTGCATTTCTGATCATATTTATTTCTCATTGTTAGTTTATCGTTTCGGACGTTAGTGCTTGCGGCTTGCATGAGTTGATTTTTTTCTTCTTTCTCTTTTTTTTCATTTTTAGTAGTATGTTCCAAAGTGGAACTAATTAAATTTTTTTCTGCTTTGATTAGTTTTTTTCTGTTTAGTATTTCTGCATTAACTTCTTTTAGTATTGGATATGTTTGTACTAGTTTGTAGTAGAGTTTGCTATTATCTTTTTCTTCGTCTGCAACAAGTTTTAATCTTTTTTTGTTTGTGTTTTTGTTATATAGTTTTTCAAGATAAGTTATTACTTGCATTGTTTTATACATATAGTTTAATTTTTTATCATTTAGTATTAAGCAGTTTATTCTATCTGGGCAACCGTAGCGCGTTAGCCTTGCCATATATACATAATCCTTGATATATGTATTTTTTATGTTTAGAATGTAGGCAGTTTCTGCATATGTGTAGAATTTTTTATTTTCATCATATGCAATTGCTTTTCTAGTTTGTTTAAATTTCATATTGTAGTTTTTTAGGTTAAAAATAGGAAAAAAAATGAGTTCAAATTCAAGTTTAGCAGGAGAGTTGGAAAGATTAAAGCGACAACATGACTTAGGAACTGAATATGTAAGACACAAGTTAAATTCTGCCATGACGCAAAAGATAAAATCTTATATAGCTGATGGTGGTTCTATTTCTGGAGCTGCCAAATACGTGAAAATCACCCCTGCAACATTGAAGTTATGGCTTGATCAAGGGGAAGAGGACGTTAGATTTAGCAGAAATACTTTATTCAGCGACCTGTATTATTGTTGCAGTGAGACGGAGGCAGAACTAGAGCGAAAATTATCGTCTGCATGGTCTAAAAAGGCCTTAGCGGATGGTGCACAGTTTAGTTGGAAAGCTACAAAAGCGTTTCTTGAGAGAAGATTTGCTGATAGTTGGGTAGCAAAAGAAGATATACCGATAACAAATAACATATTTACTGCGTCTGATAGTCTTCAGGAAAAACAGTTAGATGCTTTAACCGAAGAAGAGATACGAGATAAGCTTGTAGTGGCCAACGCCGCATTAGCTGTAATACAAACTGAAACAAAAAAATGAACCAAGACAATGAGACAATGCATTTGAATGGCGATGGGATATTTGAAGAGAGTAGGGGGGATTTGTTGCAAAAAACTGCACATCTTTCGATAGTAAGAAATCAGCTTTTGAAAAAACTATATGAAAAATCTTTTTATGAGTTTTTTTTAGCTTCATGGGGCAGTATTGAAGCTGGCAACCTATCAGTAGAGCCATATATAAAAGTGGTGTGCGATCATTTTCAAGCAGTATATGAAGGTAAAATACGTAAGCTTATTTTGGCATTACCACCAAGATGCTTAAAGTCAACAATAGGTTCTGTTGCTTTTCCCGCATGGGTATGGATAAATAACCCTTCCGAGAAAATGCTTATTGGGTCTTATTCTGGCGAATTATCAACAAGAGATGCAGTTAAGAATAGGGATTTGGTAAAAAGCGATTGGTATAGGAGATTTTGGGGCGATAGAATAATAATTAAGGAAGATCAGGATAAGCAAAAATGCTTTTCAAACACGCAAAGGGGAAATAGGACAACATTCTCTATAATGGGAAAGCTAACTGGCGAGGGCGGAGGCATAAGGATAATAGACGACCCTATAAACCTTGTTGATTCTCTGTTTCCGTCTAAACACGAGAAAGTATGGGATTTTTACAGTAAAGCGTTTAATTCAAGAGGAATACTTGCGGCAACTGACAAAACAATTATAATGATGCAGAGATTGAGTAGACTTGATTTAGTGGAAAGGTTGCTAGGTGCTGAGAAAGATAAGTGGGAATATTTATTTTTACCTGCTGAGTTTGACATAGCAAGAAAGTGCGTTACAAGTTTAGGCGGGGATTACAGAACAAAAGATAAAGAGTTGCTTACTTCTAGACTTACGGAAAAGGATTTAGACGAGAAAAAGGCAATTTTCCCTTTTGACGACTACAATGCACAGTATCAGCAGGATACTAGCGTAGCAAAGGAGCTTCTTGTAAAGAGAGAATGGTTTATGTATTATGATTCTCTACCTGATAAATTTGATTGGGTATTTCAGGCATATGATCCAGCGGCTACTGCAAAAGCAGAAATTAAAAATGCAGAAAAAAGGTCATATTCGGTTTGCATTACTTTTGGCGTAAAGGGTGGTAAGATATACATTTTAGACTTATGGCGCGATCAAGTTACTATTTCCCAGTTGCTTGCCGTATCGCTTGATTTAGTGAAAAAGTACAATTCACAGTTTTTGGTTGTTGAAAAAAAATCAAGTGGCGAGCAGTTAATTCAGTTGCTACAAGACTGTTGCTTTTTACCTGTATATGGTTACTTACCAAGAACAGATAAGATTACTAGGTTTAAGAACATATTGCCTACTATAGCTGATTGTCGTATTTATCTGCCAATGACGGCATCATGGTATAATGAGTTTTTTAGGGAAGTTTTATGGTTTCCTAAGTCTGATACGTTTGATATAATTGACACGTTATCTATTGGGATTGGGTATTGCGTTTTTGTTTTACGATGTATATGGGGAAACAGTCAGCTTGAGCTTATTATTCCTTCTAGATACAGAAAAACAAATTCTGTCGATAATACACTAAGAAATAATAATGTTACATTTTAAAAATGATAGAATTAAACCATTAACTAAGAGCAATGAAGTTAAGCTAAATACAGCTTGCGATAATTCTTTTTTTGACAATATTTTTGCGATAAAGGAGACAACAGAGCAATTAATTTTTTTAGGTTATACGTCAATTGCATATAGCAGGCTTAATTTATATTATAAGATGTGTGCTCCTTTAGGTACTGCTATTGATATGATTATTGACGAGTTAGCCGTATCTCTTTTTGTAAAAAAAGTTAAAACTGGGGAAGATGTTAAGCATCCTGTGCTTGAACTTTTAAAGTATCCAAATACAAAAGAATTTTATTTTGATTTTATACGTAGTTTAGGTTTTGACTTAATTTTGAAGGGGGAAGTATACATTCTTTTTAAGGGAAATATTAATTTTGCTCCTTTAGAAATGGAAATAATCCATCCTGAACAGGTTGTTTTTGACATAGATGCAAATAATGAGATAAGTAAGATAGCAGTAAGTTATAATGCATCTCGGCAAGATTTTTTTTATCCTAAGGAGCTTTCATTTTTTAATAGTGCGGCAAAAACAAAAATAAGATATATAAATAGGTTTAATAACTTAGAATTGTATCAAATTAAGTTTATAAATCCTTCGCCATACGCGTTTCGCGGCTGTTCAAAAGTAAATTCTGTTTATTATGAAATTGAGCAGTATATAAATACATGTATTCATAATTTATCATTACTAAAGCGCGGCGGTAGATTATCTGGTATTTTATCTTTTAAGGATGTTGGCTATCCTATGACGCAAGAAACTAGAGCCGCATTGCGTGAAGAGATTGACAATTATTATTCTGGTCCAGACAATGCAGGAAGATTAGCTATATTTTCGTCTCCTTTAAATTACAATCAGATAGGGCAGACAAATAAGGATATGGATTTTGAGACGTTAAAAAATAATGTTTCTGTTGCAATTTATAACAGGTTGCGCATCCCATTGCCTAAGATAACGGCAGATACAATGACTTTAGCAAATAAAGAAACTGCAAAATTAGAGTTATATGATAATGCTGTTTTGCCTCTGTTAAAACACATATTAAATAATTTGTCTAACATATTGTTTATACGTTATAATAATCCAAATTTAGTGTTGACTTATGATATTGCAGATATTCCAGCATTAAAGTCAAGAGTTATAGAGCAGGCTGCGGCTGAAGCAAACATGCAGAGTGTAACCATTAATGAGTTACGTAAGACAATTGGTTTGCAGCCGCTTGATAACTACGATATTATTTTAGTAAATTCAACTTATATCCCATTGGATGCAGCTATAGCAAATGGGCAAAATAAAGGGGCACAAAATGATAAAGCACAAAATGGCAAAGATAGCCAAGATAGCAAAGATAAGGAAAGCCAAGATAGCCAAGACAAAGAGAGCCAAGATAGCCAAGATAAAGAGAGCCAAGATAGTGAAACACAAGAGAAGGGAGATAACGAAAGTAGTAAGGAAGAAAAACGTGCCAACAAGAAAAAATAACACATAGGTGATAATAAAATGCTACATGATACTTTTTTATCGCTACCGTCAGCTGAAAAATTTAATTTTGAGGCGGAGTCATTAGGCAGCAACGGAGAGATTTGTGGATATGCTAGCGTATTCAATAATGTAAATCATTACGGTTCTTTTATGGCTGAGAACGCGTTTGATGCAACAATTGAAAAGTATAAACGTGAGAATAAGAATATTGCTATGTATATAAACCATAATGATGACGACATGCCCGTAGGTTTTTTTGATGTTGATCTTGTTAAGATAGATAAAAAAGGTTTATTTGTTACTGGCAGTTTAAATTTAAATTTTTCTGAGGGGGCAAAAGCATTATATTTTATTCAAAATAAAGTATTTGATTCTTTCTCTGTTAGCGGAATTACTAGTTCGTATGATAGCGTAACAGACAGCATTTTAGGGTTTGACTTACAAGAGATTTCTTTAACAGAAAAGCCTGCTGATCAAGCGGCTAATATAACTGATTTGCTCTCTGTAACAGCTTTTAAAGATTTTGCTTTAGCTCCTCAACCAACGCCAACATCCTATATGACATGGAAAGCGTCAGTCGCAATAAATCGCGTTAGAGAATATTCAAATTCAGATAAAGTTCCGTCAGCTTCTTATAAAAATTATTTTTTTTGGTATGATAGCGAGGATGCTAAAAACTTTGGAGCATACAAGTTTCCATTTGTTGACATAATTAATGGAAAACCATATGCTATGCAGAGAGCTATTTTTTCTGCTGCTCAGAGATTAATTGTTAGAACAGGAGCAACAAAAGCTAACATACCTGATGCAGATAGAAACAAAATGATTTCTCATATAAACAGATACTTTAAAAAAATGAAAATGGATAGTCCGTTTACTGCTAATGTAAAAAAACACTATTCTGCTTTTAATGAATTATTTTTAAATAATAATGCTATAGTTGAAGAAATATCTAACATACGCGATGTTGAGGATTTTTTTCAATTCTCTGTTGGATTGACGTCAAATTGCAGTAAGCATTTGATTTCAAAGATAAAAACTTTTTTGCGCGATGCGAAAGGTAGATGTAATGATGAAGATACGGCATTAAAAATGCTAAAAGATATTTATAATATTACTAAATAATAATTTTATGGGTATTTTATGGTTAATGAAAAAATTGCAGATGATGAAAAAAGCAGTGCAAAATGTCAGTATGCCGATTTAATAAAGGATATGCTAAAAACTTTGGAGAATGGTTGGATTGACGTCAAATTGTAGTAAGCATTTGATTTCAAAGATAAAAATTTTATAATAATTTTAGGGGGATTTTATGGTTAATGAAAAAATTGCAGATGATGAAAAAAATAGTGCAAAAGATCAATATGTTAATTTGATGCGAGATATAAAATTAAACGTTGAAGGAATGAAGAGTGATATTAGTACGCTACGGGCTGCAAATGAAGCTACTATTAAAAGAGCTTCTTGCACAGAAGGCGGACAAAAAGAACTAGAGAATAAGTTAGCTGCTTCAACGGCAGAGTATCAGGGATTAAATTCTTCTTTTAATGCTCTTTCCGATAAATTAATTTCACTTGAGAAGATGCAGATAAAAAATAGGGGTTCAGACTCTATTACTATTTCTGCAAACACTGAAGCAGATGACTTTTATACATATGATTTTGCTTCATTTTTATGCAAGCCGTCAAATGGATTATCTTCTTATTCTGTATCAAGAATGTACAACGAATGGAAACAGCGTTTTTGCCTTTCTTCAAAAGATAAAGGTAAAGCTCAAGTTGAATCATTTTTGCAAGGGGCGATTCAAGTTGCTGGCAATTTGGATTATTTTCGTAGTGCACAGCACAAGGACATGTCGCTTTCTTTGCCTGATGATATTCATGCGGTAGGTATTGCACCAAGTGCTGGAGTATTAGTTCCTGTTCCTATATACAACGATATAATTAAGCAGGTATATGAACAGTCGCCAATTGATACTGTTGCGAGAAAAATACCTATTATAGGCGGAGCATCTGGGTTTAAATATCCTATACAGCTAAGAGATGTATACAGAAGAAGGCAAAGTGGGGAATTGACGTCTGGAGACGCACCATTTACTGTTTTGAAATTTGGAGAGGTAACGTTCAATGTAAGTGTGATTGACACTAAAATCGGAATAACTGATCAGCTAGTTGAGGCTTCAACTACTATAGGCTTTTTAGATTTCATTAAGTCTACTGTTGCTCTTCATTTCTCAATTGACAAAAATTATCAGTACATACTTGGTAGTGGAGCAAATAGCGCAAAAGGCATATTTACTTATGACGCTTGGGCTGACAAAAGGATTTTTGAGCCATACAAACTAGCTACGGCGGAAACTATAGGAATTGGTGATATTGAAGGGAATGATTTATTAAATCTATTTCCTTTATTGCAAAAATCTTATTTTCCTAATTCGCAATGGCTTATGAATGAGCTTACATGGGTTAAGATTACAGAGCTAAAAAATTCTGTTGGCGATTATATCTTTGATCCTTCTGAGCTACTTTTGAATGGATTAGGCGTAAAACTTATGGGTCGCCCTGTTTTACTTGCTCCTGATGTTCCTGAAATAGCTCCTAATTCTATACCCATAGCCTTTGGTGATTTTTCAAAATCATATATGATTTATGGTGATGCACCAATAGCTGTAAAACAGTATGATAATGGGTATGGCGAGCCTGTATCATTTCCAAGCGGTTACGTTTTACATTTTGCTACTAGGCATGATGGACGTGTTGTAGATTTTAATGGTATCAAACTATTAAAGGTTAAATCATCTTAATTTTAGGGGGAATTTCTTATGACTGCATTTAGAGATATTGTAAGCGGGGTAGCATACTATTCTGCGTTTAAGACTGCGATTACTACAAATACCACCACGTATTCTGAGATTTTTGACGCAACAAAATTCATGTATGGGATTGGTTTTTTTGCCGATGTATCTGGCTATAACGATGGTACGTTTACCGTTACTTTAGAGCATAGCGATGATCAGGTTACTTGGTACGATATGGAAAGCAATAGGCAGCTATTTCCTGATGATACTTGTATAATTGACGCTGATATTGCTGCAGGTGGGTATTTGCCACGCGTAGGTGCTTTTTCAGTTCGTAGATATGTTAGAGCAAAAATAGTGTCAACGTTAATCGCTGGTACGGGAGCTACCATTCATTTAATATTTGGTGGCGTAGGCGGTTTTACACCGATGACAAAAGAATTATATGCTTAATATAAAGAGGTTAAAAAATGCCAGAGTATAAAATTTTAAAAGATTGTACTTACTATGCCCGTAATGACATTTTAAAACGAACTGATTATGATAAGAATCAGGTTGTTACTTTAACGGACGCGGCAATTATAGAAGATTTGATTGCTTGCAAATATGCAAAGGAAGTTAATTTAGTAACTGTTGAAGACATTGAAAAAGAGGAACAGCCTGAATTAGACATTAGTAGCTTAAAAAAGAAAAAAAAACATAGGTAACATGCATTATGGGCTTGTTTAAAATTGATAGCGAGCTACGGTCATATGTTTATGATATTACAGATTCGCCAGTAGAGCTACCAATTACGTTGGAAGAAGTTAAGGAGTTTTTAAAGCTTTCTTCCGATACGAACGAGGACGCAGTGATTAGTATAATGATAGCATCGGCATATAACTTATTTGTTGAAGCTACGGATTTCATATTAATGAAAACAGGGTATAGAGTTTATGCCGATTGTTTTTACAACATTAAAAAGCTATATAAGTATCCTTTTAGCTCTTTATCTTCATATAAATACTTAAAAGAAGGTGTTTTTACTGATGTAGATAGCTCGTTATACTATATTGATACGGCTTCTTCTGCTCCTGTAATTATTTTAAAAGCTGGAGCTTCTTATCCCACAGATGTTGATGTTATTAGTCAGAGTATTTTAATTGAGTTTGTTGCTGGCAAGTTTGAGGCGGCGGTGGAGATTACATCGAATTACTTTGATATAAAATTAGGATTATTAGCTTTGGTTGCCTTTTTGTATGAGAATAGGGGCGATTGTGATTCTTCTTTTTCTTCCTCTGCGATTTCTTTGCTTCCTGAAGCGTTCAAACTGGTAGTTGGTAAGTACAATAAAAATCTTATGTGGTTTCTTTAATGGCAAAATGTGTAAAAATTGTAAGAAACAAAAGTAGGGTGTGCATAGGCTCTATGCGTAGAAGGGTAAAAATATACGATCGCGTTTTGACGGGAGATGAAAATAATATTGATTTCAATATGGATTTTTCTCTTTTGTGGATAGTTTGGGGAAATGTTCAGGCATCTACTGCTGGTTCTATTTTTTTTGATGCTACTAATATCGCAAACACTAGAACACACATAATTGATATTCGATATAAAAAAGGAATAACTGCAGAAAATTGGATTTCAATAATGAGAGTTGACGATTCTGAAGTTGAAGATTACTTTAAAATACTTTCAGTTATTAATTTAGACGATAATTATCAGTTTTTAAGATTAAATTGTTTGCTTAGAGGCGATAAGTTAGTTGATATAAATAAAAATTAATACTAGCATTGCGGCGATTGTTGCATACAGAAAAGAATAAACGATTGACAGCATAATTCTTTTTGCTGTTTTTATTTTTTGTATATTTTCTTCTTCTACATATTTTTCTATTTCCTTTATTTCAATATGCGTAAGTATGCTATATGCTAGTAGAAGCAACATTGGAAGTAAGTATAGTGGAAAAGGTTTTGTAGTATTTGGCACTACTAGAAAAACGATGCTACTGGTTGTTATAGTATAAAGTATTAAAATTAATAGTTTTTTATGAAGTTTTGTGTATTGGCTTGTTAATTCTTTTTTTTTCTCGTTATTAAACATATTAATATTATATATTTTTTTTATCATTATGCAAACAGTTTATTTCACTTATAAGTTCCCTGCTTTACTTGAGAATCTAAATCCGCGTACATTTAAAACTATACTAAAGAACAGTGTTACCGATGCGTATAAAAAAATTGGTAAGCAAATGGTCTCTCATATTAAAGAAAATATAGTATCTGGCAAAAAAAGTGGAAAGATATATAGAAATTTAATTGATCCTCTTACATCGAGGTATAAATTGTTTCATGTTTCAAGTGCTCCTTTTCAGTTCCCTGCAAAGTTTTCTGGTGCACTTTCTTCTTCTATTGGGATGCGGATAGAGGGAATGACGTTATACATTGGGAGTTATAAAAAAGGGAGTTTTTTGTCTTTGCCAATCAGTCTTAGTAATTATCCAAAGTTTTTAGAGGAGGGTTCGAGTAAAATGCAGCCCCGTCCTTATTTAGCTCCTACGGCAGAGACATTTAAAAAAGATATACAGCGTGAGATATTTAAAAACATTAAACAAAGACTGCAAGTTGCAAAAGAAGTATGAAAATATCAGATATTGTAAGTTATTTAGTTAGAGTTTTACCTTTTTATACTGATTTTTTTTCAGAAGATTTAATTGTTAAGGAAATTACAAGCACAGGATTAGAAGCTGTTGTAGAGTTTGAGGAAGAGCATGGATTAAGAGATAACAGCATTATAAGTATAATGAACACGTTAGTCCCTAATGTGCTTATTGATTTTTACGAGACAGCTGATCATATAAGATTTACTACTGAAAGAAATCATGATTTAACGCTCAATTATCATAAAACAGTTAGTTTGCACGGGTTTAATCAAGTTCTTTTAAACGGCGAACATGCTTTAATAGAAGTTCCTAATAGAAAACAATTTATTATAGAAAAGCCAGATGGTTTTATTTTAGATTTTAGTGGAAGTCCTGAATTGTTAGAGAATTTAAATATTTTTGGCTATAATGGAAGTTTTTCTGTTATGGTGATAGATGATTTTAAAGTTAAATTTCCTTTAGTAAAAACAATAGGTTCACCTGCTTATTTGTTATTTGGTAAAGTAATATGTAGGGGAAAAGCTAGGATTTATGGCGGAGAGGCGGATGATCGTATGTTAGCAGCTTACACTAAACAAAATAATAGTAAATTTATTTTATTTGTAGTGCTGGATAATGTAACTGCCTCAGCGAGCGACGTGGAGTATTCAAGCGCGGTGGTATCGCCAGATGCTTATAAGACTATTTTTGGCGCTAGAATTATTGATACGTTTTCTATTTTTGTGTTTGTTCCTAATAATTCTAATATAAGTGTTAGAAAAGCAATTGATTATAGAGATGATATATTAGAAGTTTTGGTAGTTACAATGCTAAATAGGCGATTTCCTTCGCCGTTTAACATGAAAGAAACGGATTATTGTACCCTCAAGGAAGCAGCGATGCAGCGACTTGAGCTTCCGTTTGTTGTTCATTCTTTTGTGTTTGAGATAATGTCCACTTTAAACATAGAAGATGTATATAATCAAGATACCTCTGTTGCATTTAGAGACGTGAATGGTGAAATTGGAAATAACATTAGTGATGAGTCTTTAGAATTATTAGTAAATTTAGATGATATTCCTTATAATTAGTTTTCTTTTTTTTTTAATTGTGTTATATTTTATTTATGCAAAAACATTATATTTTAATTAAAATCTTAAAAGATTTTTCTTGCTACAAGGCTGGCACTGTTCATAAAGTGCTAGCAACAGATACAGGCGTTCCTATTGATCCTTTTTGGCGTAGGCGATTTACTGATGCGGTAGAAACTAAATATATAAGCTATAGCTTTGTCAACGAGCAAGTTAAAGCTTCTGCTCTATTAGAAGCTAAAAAAACAGAAGATAAAAAGTTAAAAAACAAAGAAAAAGGTAAAGACGTATGATTTCAGAACCAAGAACACGAATAACTACATCCCCAGCTGATGCTTCAGATGTGCTTGACGTACAAAGATTACTAGTTGTTGGGCAAAAAAATGATGGCACGGCTATATCTGGCGAGGTGTACAAAGATTTTTTTACGAATAATGCATTTTATGGTTTATTTGGACAAGATTCTCAAGTAACGTCAATGCTTTTAGCTGTTAAGGATACTATTTATGTTTCTCCTGTCTATCCTGCAGTATATGCTATTGGTATTTCTGATGCTGTTGGGACTGCTGCAACAGGTTCAATTTCTTTTACGAACGATGCTGAATCTGACGGTGTTATTGTTTTTGTAGCTGGGTCTAAAAAAAGAAATACATATAGGCTGGAAGTAACTAAAGGAGATACAGCGATTGATATTGCAACAGCTTTGGAAGCAGCTATTACTGCAAGTGAGTTTAGCTTAGTTACTCCTTTGGTTACAGTTTCTACTGTTGCTTTAACTGCTGTAAACTCAGGTACGCAAGGAAATCATATTTCACTGCAATATACAAGCACGGTCGAAGGCGTAGCTATTGCTCTTACTGAGATGAGCGGCGGAGCTACAAATCCATCGGCTTTAGTTTCAATTCAGAATGCTTTAATTGGAACTAGATACCAAACAATTGTTATTTCTAAAGATTTGTTTGATTTTGAGGGGATTGTTTCTTACATCGAAGGTTTATTTGACGTTACGTATCCTATTCTTAAGGATGGTATGCTACTGTATGGACTTACAGGTACATACATGGATATGCTTTCTGAAGTACAGACAAGAAATAATAAGTGTATAAATTGCGTGTGGGAAAGAAAGGTTACGGATCAGTTAGATCATATAGGTGCGGTACATTTAGAGATGCCAGCAGTGTATGCGGCTATGATAGCGGCATTTAGAGCATTAAAGTTAACTGACGGAAGTGATATACGTTCTTTTTTGTCTGCTCCTGCTACTTCTAGTGATAATTATGGTGGCATGCATTCTGCCACGTTTCCTTATGCTGGAACAAAGATGCCGTTACTTGAACAAGCAAAGGTCTCGTTATTAGCTTCTGATCAAGAGATATTAGATGCTGAGACTTATGGCGCATCAGTATTTGGAAATGATGCTGGAAGCCTTGATGTTGTTATGGGAAGAATGGTAACACCACACAAAACAGATTCTAGAGGAAAAGAAAATTTATCGTTTAAATATCTTAATAATTACGATCAGCAGGTTACTTGTAGAGAGTACATAAGATACCAAATAAAAGAAGCATTTAAACAGTCTAGATTAACTTCCGGCGATATAGTTACATCTCCAGGTAAACAGTTTGAAATGATAAATAAAATAAAGTTTAAAGATTTATTAATGGGCGTATATGATTATCTTTCTTCCGATGTGCCATTAATGGTAAAAGGTCTAGCTGCCAAAAAGGTCTTTAGTGATAGTATTGTTATTACTGTTGAATTAGAGACAGGCACTATTAGGTTTTACATTAAAAACCCAATTGTTGGGCAATTTAGAAATTGTTATGGTGATATACAGTTAGCATTTTTAAAATAAACATATAGGTGGTTAATTATGGCTCTTGGTATAACTTCAGGCACTCTTGTTATAAACGGGGAGGATTTTCCTTTTTTATCGAATAGTGCAAATCTCGGTGTTGGAAATCCTACTGTAGAAGTTTCTACCTTAACTGTTGGGGCAGGCGTATCTACTACCCTTCACCTGCAAAATTTAGAAACTCAAGTACCAGAAATAAAAGGTAAAATTACTGTTTCTAAGGATAATTTATACAAGGTAAACGAATGGTCTGCTAGACCAGCTGGCAATAACGTTTCATTTTTAAACGAAATTCATGAGTTTATTTTTAAATTAAGAGGTGCTTCACTAACTGATTCTGTTGTAGCGAATCTTTCAAGTACTGATGCTTGCTTTGAAATTGTGTTTAAAGGCGATCGTATTTAATTTTTATTAATTTTTTATTGTGGGGTGATTAATGTTTAATAGTGAATTTACATATAAACTTCTTAGTCCTATTTTTATTCAAAATGAAAATGCAGATAAGGAAACAGTTAATGAAATTGTTTTGTATGCTCCTAATAATTTACAACATAAGCCTAGACAGCAAATAAAAAGATTGTGGGTTCTTGGCGCGTACAGACAGAGTTTAGATTTAGCCTCAAAAATAAACACAGTTACCCAAAAAGAAAAAAGTATAGCTACTGAAACAGCTGAACCTAGTGTATTATCTGTTCTGATGATTCAGATGATACTGTACGGTTGCTTATCTGAAATTGAAATTGATACGCTAGTTGCGGCAATGCGAGATTTAATGTTGTCTGGTAGCTGCAAGGTAAAAGGTGCACCTATGACTACTTTTAATTATAAGTTGCTTTGTGCTAGCGACCTTGAAAATATTCTTTTCTTGTATATCCAAAATTTTTTTTTGTTTTTCTAGAAGAAACTACAAAAGAACATTACGATAAGCAAATTTTAGAGCTTTGTTATTTGTGTAACGGATTTTCTTATTCAGAGTTACAAACCTTTCCATTACCTACCATTAATGCTATTATAAACAACTTAAATCCTATTTTAAAAAAACATAACGAAGTTAAATAATGGCTGAAAAAGATAACATTGAATTAGGTATAGAGTTAAAAGATAACACTTCTTCTGCTCTTAGCAAGCTTACTGCTGCATTAACGGCATTAACTACTGAATTACAAAAAACAAATGCCTGCTTTAAGGTTTATGATACTGCTATCGCAAAAGTTAGCACAACTTCTGCTGTCTATACCGAGCAAGCCAAAACAGCCGCTGCAGCTACTGCAAAAGTTGCAGCAACAACAGCAGCCGCTTCAAAAGTCACTCAAAGTTTTACTAGAGAGCAGATGCGTTTACAGTATGCGGTACGCAGGGTAAACCAAGCACTTCGTAGCACGTTTATGATGTTTGGTGCTCCTCTTCTTATGGCTGAGTACGGAATAATTAGAACAGGCGTTGCATTTCAGCGAGTAGAAAGTAATATAAATAGTTTAGTTGGTGGAAATCAAGTTGCTGTAAAAGCACTTAAAGACCAAGCGTATGAAATGTCAACGGTGTACCCTATTTCTGCTAATAAGATATTTGCCACTCAAGGATTATTAATAAGTTCAAATGAAAAATACACAGACGTATTAAAGGAAACTTCACCACTTTTGAAGCTTGCTACAGCAGGTCAAATGGATTTAGCTGATGCCGCTGGCATTTTACTTTCTGCTATACGCGCGTTTGGGATAGAAGGTGCACAGTATAATGCTGTTTTAGAAAACATAGGTGCGGCGTCTGTTAGTGCTGGAATGCAGTTTAAGGATTTTGGTGCAGTATTGGAATCTGTTGGAGTTCAGGCAAAGAGTTTCGGTATCCCACTAAAAACCGTTCTAGCAAATATTGCAGCACTAAAAAAAGAAGGTTTTATGCCGTCAGAGATTTCTTCTAGTTTAGCGGCTATGTATAGTAAACTCGTATTGGCAAAGTCAAATAAAGAACTTTCTAGACAAATGGCTGCAGCAGGAGTAAAGCTAACTGCTGACGGAAAACAATTACCTATTTCAGTAATTTTAAAAGAGATAAAATCAGCAAAAATAACTCCGATAGGTATGGAGACTCTTTTTGGTTCATCGGGGATGCTAGCTGCTGGCGGATTATTAAGATATGGAGCTGATAATGTAGATAAGTTGCAAGAAAGCTTTGCTAATCTAAAAAAGATACTAGAAGAATTAAACGATAAGCAATTAAAAAATTTACCACGTGCTTGGGATATGTTTAAAAATTCTTTAGCTGGAACATCAAAAGTGATGACTGAGGCTTTCACTCCTGCTTTTATTCCTATTCTTAATAATTTAACTGCTCTTTTTAATGAATTAGCGAAATCACATAAAACGCTTGCTGGGTTTTTAGGGTTTTTAGGGCTTGGGACTGGTTTATCAATGTCTTTTGCTGCACAGTTATCGCAGGTTGTAATGGTTTTTGTAATGATGAGCATGTATGCTTCAATGATAGGTTCAACACTTTTAGCTGTACTTACTCCTTTGCTTGTAGTTCTTGGGTCTATTGCTGCGGCTATTGGTTTAATTTTATTATTGTATAGGTTAACGGAAAAATATCAAAAATATTGGGAAACGCCCACACCAGTTGCAAAAAAATGGATGGATTATACTGCGGCAGCAACAAAGCATAAAGGTAAGCGAATTAGTTATTGGGAAAGTCCTTTCATGCAGCAGATGCCAATGTTTAACATGCCAGCTTCAGTAATTGCTAGTAGAGGTGAGCCCTTTGCCAAAGCCCCGCCAACAATAGCCTCACCAACAATAGCCCCAACCTCTGCAACGGGAAAACAAAAAACCCGTATAGATATTCATGTTCACGATAAGCAAAAAATAATCAAGTCTATAAGCACAGATAGTCCAAAAGATTTAGAAATTAATACTGGCACAAATATGGTGAGGTCTCACTTATGATGTTTTTACAGTATAAAATGTTGCCAGCTAGTTTTAGAGGAGTTAAATTTTATTATAGAGCTGATGCAGAAGATCATTCTAAGAATGTTTCAATTAACGAAGTATTAAACTCTGATGAGGATACTGTTTTTGTTTTAGGGTCAAAAACGAAACAATTTACAGTTGATGCTGTAATTAAGGGAAACAATTATACAAAATTAAAACAGGATTTTATTGATGCTTTGAGTTCTCCTGATATTGGCGTTTTAATGCATCCTTTTTACGGGGAGCTTATTTGCTATTGCCTATCTTATAAAAAAGAAGAAGATATAAAAAGATTGGGTGGTTGTTTTTTTAGTATAGTATTTAAAATTGCCCCCACTTCAGATTATCCTTCTTTTGCAGCTGCTGATAGTAATTCACTATTTAAGAAGTTTATGGATGCTTTAGATGCCGCACAAGCATTTTTAGCTGATGAGTATGATGCAATAGATGATGCACTGGCATTACAGCATGCGATGGAAAATAAATTACGATTATTAGAATTAGAAGCTAAAAGTATATTTAGTTTTTTGGGCTCTTTTGGCGAGCAAGGGGCAGTAGGAGATGCTGCTTCTAGTCTTACAAAATTTAATCTTTTTCGCTCTAAAATGATATTTTCTAGCACCGCATTAGCAGAAAATATAACAAATGTTAATAAAAGTATCTTTAATATGAATCCATATGCTGCATCAAATTATACTGCTGCTAAGTCTCTTTTTCCTTATGGGGATGATGATAAAAATTTAAAAAATAACAGTTTTAGTAATGTAGCAATAATAAAAAATAAAAAAGTTATAAACGGAGCAATTAAAGTATCTGCGTTTGCTGCAATGGCTTCATTTGCAGCTGCTAGAGTGTATAAAACGCAAGATGAGGTACAGGCAGTTATTAATGAATTGATTTATTACTATAAGCAGTTGTTTATATCAGATTTTTTATTTTTAGATTTAGCAATGTATAGTACAGTAGAGGATATAAAGGTAGATACATTTTATGTTCTTACTCAAGCACAAGCATCACTTCCACGAGTAGTTGATATTACAGTAAAAAAGCAACCTTTACTTTTTCTAGTTTATTCTTATTATGGCTCGCTTGAGCTATATGAAACCATTTTAAGATTAAATAATATAACTAATCCTTCTATTGTTTGTGGAAAAATAAAAATGATTGAAAAAAATGAATGAAATATCTTTAGAAGTTAATGGAGTAACTTATATTAGGTTTAATAGTATAAGCATACGAAAGTCTTTAACCTCTTTTTGCGGTTCTTTTTCTATTGTTTTAAATACCTATAAACCAGATGCCACGTTTCCTTTTAAAGGTGGAGAACGTTGTATTGTGCGTGTTGATGGTACTAGGCTTTTGACTGGCTATATAGAAGCTATTGATATACAAGAAGAGGGAAGTGGAGCAATACTAACTTCTATTTTAGGAAGAGAAGTAACTTGCGATTTGCTTGATAGCACTCTTGGTGAAGACATTTTAAATTCTGCACAAAATAAGACACTTAAGAAAATTATTGAAAGCGTGTTAGCTTTTTTAAGTATAGAAAACATTAAAGTTATAGACCCTTATAACTTGCCTTCTATGAATGATTTAGTAAACTTTAACGTTGGTGTTTCAGGCTTTGAGTTTATACAGCAGTATGCTAATTTGCAAAATGTTTTACTTACTACAGATAGTTATGGAAATATTAGATTTTTTAGGGCATCAGATGCTGAAACCTTAGATAATGTTATTTTGGATACAGCTAATTACAGACTTAAAACAATTTTTACGCCCGAAGAGGTACGTGTTGTTAGTACAGCTCAAGTAGTAGGTACAGAAAAAATTGGCTCGTTTAGTTCGCATGTTGATTTGTCTAAACGATATTATAAATATGTTTACTATCAGCAAAGCAACGTTGAGTATTTTGAATCAGACAAAAATGCAAATGGGTCTCAAGTTGTAGTATATGATAAAGGTATAAGAAAAAGTAGGGTTAAATACTTTAATGAGACAGCAAGCTTGACTAAGGAGCAAATAAAAGATAGAGCATTGTGGGAAATGAAATATAACAAAACTAGTTCTTTTTTTGTATCTGTTGTTTTGTTTTCTTTTTTCACTTCTGTTACAAATAAATTATGGGCTGTTGGAAAAAAAGTAATTGTAAGAGATAAAATAGCAGATATTAATGCAAGCTTATTGATAAGTGATATAACTTATTCTTTGTCTGCATCCAGCATTTCTGTTAATATAAAGCTTGTTGATGGCGAGGGATTTACATTAAAAGCTGAAAAACTTGTAAATAATAAGTCGTCAAATGCTCCTAAATTGTTTTTAAGTAATGTAGATAAAGTATTAAAAAAAGAAATAGAAAAAGTATATAAATAAAATGTTAAATGCATCAGATATTTTTAGATTAATTAAAAATTTATATTTATGTTTATCTTCATTAGTGTTTAGAACTACTTTTTATTCATATGTTGAAAATAAGGCAAGCCACTTTACAAAAATAAGAGTGCAACACATAGGAAACTCTTTTAAAGATTGCGAGCAACTTAATTTTTATGGATTTCGTTGCAGACTTCCTGAATCTAGTAAGCCTGTTTTACTGACACATAAGCTAAACAATGATAGCAATAGTTATGTTTGCATCCCTTTAGCACAGAAAAATAATTTATTAGATATGGAAGAAGGCACTGTAGAAATTTTTAATCCTTCTAACACCTGTCGCATTCTTTTGCGATCTGATGGATCAATAGATATAAAAGCATCTAAGCTTACTATTGATTCTACTTCTATCTCACTTGGAACAGGTGGGAAAAAAATTGCAAGAGTAGGCGATAGGGTTGAGGTTGATACTTCAACAGGTATAGGAGAGATAAAAGAAGGCGGAGTGAATACTTCATTATGATTGTAGATATTGACTTAAAACGAAACAGTTTGGGATATTATGATATATATCCAAATGAAGACGGAGATATTGCTACCGTAGATAATATGGATACGGCACTTTTAATGTCGTTGCTTTGCAGAAAAAGGGCATTAAAGGCAGAAATAGCTATTAATACCAATAGAAGCGGCTGGGTTGGTAATTTATTTTTATCTATATTTAATTTTGAAAACGGTTCAAAATTGTGGCTAAGCAGTCAATCTATTGCAGACACAGAAACTTTAAATTTTGTTGTTGCTAGAGCACGAAATTCGTTGCAATGGATGATAACAGATAAAATATGCGATTCAATTAATGTCGAAGGTAGTTTAGTATATAATACGATATATTTATTAATTGCTTTATATAAGCAGGAAAAAATTATTTACAGTACGCGTTTTGATGTATTTTTAAATTCAATAATAAAATAATGGCTATACAAGACGATATAAAAAAAATAATAGATAGAGAAAGAACGGACGTTAGCGGGTCTCTTCCTGATACATATAAGCCATTTAAGAAAAATTCGTTTATAGATGCGATATTAACGGCATTGGGAGCTAGACTGTATGATCTTCAGTTGCAGTTAAACTTGATGCCAGAAAAGCTGCTTCCTATTTCAAGCACTGATATTATCGAAAATGCCAATTGGGGCTATTTAAAAAATACAAATATAAAAAGTGCGAGCAAGGCATTGGGCGGTGTTGCAGTAAATGGCGAAATAGCTACAGAAATACCTGTAGGAACGCTTTTGATGTATGGCGATAGTGAATATGAGACTATATTAGATAATTATTCTGTACAGGAATTTGTTCTTAATGTAGAATTTTTTACAAAAGAAGGAGATGAGCTTGTAATACAAACGTTTGTTAAGCACAGTTTAGCTAAGGGTATAAATGTCATAGTTGCTGGTTTTGATCAGGAAGTGTTTAATGGTGCGCATAGCGTCTATGACGTAAGATCAAATACTGTTTTTTCTTTTTTTATAGATACTGCAGAAAAACCAACAGGAACGGGGCAGACTGTTGTTTCTAATTTTGCTGTTATGATTGTGCAGTCTAAAGAGGCTGGTTTAGATTATGATTTACCAAATGGGGCAGATTTAGCATTCGTATCGCCAATAACAGATATAGACAGCACTGCTTTTGTCCAGTATGATGGTGTTTCAGGCGGAGCAAATGATGAAACAGCTGATGAGTATCATCAGAGAGTGTTGTATGCATTATCTCACCCAGCAGCTGAGTTTACTGCGTATTGGTATATTAAGAAATTGTTAACTATTCCTGGCATTACTAGAGCATGGGCATTTCCAGTTACGCCAGAGATAGGGAAAGGAACATTGTTTTATACTAGAGATAATGACGTTGTTATAATACCAACGCCACAAGATATTTTAAATACGAAACAGTTTTTGATTGATAACGGGTATATACCTTTTTATATTAGCGATAAAGGCATAGTTGTTTCAGCTCCTATTCCTAGACTTGTTGATGTTAGCTTTTATAGTATTTCACCAGATAGTTACGAAATGCGTAAGGCAATAGCTGATACTTTAGATCGTTTTTTCAGAAGTGATACAGAGCTGGGAACTGATTTAACATTGAACGAATTTATTGCCGTGTTAAAAAACACAGTTGATTCTTTGGGCAATAAATTAAATTTTTTCAATCTTGCTTATCCTATTAGCGATATTCCGTGTCCTTTTGGCAATTTATTAATTTTAGGAACGATTACATATGTCTGATTTTAGTATTCCTGATATTGATAGCAGTAAATTTAAACAGCAAAAAATGTTTGTTGAGAATACGCGAGAAGATATTGTTTTTTCTCTCTCTAAGTATTTACCGCATGGTGATTTATCTATAAGTGCTTCAAATGAAAATGCGGATTTATATAAATTGCTATATGGTTTTTCTGGAGAGATGCAAAGAGTTGAACAAAAAATACAAATATTATCTGATAACATGTTTCCTTATTTTGCAAATAAGTATCTTGATTTGTGGAATAAGTTTGTAAAAATACCTGATTCTTGTTTATCTTTTAGCGATAGTTTTTATACAGAAGAATTAAATATAAAATATATTCTTTCTAAATTATTTTTAATTGATTTTGTGTATACTAAGCAAGATTTAATTCATTTGGCAAAGTTTTTAGGTGTTATTATTGATGATATTCTTGTGGGGGCAGACGTGGGCGATACTTTTCCTTTGCCTTTTCCTTCTACATTTGGAAATTATTATCTAAATGGGGCGTTTGATATAATAATTGTTTATGATGCGTTGCCTATTGGCGATACATTTCCTCTTCCTTTTCCATCTGAATTTAGTAATTCTATTTACAATTTTTTATCTAAAGTAATAAAAACATGGATAATTCCTATAACATGTAATGTACATTTTAGATACAAAATAACATAGAGGTTAATTATGAGCAAGGCTAATGCATATACTGGACTAGTAGTTGTAAACTTAACTGCTGTAATGTTATCTGGGCAGACAGAAAGTTCTATTATTAATTTTACAGGAACTTCATTAAAAGTTGTTTATATTCCTGCTAGTTTTGCTGGCACACTTTTAACGTTCGCGGTATCTTATGATAGAACAACATTTTATGAATATAGAAATATATCAAATGAGACTGTTAGCATCGATGTTGGAGCTGGAAATAATGCATATGGACTTGCTGCACAGGATTTTTACGGGGTAAACTATTTAAAATTAGTTTCTAATTTAGCTCAGACTGAGGATGTAAATATTAATTTAGTAGTACGGGGACTATAGAAATGGCATCAATACTTACGTTATTAGATTCTGCTTTATCAAGAAATGGTGGGGCTGTTGATGGAAACATTGTATACAAAGGTATTATCAATATCCCAGCAGATTTTCCTACCATTGCCGAAGTAAAAGTTGGCTGGGAATACACTATTGGGACAGATGTAACTGACAATGACCCTGCTAAAACAAATACAGGACAATCTTTTATTGTAGGCGATGAAGTACGTTGGGCAGGCACAAATTGGGCAGTAGTCGGACAAGAAAGACTTTGGATTGAGCTTTTGGGTTATTTACAGCCGTTTAATGACACGAGTGTCAAAGTTTTAGGGGATAAAAATTATTATATCGGCAACAACCCTGTTTCTTTTATATCTGAAAAAGAGATATTTGTTCGCGCTAATGGAATAAATACTAATTCAGGACTAAACGATATTTTAGCTGTGCAAACAATAGCGGAAGGAATCAATAAAGCAACAGCATTAACGCCAGCCGTTGATAATCAAATTATAATTAGAATTACAGACGCATCACAATATAACGAGACTTTTATCCTGCCTGCATTTGTGCATATTTATGCACCTAACGCAAGTTTAGGTTCAGGAATACAGGATGTCTCGCTCAATAATTATTCCTCTATTTTTTTTAAAAAAATTGTACTTAACAATTTAAATAAAATAGGAATTGGAACGGCTCGTTTTGAATGCGAAAGCATCGCACTGTTAGGACAAATTAATAATACTGTTGATAATACTAATAAATTGTTTGGCAAAGTGGGCGTTGGTTTTGACGGTGATGTTAACACGCAAAATAGCGCATATACGCATATTACAACAGCCTCTCGTACAGGCGGGACTGACGTTACAGATGCAACTTCAACTCTGATTTTTGTTATTTTAAATGAATTTTTAGACCATCAAAATATTGAAACAACGAAAATACAGGCTCACGCGGCGAATGGCTGTTGTGTAGTTGATGGTCTCCAAATAAATTTTGATGCTACCAGCATTCAGGCCGCCGTAGGAACGTGTCAATGCGTTAATGCCTCCATTGTAAATGGTAATACAGTTACGTTTGAAAATCACAATATAATTCCAAAGGCGGTAATAACGCTTACTGTTGGCACTGATTTTGCCAAAGGTGCGACAAGCACGGATACAGCAGTTAATTTGGCGGCAGCAATTAATGCCAAATTAGTTTTAAACAACTGGATTGGCGCAGTGCCAAATGGTGACTATGTTCAAATGCAGGCTGTAACGCTAGGATTTTATGGTAATAAAATAGCGCTTCTAACGAATAATCCAGCAGGATTTATTTTACCGGTTCCCGCGCTACTGTATGGCGGATATACTAGAATTGATATAACAAATGGAACGCGACCGTATAATATCGTTCAATTTTCAAATGCAACGGCAAACCCGACTAATCCAACCAGCGAGCGTTATACACTTAATAATATTTATGGGCTAAACTTAACGTATAGAACACTCGCGCCAGTTACGTATCTAGTGTATAAATTGATAGCTGGCGTTCCAACATTAACACAGCAGCCAACGTTTCCAACGCGCGAACAATTTTTAAATGAAATTTATTTTGGAGCGATTTTACATATTAATTTAAATGAATTACAACTTTTTGTTCACAGTAATTCAGGCATCCCGCGAAATATTGCGAACACGCTACGAAACTCGTCTGGTCTAGTGGCTGGTTGGGCGCCAGCTGGCAATATAATGCCATTTGCCACGGGAACGAGAAAATTATATATAAAACAATCGGCATATATCGCACCGGAGATTAATCGTACAGACATTAATGACCCGAATTATCTTGTGCTGCCCGAGATTCCACTATTCACCGACCACGTAATCGTAACATACCGCAACGGTACAGGCGGTTTTACGATTTCCACGCGAATAGACTTGAACGGGATTTCCTTTGACGCAACGCGATATGATGACGGTACAGGCGGTGGAACTGGCATCAATGCGCTGCCAAATGGGCTTTTAACAGCGAGTTTGCCATACGGAAC
>Ga0307377_10002169_pt1 | contig 23507 bp, 29 predicted proteins | sample TR3MG_FD_202535 | JGI IMG/M metagenome (GOLD analysis project Ga0307377, IMG submission 202535) | Soil microbial communities from Risofladan, Vaasa, Finland - TR-3 | ecosystem: Environmental > Terrestrial > Soil > Coastal area > Acid sulfate soil | place: Finland: Risofladan, Vaasa | collected...
AAAATAGAGGCTGTGAAATGGCCATCTCCCGTTCTTACCGCATATAAAATTGTGGAAGAAGCTAGAGAAGGAACTTATGCTTTGGCTGCATCCTCTAAAGAGCAGGAAAATGCAGATAGAATTAAGGCTTTTGTTTATGCCCACTCTCCTGACGGAAAATTTTATAACCCGGAAGTAAATGTTGTGGAATTACCTGTAGATATAAGTCCTACTGAATTCTATGGACGTGATGATAAGCATGAAGGAAAACCTATTTCTGCTTCAGTTTTAAGAGATGATATTGTAAACGATGATTTAGATAACTTTACAGCAGGTTACCCAAATGTCTCTTCTGATGATATTGATTTCATTTGGGGGGAACTTGCTGAAACTATAATGAATGAAGCAGTTTTCATGGGCAACACTCCGACTGTATCATCCCCAGGTAATTATGATAGATCCTCTCCAGGGGCTCATTACAAAAGTACTTTTCCAATTCTAGAAGATGATGACGAACCAGATATGATTGAGGAAGGTGGTGGTGCAGGTCATATGATGTCTCCATGGGAATCAGCTGATATGTCCTTTGGCAAAATCCGTAAGTTTATTTGGGATGCAATGTCAGGTAAATTAGAAAATGTAACCGAAAAACTAGATGGACAAAATCTTATGGTCACAGTCAAAAATGGGGATGTTTATTTAGCAAGAACCCAAAAACAAATGAGGGATGGAGGAGAACTTGCTACTAAATGGGATGAGGTTTATGAAAAAATGCCCGAGAAAACTCCCGATTTTATAAAAAAAGCATTTCAACAAGCTGCAGATGATTTACAAATTGTATTTACATCATCTAAAACTGATTGGGGTAAATTATTCAAGGAAGGACATTTATGGCTCAATATAGAGCTTCTAAATCCTGATACAGAAAATATTGTTCCTTATGGAGAATTTCAATTAAGAATTCACAATATTCGTGAAGTTGATGACATGGGAAAAGAAATTGATGTAACTTGGGATGGTCCTGCAATGAATAAAGTTATTCAAGAGATAGAGGCAGTACAAGCTACAGGAGATCTTGACAAAATTCATTTAATTAAAAAAACTAATAGGGTCAATTTCGAAAAAGTTAAAGATCTGGAAAATATCCAAGAAGGAATTATTAGGAAGATGCAAGTTCTCATGGATGAAAATAATCTGGATGATGAAAATACTATTGGGGATTATCTAGCAGCAGAGATTAGAACATGGCTTGAGGTGGAATTTAAGGATAAACAGCTAATCGAAGATCTTGTACAAAGATGGGCTTATGGAAGTAAAGTTAAAAATATTGGAGCTATCCTAAGAGGTCAGGATTCAGAAACTACTAAGTTGGTAAAGGACCAAGATAATAAGATAGATGATAAAATCGGAAAACTTTTAGATCCGATCATAGAGATATTTTCGCGCGTAGGAATCGCGGTTCTACAAAATTTAAGTGGAATTGCTGCTTCTGATCCCAAATCAGTGTCGTCTGGGATTAAAAAGAAAGCAGAAGATGCTATGCAGAAAATCAAAGAGTTTGTAGCTAAAACAGATATAACAGATCCTGATGATTTTGATAAGAAAGTAAACTATTTAGAAACTCAATTAAGAAGAATTGAACAGGCTGGAGGATTAGAAGGGATAGCACCAGTCGAGGGAATAGTATTCGAATATGATGGCAAATTATTTAAACTAACTGGAAATTATCTTCCAATACTTAAAATGATCAACTTCTTCCAATTTGGGAGAGATAAGTAATGAGAGCCCAAACTGTAAATTTCGAAAGAGGATTAAAGGACCCTACCAGCATTGGTGTTGGAAAATATCGAGAGATGCAGGGATTACCTAAATCAGTTCAGGAAACGATTTTGTTTCTTAAGGATTCTGGATATTGGCGGTCGAGTTATGATAAAGCAATGTCAAATCGTACTGAAGAAGGATTTGCCACTGATCAATTCTTTTGGGATTACAAAAATGCAGACTATTCATTCTCTGGAGCAAAAATTGAATGGGCTACTCTATTCTGGCTTCCTATTAAAGTTCCTCAACAATTTTATGACTATTATGAAGCAAGAGATGATTACTATTTTGGGGAATCTGAAGTAGATTTTGAAGCCTCCCTTTCTATTCAAGGAATAAATAAAAATTCTAAGACTGCAGAATATTATGGAGGTCATATTCTTGCAGAATTCAATTTAAAAGCTAATGAATGGAACTCTTCAAGAGATATTGGGAATCTTCCTGATTCATATGGATATAAAGGATTTCAAAATGAAGAAGATCTTCTAAAGTGGATTAAAAGAAAAATTCCTCAATTAGAAACTTATATAAAGAGATTTCTGAATAAATACCACGAGATTATTTAACAATTTTAACGAAAAAGTGCAAAACTTTGTTCCGTTAGACGGATATATATAAAGACTAACAAGCTTATAGGTACCTACTTAGCTAAGATAGCTATTAATTAATTACAAACTAAAAAGACTAAAAAAGTTATGAGTGATCAATCAAATTACGATGCGTTTTTTACTCCGGATACGGAAGTAAAAGAACAAAAATCAGTTCAGACAGATGAATACAATCCGTCTGCTGCAAAAGGTAAAAATGACCTTTATCAATCAGTCATCAGATTTATTCCTTGGTGGCAAAATCCAAAATCAGGTTCAATTCAGGAAAAATGGGTTTCTTATTTACAGGATCCTGTTACAAACCGTGGTCGTTATGTAGACTGCCCATCTTCAGTGGGTAAGCCATCTCCTCTTCAGGACATTTACTGGAAACTTAAGAAGAGCGAAAGTGTTCAAGAGCAAAAACTTGCTGATACATTTTCACGTAGGCATTCCTATGCCTCTCTTGTTCAGATTATCCGTGATGAAAATGCTCCAGAACTGGAAGGTAAAATCATGGTTTGGAGATATGGAGTTAAAATTTGGGAAAAAATCAATTCCGAATTGAAGCCGATAATTGGAGACAAGCATGATCCATTTGATATTATAAATGGAAAAGTCTTTGCTTTGGTTATTACCAAGCAATCTGGTTATAATAACTATGATCAATCCAAATTTCTTGAGAAGAAAATTCCTCTTTGCCTTCCCGGCCCAGAAAAAGATGGAAAACCTTCTTTGGAGCCTATCAATGTCAGTACTGACAAAGCTATGGTATTTAATTGGGTTAAGGAGAATTCTCCTGACTTAAGCAAATATTCATATCGTGAGTGGGATCAAGAAATCTTTGATTATGTTAATCATGTTATCACTGCTGTAACTGGACAAGGTTCAGTTTCTAAGAAATATGATAATGTAGTCAATAGAGAAACTCCTTCGGCTAACGCCCCAGTTCCAGGAGTATCCTCTTCATCTATATCAGTTGAAAATATTGATTTGGGAACAGACGTATCAGAAACTGGTGGTCTAGAGCTTCCTGAGTTGGATCAGTTCGATTTACCTGAAATAGGTGGAATCGCAGGTGATCTAGAAGATATTATCAGCGGATCCTAACAATGAATGAAAATCTATTAGGTGGTATTACGAGAGGGTTGACATTTGATTCATCCCTCTCGGATTCCATCGATAAAAGTCTTTCTCCAGATGAATATAGAGGGCGTATATTAAGTCATCTGGTACTAATTCTTCAAAAGAGATTTCCTGGAGATCCATCCAAGCAGAAACCTTATCCTCACACAGATAGGATAACCTTTTCTTGCCCCTATTGTGGTGATTCCATGCAAAGCTCTTATAAGAAAAGAGGAAACATCATCTTAAGTGGAAAGTTTGCTGGTTATTTCAAATGTTTCAATTGTGGTACCTTTAAAGGTGCTGATTCCTTTCTTAAAGACTATAATGTAGATTTTCAATTAGACCTTATTAACTATCTCTCCTCCTCTAAAGGGGACTTCAAGAAAACGTCCTATGGAAGTTATGATATTTCCATTTTAATGGACGCTCAAACCATAGAAGGGTTTGCCATAGATAGAGAAGAGCTCAAGAAGAGGTTCAGCCTCATCGAAGTAGCAGAGTCCTCAATCTTACCTTGGCTAAAACGAAGACTTCAATACGATGAGGAGAGATTTTTATACAATCCAAAGGAAAACTATGTAGCAATCTTAAACTTGACAGTTGAAAGAAAGGTATTAGGATTCCAAAGGAGAAATTTTGAGAAATATTTAGAAAAATATATGACCTATAATCTACGTAAGATTTACGAGATGATGGGTATTGAGAAAGAAATACCGGAGGAAGTAGATGTACTTTCTTTAATTTACAGGATAGTGGAAGTGGATTTCAATAGACCAATCAATTTATTCGAAGGGCCGTTTGATGCATTTTTATTACCTAATTCTGTAGCTAACACAGGAGCAAATAAAGGATTTCCAATTGAAATTCCACTTAGATATTTCTTTGACGATGATAAAACGGGTAGAGATCGGGCACTTGAAAAAATAAATGAGGGGGAACAGGTTTTTCTTTGGACCAAATTTAAGCAAGAAAATGGATTACCATTTAGAAAAAAATGGGATTTGAATGATGCTTTAATATGGTTTAAAGAGAATAATAAAAGAGCTCCTTTATTTGACCAATATTTTTCAAGTGATCCATTAGACTCTATCGATATTTAAGATAAATAAGTATAATGACCAAAGAACCCAAACTTAAAACGAAACTAGAATTTAATTTTAATATTGAAGATCTGGAATTACCGGATATGGATTTTTTAGCAGAAGATCCAATAGACGAGGCTTCCGTAGATATTAGAATATTAGAAAAACAAAGGCCGAAAGACCGAAAAATAACTAAAAAATTATTTTAAATGGCTGATTTAATTCCCGATAATTTTGATGACTTCATGAAACCTGAACCGGATAAATCTCCCGATGAAACAGCTGAAGGAAAAACTCTAGAAGAGAGATTTGCTGAGGAGAGATTAACTTGGTCCGCAAAGATTAAAGAAATGTCTAGGTCATTTGCCGACATTGTTAAGACTGGAGAATTAATGACTGAGGTTTATACGGAAAGACAAAGAGCATTAGAATATTTCCATTATATTATTTCTTTATTAGTAAAACTTAACAAAAAGTATAATAAATCTTACTCTGAAAAGTGGAAATTTTATACGTATGATGGAAATGAAAGATTTCCAAATGAAACCCAAAAAGTGGCCAGAATCCTAGCAGATTTAGCTGATCTTAAAGAAAAAAGAGAAGCTCTAGATAACCATTCAAAGTTCATGGAAGGAACAGTAAAAACCATAGATAATCTTATCTTTGGAATCAAATATAAAATTGAGATAACTCAAATTGGAAGGGGAAAATAAAATGAAAACAAAAACAACAAAACATTTTTACAGATGGAGGTATGCAGCTCCATTTAGACTATCCTATTTAATACCGCATTTTTCTTTTACAAAAAATGTACAGGGTCCAACTTTTAATAGATCTTATTCTGTTAATTGGATAAATTGGGCATTCACTATCTGGCATACAGTTTATGATTATCAAGAAGATAATTGTTATTTTAATGTAATTGCCCAGCGATATAATATTCATGAATTAAACGTAGAAAAATACCTAAGATGATAAACAATGCGTTAGAATGGAAAAAATTTGATTTCATGAAAAAAAGTGAGGAAAAAAACCCAATTTTTGAAGAGGTCGACGTGGAAGAGCTATTAAATAAATACGGGCCTGAGGGGCTCTATGACTTAGCTCATGAATTATTGAAAGTATCTAATGAGGATATATCAGATTCTATTAATACCGATCCTTGGACTTGTGATGATTGTGGAAATAGTGTATATAACTGTAAATGTCAGTAATTATATATGAAACTCAAGATTACAGATGATGGTAAATTTTTGAAGGTTGTAGATTCTACACAACTTGAATTAGATCAACTTGAGTCCTCTTTTTCTAAGAAAGTGGACAATTGGTTCATCCTTCGAAAAAAATTACCTCACTGGGACGGAGTAGTTAAGTTCATTGATCAATATAATAGAGTTCCCATTGGATTATGGGGAGAAGTTAAGAAATTAGCTACCAAGTTTCATTTTCCTCTTTCCATCGAAGGTGATAAATCTATTATGGATCCGGATTATTCTTCAGATGATTTTGAAGCCTGGATTGTAGACCATTTTGAACATTCTTCTATATCACCTAGATATTATCAAACAGAAGGAGCTAAGCGTGCTCTTAAGTATTTAAATTGTACAGAAGAGATCTCTACTTCTGGAGGAAAGACCTTAATCTCCTATATGATCTTTAGATACCTTTTCGATCGTAAGAAAATCAAAAAGATGCTTTATATTGTTCCAAATGTTGGACTTGTAGAGCAATCCGAGGATAAATTCTATGAATACGATGAAAAAGCCGGGTTTGATCCTCCCCCATGGAAATCAGCTTGTATCTATGGCGGATCAAAAAGAAGAAATGAAGAAGCAGCTCATATAGTGTTCGGAACTTTTCAATCTTTAGCCAAAAAAGATGAAGACTATTTTTCACAGTTTGATGCCGTATGTGTGGACGAAACTCACCATGCTAAAGCCAATTCAATTAAAGGAATCTTAATTAAGTGCCATAATGCTAAATGGAAATTTGGATTGACTGGATCTCTTCCAAAAGAAGGATCTTGCGATTCTTTTACAATTCAAGCTTACTTAGGACCGAATGTTTATACCATTCACTCACATCAATTAATAGATGAGGGGAATGCTACCCCAGTTCATGTGGTTGGTATAGAGTTAGATTACTTGGATCCTAAAATTAAAAAAGACTTATATGAACTTCGACTGAATAAAACAGAGGATACGGATGGAGTAAAATTGCTTAATTTGGAAAAACAAATAGCAAGAGAAGAAAGAAAAAGATTGGTATTCATTTGTGAAACTATTGCTAAATGCAAAAAGAATTCATTAGTTCTATTTGCAGATATTAAGAATAGCTATGGACGAGATATTTATAACTGGCTACGCGAAAATACGGTTAAAAATGTTCATTATATTGATGGAGCTACAACAGCAGATAAAAGAGAATACTTTAAAAAGGTGATGGAGGATGAGGAGGATGTGATTTTAGTGGCTTCTATTGGCACTTTTAGCGAGGGTATTGATATTCTGAACCTACATAATCTTTATATTGTAGAGAGCTCTAAATCGGAAATTATTATAAGACAGATACTCGGGAGGGGTATGAGACTTATGTCAGGGAAAGATAAGATTACGGTATTTGATTTTTCCGATAATTTTGTGTATGGAACTCACCAGTGGCAGAAAAGGAATTATCTTATGCGTCATGCTGATGAAAGACGAAAAATCTATAAAGAGAAATTATTCCCATATAAATTATTTCAAGTGAAGTTATAAAGACTTCACTTTTTTTTGCAGATAAATAAAGTATGAGAGCACAATTCATAAATGAAATAGAATTTAATTTCAAAGAACCTCCTTATAAGAAATATATGTCTAAAAAGGGGATTTCCAGGCACCCTACCCCAAATCCTAGGAAAGCTGGATATGCAGGGAAATTAACTGATGAGGAGGAAGAAATTGTTGGAAGACATACTGAGAGAGTCAGAGAGTTAGAAGATGAAATTAGGGATTTTGAATATCAAATAGAAGATTTACGAGGAGAACTTGATAATTTAGCATCCAATTCATTTTCAGAGGGCGAATTAGAGCAATTTTATGCTGATGTACAGAATGAGTATGGATTTAAAGGATTGGATATATTAAATTCGGGATACCCGAAAGAAGAAAAGATAAAGCTCCTGGATGCTTTAAATCCTGATAGTGATGAGGGGGTTAAAGAATTTGAGGATCTTTTAGATACTTATAATTGGTATCACCCAGAAGAGCCCGATGAAGAAAAGATCGAAGAAATTAAACAAAAAATCGAAAAGATAGGGAGACAAAAGAAAGAAAGAGAAAATACTACTGAAAAACTACAAACAAAGATCTGGAATCTCCAAAACTATTAAAAAATAAAAAGGGAGCTAATTTAGCTCCCTTTGTTGTGTTCGTTATCTTCGTGATCCAGAAGATGAAGATCTGGATGCTCCACCAGATGAAGAGCTTCTTGAAGAAGATCCCCCAGATGAAGAGCTTCTTGAATAGCTACTTGAACTTCGGGAAGGAGAAGAGCTATATGAAGAACTACTCCTTGATGGTGTTGATGAACTTCTTGAATAGGAGCTTGAACTTCTGGATGTAGAGGATGGCCTAGAATAAGTAGCAGTACTTCGAGTCTGTGCGGGCCTTTGATATGATGAGCTACTTCTAGTTTGAGCAGGCTGGGTAGATGGGGCCCTTTTTACTTGAGAGGACCTATTATAAGAATTGCTTGTAGAAGTTTTGGCCCTAGTATAAGTAGGAGAATAAGTCCTTGTTGCTGTTTGATTTCTTGTGCTTGAAGGAGTAGTTCTAACTACTCTATTAGTATTTCTATCTACCTGAACTGTTCTATTTACTGTTGCTGGCCTTGTGGCTCTTACCGCTGTAGTTGCAGTTCTTGTAGCTTCTGGCCTAATGGATTTCTGTGCAGTTCTATTAGGGCTAACATATCCGGAACTATAGGTTTTTGTGTATGGACTATAATAATTCCTATTTCTTCCAAGCGTGGATGAAGCAGCATATCGGCTTCTTTGAGAATAATTATAATAATTATGGCTATAATAGTTATTGTATCCATAGTAAGGATAGTAATTATGCCCATACCAGTTATGTCCATAATAGGATCCATAATAAGGATAGTACATTCCATAGTATGCATAATAATCATAATACCCATTATACCATGATCCATATGTAGGATATCCATAATAAGGACTATAATTCCAGGAATAGCCAAAATAAATGCTATGTCTGAAATTGGGTTCATTATCAATATAATAATTATTGACAACGACCGGTTCTGCTTCTATTTCAACATATACTGTATCGTAAATAGTATCAGGAGCAACTTCTGCGAATCTTTCTTCTTCTTGTTCTAGTCGATATTTTTCATAATCAGTTAGTTCCCTTTCTTGGGAGAAAAGTGTAAAACTGAAAATGATAAATGCGATAATTGCGATTAATTTTTTCATGATTTCTCTTTTTTATATTTATTTCAAAATGAATTTCATTGGTAATGACATTATAACTGGTACTGTTCTTCCGCGTTGTCTTCCTGGCTCCCAAATAGGAGAACCTTTTATAACTCTAATTGCTTCTTTGTCCAAATCAGGATGGACACCTTTTATAACCTTAACATCTATAACACGACCGGATGTGCTTACTGTAAATTGCATGTAAACTGTTCCAGACACCCCATTTTCAGCAGCTACTTCTGGATATTTTATTTCGCTCATGGCGTATTTCCAGAATTCCCCCATATCTCCACCATTGAAGGTAGGCATATCTTCTACAATATAGAAAGGAACGACTTCTTCTATAATTTCCTCTTCGCCCTCGTTATCTATTACAAAATTATATTCCGTATTATCATCAGCTTCCATATCAAAATCAAAATCTTCTTTAATCTCTATATCATCATCAACAATATCGATTACAGTTTTGATCTCCGGCTGTTTAATTTCTGGTTGTTTTGGCTCTTCCCTGCGAGTGATCATCATAGATTCCTCAATATCTATTACTTGACCTGTATTAAAATCATTTTCATTAGAATTCTGCACTGTACCCCATTCAAAGCCTATTAGAATTATACTAAGGGTAACGGCTAAACCTATTAAAAGATGTAGTCGGGATTTTTTTTCCAGATTGGCTTGTTGTGTTTTCTTCGATTTCATGATATTTAGGTATTTTATGGGGATATATACTATATAGTGAGAATATTATGCCAAACTTTTTTTCAAAAGTCGCATCCTTTAAAAAAAATTAACGTATATATAGAATATAAAATAAAAGTCTTCTTATTATGAGAAAATTTAATGCTGTTTATAAAGAAAAGCAAGCTATATCAGAGCATGTTTTAGAAGAAAGATTACTTAATGAGTTTAAGGATGTCTATGGAAATCTTTTAGAGCAATATGAGATAACCGAATTCCATGATCTCGATGAAAACACTCAAGTTGCTTTCTTACGCGAATTGAATGAATACTGGACTGAAGAGGAAGGTTTATCTAAGAAAGGAGCACATTTCTTGAAAACTAAATCGGCTCTTCTTACTGAGGATTCCACACCTCTACAAAAGCAATCCTATCTAAGGAACAAAGCTACAGTTGTTATCGAAGAAACTCTAAGACAAGCTGGTCTTAAAGAAAAATTATACGATGTTCTTGACGAAATGTATAAGAATACTAAATCAACTCAAATAGAGGAAGTACTATCAACGGATGCTATAGCCGGAACCATTCTGGAATCATTTGGAGTGTCCCTACAAGATCTACTTACTGAAATGATCTATGAGCTAACACCTGAAGCAGAAGTATTAAACGAGGAGAAAAAATGAAATTAATAAGCGAATCATTAGAAGAATTTCTTAATGAGAGAATTTTCTCAGATGAGCAAAGGGAAAAATTAGCTAAATCAGGAGAAGCTATGAAAGACGGATCTTTTCCTATATCAAATAAGAAAGATCTTAAAAATGCTGTCAAGGCAATAGGAAGAGCAAAAAATCCCGGAGCAGCTCAAGCACATATTAAGAAAAGAGCAAAAGCACTAGGAGCTACGGACTTACTACCAGAAGATTGGAATTAATCTAAAAAACTTAAGACAAAAGGAGGCATCAGCCTCCTTTTTTTGTGATATATAGATTATAAACTTAAATATCAAACATCATGTTGAATACACTTGCAATGACTTTAGAAAAAAGAGGGTCTGAGTATGTAAATCAATTTCTAAGTGAAAAGGTAATAATCACTGAAAAACTAGATACCTACAGAATCCTCTTCGAAAATGTTGATGGAGAAATTAAATTCTTCAAAAAAGACAACACAGAACTAAATCTGATCGAAAGGATTATTACCAATGTCTGGGAAGATGCAATCATTGAACTTTCAATTATTCTGTCCGAGGCTAAGGTCCCAGAAGGCCTTAAATTTGGTGTTGCTTATACTCCCGTAAATAAGCCTATCCGTCTTTTATATGAATCTTTACCTAAGTATATTCTGACAGATGTGACAAAACGTCATGGATCATCAAAAAAAGTTTCAGAGTCCTTTGATTATGACGAAGTGAAAAAATGGGCCGAAGAATTCAAATTGGGGAGACCTCCAGTAATTTTCGAAGGAATTCTTTCATCTGAACAGAGAAAAGATATTATTGCATATGGATCAGCAGATTTTGATGAAAAAACCAAACTTGAAGATATTTTAGAAGGATCTTATTCAAATGCAGAAATTATTGAAGGAATCATTATTCAGAACGATGATAGGCTTATGCAAATAGAATCCTATGAGTTTGGACTATTAAATGAAGCTTATCAAAGATTGGAAAGTCCACGAGATTTTTATGATCTTACTTTATTGGGTATAAATTCATTCATGGAAAAATATAATTTTCCAATCCTAGAGCAACAAGATCCCGATGAAACTTATGTGGAATTAATTTGCGATATGTTTAATGAGTATTGTAAACAAGGAAATATTGCGGAAGATCTAGATCCCGCATATTTAACGCCTCCAAGCTATGGCTATTCCGGGGATTTAAATCTGCTTTTATTTAAAAACAAAAAAACTATTAAAATCCTTGAAAAAGGAGATAAGATTCACGAATCAGTATTTAAAATAATGCTTTCCTCATTTAGAAAGTACAAAAGACCGTTTGGATTATTAAGAGAATCAGATATTCAAAAATTCAATACTTATGTATATTTCATTAATGAAAAAACCAATGGTCCAGATCTTGGAAAAGCCCCTTCATTAGAGCCAGAGTTATTATTAGAAAATAGATCTGGAAATATTGTAGTTGGAGAGATGGAAAAAAGAATTAAAACTGATGTAGATAATATGAGAGTTATTGCATCCGTTCAAAAGGCCTTTCAACCAATTGCTCCAAGATATGAGCCGGGAAAACAAAAATGTGTCGTTTATCTCACCGATCCTCAGCCTCTTACGACTTCACAATTTGAAAATATCGGTAATTTATCTGAAATGTGGGGATGTCCAGTAATTATAACTTTTGTGGAAGGCACAAAAAGAGAAGAAGGTTCAGAATTTCATTTATCAGATAATACTAAAGCTGCTCAATTAGAAATGTTAGCAGATGGTAATCAGAGTTTGGTTCCGGCATTCTTTTCACTAGAGTCTTGGGACATTGTAGAAATCTTTGATTATTGTAGACCAAAATATGAGCCTATTGCAATTATAACTGATGAGGGGAAAAAATCCGAAATGGTTATTCAGCTTTATTTTGAAGAAGAGGTTATGGGAAGAAGAATTGGAGTTCAGAAGAATTTTAATATTGGAGAGATGGAGAATAAGGATGAACTAATGTCATTCAGAGCTATTGAGGATAATAATTTTGTAGCTTTTAAAGATTTAACTCCTCAATCATCATGGGCCTTGTTTAATACAATGGTTTCGGAATATAAAGAATGGAGTGGAAGTGTTCCTTCACAATTCAAACCAAATAAATTTGAATAAATAAAATAAAACAAAGATATGTTTATAAGGATAAAAGGTCTAAGGCTCAATGAAGAGGTAACAATTCCGCCAGAATTAGCCAATCAATATCTTACAGTAAAGAAACAGGTGCTTGATAAGCAAACCAAAAAAGATAGACTCATGAAATCTGTAAATCAGGTGGATAATGAGATTAATATCCTTAGTAAGAATCTTATTGCTATTGAAACTAAAGCTGCTGAGATGTCAGGTCAGAAAGAACAATCTCAGGAACAAGCACAACAACAAGCAGCTAAATCTGCTCAACAAAACGTTGAAGCAATAGCAAATGCTCCTACAGTGGAGTCTTTTAGTATTGATGACTGGTGGAGAACCCATGTAACTGAAGGAGATACTCAGGACCTAGATGATTTTATGAACCACACAGGTGATTGGTCCGATGATGAAGATTCAGAAATAATTACAGAGCCGGATGAAGCAGAAGATAATGAATCTCTGGAAGGTGATTACGTTTTTACCATTAGAGTAGAGGTATCAGAGGAGGATGGAGAAGATATTATTGCTAAGTTTTACAAGAATGAAGATGATGATTTTTGGAGAGTTCGAGTTGTACAGGGAGATGAACAACCATTAGAAGATATGCAATTTGATCCGGAGTTAGATATGGTAGAGATTATAGAGAAAATTGCAGAAATACCCGGATATTCTGAAATTGAAGAAATGGAAACTCAGGAATATGAAGATTTGTTAGATGATAAAGAAATTATCGACCAAACTTTTTATGATGATATAATTAAAGAAGAATAATATGAAAAAATTAATTTTAGCACTGGTATTGACTGTATTTAGTTTATTGACAGCTTTTTCACAATCATATTCCACAAATTACCAGCAAGGCTTACAGAAATATGTACCAGCTCCGAATACGGTAGCAACTACAAATATTACTTTGAACCAGGTCCAGAGTGGTTGGGCCCTTCAAAACCAAGCTTGCGCAGGATGTCCTTCGTATTGGTATCAGGTTTTGATGACTCAAACTCCAATTCAAGCAGAAGACGGTTTATATTATTACTATTATTATTTTAATTTTTTCTCAAATTCGCATTATACAAATGGGGTTAAAGCTTCGACTTATTTAAGTCAACTTAATTTTTATTATAATGGGATTTTTGCTCTAAATGCCCCATATCTTCTATTACCTGCAGGACAACAGGTATGGGGAGCTTGGATTAGACTCGGTGTAAATAATGCCGTAGTTCAATTCACGGTATCTAATGTAAGTGTTCAATAATGGCAGCTGTAAAAGATAAAAATGTAGAAATAGATGGAAAAACAGTAGGAGGGGAATCCCTCATAAAACTAAACGTAAAAACTGCTTTGTGGATCATTGGAGCTGTTGTTTCAGCCGTAATGACCATTTTAACCTGGAGCTACTTTGATTTAAAAGCTGACTGGAAAGCTTCTCAGCAAGAAATTCTCAATGCTAGGAAAGAATTCATTGAAAAGGTAGATGACAAGGTAGATAACATGGATAAAGATATTCAATCTATTAGAATTGATCAAGCAACAATTAAGGGGGATATTAAACTTATTTTAGATAGACAAAATAGGGATAATCCTGTAAGAATCAATCCAAATATTTCAGTACAACCAACTTTACCACCAGACCCCACAGAAGGAACTCAATAAACCGATGTTATCCTAAATCTTCAAAAGTACTAATTTTTAGGTTGATATATATCCTATAAACTAAAAATTAATGTTATACTATGAAAACTTATGTACCAACTACATTAGATCAGTATATTAATGAATCCAAATCCATAACTCTTAAAAGAGGCTATAGAGGGGAAAATCCGGTTGTTGTAGGCGCTAATGCTCCTGTCAGAAACCAGATTTTGTCGTATGTAGCTGAAGGTGTTAAGGTTGGAGCAACTGATCTTAAAAAATTTATTGCTGGTTTGAACGAAACCAATGCAAATCCTAGTGCTGCTGCAAATATGTGGCTCAGAAGGAACGGAAAATATTTTGTTACAGAAAGTAAAGGAGGTAGAACTTTCTTTAAACTTTCTACTCTTGGACAAAGACTTGTAAATAGTTTTGGACCAAATCCTGCTATGAATGAAGACCGAAGAGCAGAATTTGCAGCTGAGATTGCAGAATTAAGAAGAAAATATCCTGATTTTGATGAGGAATTAGGCGAAGTGGAAGGAAGGGACAAATATGCTGATATTGCAGATGACTTAGTATCTAGATATCAGGGCCTAGGTGAATCTAAGGTGAGTGAAAAGAAAACTCACATTGCTCTTGATAAAATTAATGCTTCTGAACTTAAAAAAGCAATATCAAACGCAGTTGGATCTATTTCGTTTTCCGGCGGGGATAAAGCATCGGCTGATGTTTTAGCAATTGCTAAAAAATCTGGATATAAAGCAAAATTAGATGAAAAGAAAAAGTATGATTTCAAAGATCCTAAAACTGGAGAACCTGGAATAACGGATGATGAAGAAGAAATGGATGAATGCGATAAAACTTCCGAGAGTGTAGAAGTTCCAAAGAAAGCTAAAGCTAGATTAGGGGGCAAATTAGATCCTAAACTTCATAATCTTTTAGATAAAGATCAGGACAAGGATGAAGATGAAATCAAAGGTTTTACTAAAGAAATTTCCGAACAGGAAAAAGGCATGTCAGCCGAAAGAAAAGCTAGAATCGAAGCAATTATCGAAAACATTAAAACCAGAACTCAAAAAGCTGTAAATGAAGCAGAAGAAGTTGAGGAAGAGGATGTAGACGTTGAAGATGATGGTTCAGATGAACTTTCTTTTGATGACTTAGATCTTTCAGGTGAAGGTGGAGAAGATGCAGAAGTTGATGCTGATGTTGACGATGCAGAAGTCGATGCTGAAGAAGGAGAAGAACATGAGGAAGAAGAATCTGATGAAGAAGAAGCTGAAGAAGAACTTGAAGGCGATGATGATAAGGTGGAAATTACCGAATTTATTATTACGGTAGATGACGTAGATTCTGCAATTGCTGAATTAAAAGAATTGGGTGTTGATGCTAAAAAAGTATTAGCTGATGATTCAGTTAATGAAGCTGAAGATCTTGAAGTCGAAGAAGAAGATGAAGATGTCGAAGATGAAGATGTCGAAGATGAAGAAGATGACGGAGGGGAATATAAGGACGATGAAATTTCTGTAGAAGCTGACAACTGGGACGCTCTTAGAGGATGGCTCGAAGATAAAGGTGTTGATGTTGAAGAAATGTTCGGCGGAGAAATTGAAGTTGAAGACGTTGATGATGAAGATGATCTAGAGGGTCTTGATGTAGATGCAGAAGTTGATCTAGAAGATGAAGGAGAAGACCTGGATCTTGAAGGCGGTGAAGATGCAGATTTAGATGTAGCACTTGACGGTGAAGGCGGTGCCGATGAACTCGAACTAGACATGGAAGAGGAACCAGAAGTAGAGGAAGCTCTAACCGGATTTACTGGAACCAGGCATGAAAATGAGACTGCTAATCTTATTAAAGGCGCAAAAACTGTTATTATCAAGTACGATAAGTAAAATCCATATTTTTATAAAATTTAAAAAAGGAAGTCAGAACGGCTTCCTTTTTTTGTGGATATATAAAGAAAATGTTTCCCTATGCGAGCAAAGTCTGTAAACGAAGCCCAAAATTTCGAAAGAGGCAAAAATCCCAAAACTGCTTTAGGTCTTGGGGGTATAGTAATAGAAAAAGAGCTGGGAACTAGGATAGATGAGTTAGAATACGAAATGGCTATGGCTGCTAAAGCTACTGGAGAAGAATATGTAGAATGGTTAAGAAAAACTTTTGTTGGGAAAACCATTACAGCTGAAATGCAGCATCACTCACCGATGAATCCAGACACCAAAAAAATACAAAAATCTAAAGGATCTGGGGAATTTACAATTAAAGTTAAAGATATTTTACCTAGTGATTCTATAGAAGAAATGATGAACAAGGAAAATTTCACTGCGCCAGTGGAAAATCAATCTGTTATAGTGGCATCCACGGAAGGGGATATTTACTCTATTAAAGTAAAGACTAAAATTTATGTTGATGAATGAGAGCGAGACTAGTAGAAGATATAAATTTTGAAAGAAACCAGAATCCAAAATCTTCTCTTGGACTTGGTGGTATTAGTCTTGGAAAAATCCGATTTGAAATGAAGAAGGATTTTAAAGAGCAATACTGGAATAGAATGGAAAAATTGTTAGTTGGAAAGAAGATAACAGCTAATATAAATTCTTTATTCCAAATAACAGAAGATGGCCAAGAATTTAATGGAGAAGGATGGAAAGAAAGAACGATAATAGTTAAGAAAATTTATAATTCCCCAGACACGGATTTATTAGATGCTAATGCTTTAATGATAGAAGATATGATGAATTACGTTTATGCTCTACCTATAGGCGATGAAAAAATTTATATAGATGATGTCATTAACGAGGATCAAAATTTTGAACGGGGAACTGGGGAGCCTTCAGATTTGGGACTAGGAAAATGGAAAACTGCTGAGGACTCTTTTGTTAGAATTGAGGAATTCGAAGAGAATGGAGGTATTTTGAAAAAAGATAGAGAAATTTATGATTGGGGGAATGAAAAGGACAAAAAACTTTCTGGCTATTATCTTGACTATGATGAAAAACAAAGGGTCCATTTGATGTATAATAATAGATTTAAATCCGTACCTATCCCATTTATGTCAATGGTTAAGGTCCCTACAAAGATAATGTATGTATAATGAGAGCTAGATTAGTAGAAGATATGAATTTCGAAAGGGGGCAGGATCCGAAACAAGTGATGGAACTTGGAGGATTTGATCTCCAGAAAGCTTATCAAGAAACTTATAAAAAGGGATACGATGAATACAAGGATTTCATGAATCAATTCATTGGAAAAAAAGTGAGTTTTGTGGTTTCTCATGATGCTGAGAATAACAATTACAAAAAAGTAAATGGAAAGAGAATAACAATTCAGGTCCATAGCTATATGATGCATGGTCAGGATCCGAATACTGTTTGGTTTTTTGGTGATTCACACCAACAGGAAAAGTATATGATAGAGCCAGGGGAAAAAATATACATTGAAGAATGAGAGCTAGAAGAGTACCCGTAAAGGCATACATATTCGATTTTGATGATACTTTGGTAAAAACAGATGCCAAAGTTCATGTTTATAAAGGTGACAAAAAAGTCAGATCCCTAACTCCAGAGGAGTTTAACACATACAAGCAGGAGCCTGGTGAAAGATATGATATGTCCGATTTTACGGATCCTAGAATTATAGATAAAGCTAGAAAATATAAGATGTGGCCCGCTTTGGAGAATATAAGTAATGCGGTTAAAATGGGCAGAAGCACCTCGGATGTTTACATTCTGACTGCTAGATCCCCAAAGGCACAGTTACCAATACATAATTTTCTCACAAGACAAGGAATTAATGTTCCAATAGAAAATGTTATATGTGTCGGACATGATGATGAAGGGGAACACGATATTGCAGCAGATAAAGAAAGAGAACTGAAAAAACTCAAAGATACATATCACGAAATTATGTTCTTTGATGATAGCGAAGAGAATATCGATTTAGCTTCTAAGATAGGTGGTATTAGAACCCGTTTAATAGATTCAGAAAAAACAAGAAGATTATGAGAGCTAAGACTGTAAATGAATATCAAGAATTTGAAAGAGGACAGGATCCTAAGAAAGCTCTGGGTTTAGGAGTTGTCGATAAAATCGCTGAAAACACTTCAGGAGCTTATTCTGTGGGCAGATACGGTGAGGTATGGGAAGAAATAATAGCATTTTTATTAGGGGAAGGAGTTTCCCAAGCAGCCATAGAATGGATCTTAAAAAGTAAACATATGAGGTGGGCTGGAGATAGAATGGAGCCAAATATGAATGTAGATTCATTCATAGATTATTATGAAACTGATCAAAATGGAATCTTGGCTACCCTTTCTGGTGAAACTTGGATGAATGAAGACATGGGCGGGGTTTCTGCTCCAATGTCAACTTTAGTAAATACTCCTGGGATGGGTAATGCTCAACCTGCAGCTTCTGCTTCAACTGGAGCACTTGATGGAGCACCAAAAGGATCTGGAGATAATTGGGATTCTTCTACTGGAATTAAACCTGCTGTTCAAGAGGGTATTAATGAGAATAATATTAATCCTCACGATAAATTAGGAGTTGCAATGGCTAAAAAAATGGGTATTGAAATTCCATTTAAAAAAGGCAAAGGAGATAAGGATGTCGAACAAAAAGAAATCGATGAAGATATAGACCTTAGCACAAAATTAACTACTTTTGAAGAGTGGGCTAAACAATTTTTAAATCAGTAATTATGGCACTAACTAAAGCAGATAAAGAATTTATAGAAATATCTTTGAAACCAATCGTACAAAGATTAGATACGTTTAAAGAAATTAATAAAAAACAAGACGAGCGATTAGAAAAGCTGGAAGATAATTCTCATGAAAACGCCAAGGTGTTTATTACTATGGATGAATGGATAAAGACCAGGGCCCTTACTTGTCCGAATCTACCTAAAATTGAGGCGGTCCAGAAAGTGCAAGAGAATACTAGAGTTACCAGGAAATTTATAATAAAAATAGGGGCCTTTTTAACTGGGTTTGTTGCAGCTGTATGGGGTATTGTTCAAATAGTTAACTTTTTTTCCAGTTAAATTAAAACCCTCTGTAGCCTTATCTATATAAAGACTAAACAATAGATATGGCAAAATCAGTAATAAAATTTTCAAGAACAAGAAATGTTCAACTTCCCGTTCGTGGTCATGCTCATGACGCAGGTATAGATTTCTTTGTACCTACCTTTGATCCAAATTTCATGAAAGATCTAGTATTAAAGAATAAGGATCTATTTGACAGAGATACCCATCGTAATTTAGCCGGATATGGTACTTCTGGATCTATCACATTATCCGGAGGATCCTCAAATACCCCAGATGTCAAATTTGATTTGGCTGATGACAATCCATCCCCAGTAAAATTTGATGATGTAAAGGGCCTTAATTATATTCTATTATCTCCTTTATCAAGGATTAATATTCCTTCCGGTGTATATTGCCAAATGGAAGAACCTGGGAGAGCATTAATTGCTCACAATAAATCCGGGGTTGCTTCAAATCTTGGATTGATTTACGGAGCTCAAGTAGTGGATTTCGAATATCAAGGAGAAATTCACATTAATGTTATCAATACATCTTCGAAGGTGGTCAGAATCTATGCAGGTCAGAAATTAATGCAATTTTTGGAGGTCCCTATTTTTACTTCTACTATAGAAGAGGTGGATACCTTACAAAATCTCTATAAGGGAGCAACGTCTCGTGCAGATGGAGGATTTGGATCCACTGATAAAAAAGATGCTATCCAATTAAATTCATAATCAAATGACAAAACTTAAGGTCTATATAGCATCCCCTTATACAAATGGATCTTCAGCTATTAATGTGAGAAGACAATTGGAGGCTCAAAAAGTCCTTATGGATGCAGGATTTGTACCATTTGCTCCATTGATCGCTCATTTTATAGATATTTATCATCCTCGGCCAGAACATCAATGGTTAGACTGGGATATTGAATGGCTTAAAGTTTGCGATTTTCTTGTTAGACTCAGACCGACTGATGGAGATGGAATGGAAGTTCCATCAAAAGGATCTGATTTGGAAGAAAAAACTGCTGATGATAATAATATCCCAGTTTATAACTTTGAAAGTGTGGAAGAATTGAAAATATGGCTTGATAATTATAGAGTAGATGATATTATTAGTGATATCGAATTATTAAAAAAATAAAACAATAATGGGAAAAGGCAAAGGTAAACCGGGACGCGAAAAGAAAAAAGAAGCCGGCAAAAAAATAACTCCGAAAGAAAAGGCTGAAGCAAGAATAGCTAGAAAGAAAGCACACTTATAAAATTATGAGTGACGGAATAACAGATGCTTGGAGAAATTCAAAGCTGACAGAAAAAGAGGAATTACAGAGAGAGATGAAATATCTCATAAGCTGGGGAGGGGACTTGGCAAAAGCTATAAATGATCTTCATGAAAGAATTGAGGCTCTAGAAGAGTCTAAAGACATTACTCCAAAAGAGTAATAATTCCATGCATACAACCAGGAAGGTTTACTCGGGAAGAGTAAACCTTCTTTTCTTCTCTACATATAATACATAAACAACACACTATGATTGTCTCAATAGAACAACGTCAAGGAAAATTGATTGTTTCTCATATCAACAAACAAGGCGAAATGGCTTATATGCAGCTAAATGTTCCTCCAGCTCACCAATATTCCTATGTCTATGCTAAAAGTGCAGCTGGAGCTGTGCCTGACTTAAAATCCTGGGATGGAAAACTAGTTAGAAGGGTGCCTTCGGGATTTCTAACTAAACACAGAATTCAGGAATTTTTTATAGATGCAGGAGAAGATCTTACTGCTCCTCTTTTTGAAATGAATTCTCCTCAACTTTATTCATGCGATATTGAAACAGAGGTCACCGATGATGGTTTCGCAGAACCTAGTGAAGCTCCAAATAGAATTAACACTATTTCCTGGTCTCACTATCCTGATGTTCATGTTTTTGGATTAAAAGAACTTTCTGGAGAAGCATGTGCGGAAATAGAAAAGAAAATAAATGATCACTTAAATCCTATCGATAGAGAATATAAATTCTTTTATCATCAATATCCAAGTGAATCTGACATGCTTTATGATTTTCTCTATAATTATGCTAGACATGCTCCCCTTATTACTGGATGGCACTTCTGGAATTATGACTGGCGCTATATCTATAATAGGTGTAAGCGACTGAACTTGGATATTTCATGGATGTCACCAACAAAACAATGGTATAAGCATCGTATAATGGACAGGAATAAGCGTGTCGATGTAATGTTGCCTCAACATAAGCTGATCGTTGACTACATGGAACTTTATAAGAAATGGGATAGAGTTATTAATCCCAAAGAAAATAATTCTCTTGACTGGGCTGCTGAAGCTACATTGGGAATTAAAAAAGTTAAATATCCCGGAACTTTCAAAGATCTTTATAAAGATTTTCCACTGCATGTTTTTTATAATGCAATTGACTCCATTCTTGTGGAAGAAATTCACAATAAACTTAAGACCCTGGGAATCTTCCTGGGATTAGCCAATATTAATAGAGTTGAGGCAATGAATGCCTTTTCTCCAATTTCTATGTTGGAAGCTACTACAACAAGATATGCTTATAGAAAGAGATTAGTATTTCCAAAAGGCCATTTTGATAGAACTCGTGAGGATTATGAAGGTGCATTTGTATTTAAACCAATCCCCGATATGTATGGATGGGTAGCTTCATTTGACTACGCTTCTCTATATCCTTCTATCATGAGGCAGTTTAAGATTTCAATGGAAAATTTTATTGTAAAAGATAAAAATTATCAGCCAAAAGATCATGAAATCAAGTGTTCTAGCGGTGCAGTTTTTGATGCTTCTGAAGAACCACTTTTACCAGAGATTTTGACAGATTATTATGGTCAAAGAAAGGACGCTCAGAAGATAGCAAAGAAAGCAGAAATAGAGGTTAACGAATTGAAACACATATTAGATAGCAGATCTAAAAACGTTGCCGATGCCCTTCGTTAAGACTCGTTAATTTTAACTTGGGAAGGACTAAAAATTTACAAGAAAACCTCAGATTAAAGTTCGTTAAAGGGGGATAAATACTCAAATCATAAATAAAATAATGTAAAATAAGTATGGGAGAAATATATTCTGAGGCCCAGATCAGAGAAGAGGGCCTTATCTATTTCAAGGGCGATATTCTCGCCACAAATGTGTGGATCAATAAATACGCACTCAAAACCAAAAAAGGAGACTACCTAGAACTTACACCAGATGATACACTAAGAAGAATTGCTAAAGAAATCGAAAGAGCGGAATTAAAATATCCAAATCCCCTCTCCCATACAAAGATCTATAATGCCATAAAAGGATTTCAAAATTTTATTTTCGGAGGATCAATTTTATTCGGACTCGGAAATGATGAACAGGTGTCATCGCTTGGAAATTGTTTCTTCATTGATAATGGAGCTGATTCATATGGAGGAATTTTTAATACTGAGGAAGCCATGGTCCAACTTATGAAGCGTCGTGGTGGGGTCGGTATAACATTGGAACATCTAAGACCAGAAACCTCTATAGTAAATAATGCAGCTAAGTCATCGACTGGAGCTGTTTCTTTTATGAATCGTTTTTCTGAAGGAACAAGAGAGGTAGCTCAAGATGGAAGACGTGGTGCTCTTATGATCACCATGCATGTGAGCCATCCAGATATTGTAGATTTTATAATGAAAAAAGATGATCTAACTAAAATAACTGGAGCAAATGTTTCAGTTAAGGTCACTGATGAATTTATGGAAGCTGTAGAAAGAAATGAAGATTTCTATTTAGCATGGCCAATTCAAAAGAAACAACCGGAAATCAGAGAGCAAATTCCCTATAATTCCATTCATATATTAGAAGATGGAACCCATGTCCGTAGAGTAAAAGCAAAAGAGATTTGGAATACAATAGTTAAGCAAGCCCATAAAAATGCTGAGCCGGGGGTTCTTTTTTGGGACAATGTTATCAAGGAATCCCCAGCAGATATGTATGCTGATCAAGGATTTACAACACTTGGAACAAATCCTTGTGGTGAGGTCCCGTTAAGTCCGTATGATTCTTGTCGTTTAGGTTCAATAAATATTTTCCCGTTAATAGAGGATCCATTTACTAAGGAGGCTCAATTGAACTGGACAAAGTTAGCCAGACATGCAAGACTTGCTCAGAGATTCATGGATGATATTGTAGAGTTAGAGGAAGAAAAAATTAATAGAATTATCAAAAAAATTAAAGCAGATCCCGAAGATCCTGAGATAAAGAGAGTGGAA
>Ga0307377_10002170_pt1 | contig 23487 bp, 39 predicted proteins | sample TR3MG_FD_202535 | JGI IMG/M metagenome (GOLD analysis project Ga0307377, IMG submission 202535) | Soil microbial communities from Risofladan, Vaasa, Finland - TR-3 | ecosystem: Environmental > Terrestrial > Soil > Coastal area > Acid sulfate soil | place: Finland: Risofladan, Vaasa | collected...
CTATCTATTTCAATATTATTATTATTATTTATAAATTCTTCAATTTTTTCTATTGCCACTCCCGCTCTATTTGACGACTTAGTATAATTTGTTTTAAAAAGTGGCTCATAAATTTTTCTATAAAAATCTAATGTATTTTTCACAATAATTTTATCCTTTATTTGAATTTGTTTTTAATATTTTTCTTATATTTATTTTTAAATTTTTTCCAATTATTAATATCATATTTTCTTATATAATTAAAAGAATTACTTAGTCTCTTGCTATAATAGTCCTCTCCATTAGGAAAATAATTAAGATAATACTTACAAGCATTTTTTATGGCTAATTTTCCATATTTTATAGCCTTATTTGTTTTTCCAAATTTTCTAAAATACTCACTAGCCCAGTAATATATAGAAAACATATGTTTATGACTATTACATTTATTAGCATAATATATAACTTTTAAATACGCCTGCTCCATTTTGTCTAACTTTTCTGAATCATTATTTAAAACAGCCTCATCACCTAACCTATGAGCTTTCATTTCATATAGCATAGCTAATCCATAATAATTATTTAAAATTTTTAATTCTTTCTCCAACTCTTTTAAAAATTTTATCGATAAACTCCAATCTGGCTTGTTTTCTTTCATTCTCTTAAAATCTTCTATAGACTTAAGAGATCCTTGCTTTTCAAATTGCCCATATATGAATCTAAGACAAGCTGCAATGTTCGCATAAGTTCTAGGAGGCTCATTAGGAAAATTCTTAGACAATAGTTTAGCAACTTCTATCATCTGTTTGCCATCAAGATAAGGCAACATATAATATATATCCTTACCAGGAGATCCCACATAAACTCCTTCATAAATAGCTCCATCTATTTTTTTTATTGTTTCTAATTTTTTATCAGAAACACTATTGCCCCTCATCTTCATAGCAAAGATTCCCCATGAGACTATTTCTAATAACTGTTCATAAGTAATATGAGATTTATTTTTCATTTCATCTTCTTAAATGTGTTTTTAACACATTTATTTTTACTATTTTTATATATCTTACAGAAATTCTTCCAATTTTTTTTATCATATTTTTTTATATATTTTATACAACTTAATAACTTACTAATATATCCAGGCCTTGCATCTGGACAATATTTTTCTGCATTTTTCATTGTCAAATAGGAATATTCCAATGCTTTATTTTTATTTTTACCTTTTTTAAAATATTCAAAACACCAATAATAAGGAGTAAACATCTGTTTGTAACTCTCGCATTTATGCGCAAACTCAACAGATTTATTATACATCTCCTCCATTTTTACAAATTTTTCTGAATCACTATTCAATATTGCTTCATCTCCCAACCGATGTGCCTCCATCTCATATAGTATACACATCCCATAAAAATTATCACTACTAACCATCTTATTAAACAACAATTTAATAAATTTTCTAGACGAATCCCAATCTATTATTTCATTTTGCATTCTTTCCAAATCTTTATCAGATCTTAAAGTTCCATTTTTCTCGAATTGCCCGTATAAAAAACGTACAAACATACCAATATTAACATGATTATCTGGGGGTATCTTAGGAAATTTATCAGCCACTTTATCAACAACCTCTTCCATCTGCGTTTCATTAAGAAATGGCAGCATATAATAAATATCTCTTCCAGGAGACCCTACATATATTCCGTTATAACAAGCATTTTTAATACCTTTTAACGCATATTGGTTTAATCTGCCATCAACAATTTGCACACCCTTAACCTTCATTGAAAACAATCCCCAGGATATCAAATCTAACAATTCCTTATAAGTAATATGAGATTTTTCATTCATTTTATATCCCTAACATTTATTTTTTTAATAACAGACGACAATAATCTTCGTACTCTTTAGCTACATTCACTATATTTAAAACATCTCTACTAGGATACAAATCTTTATTTTTATTCTCTTTCAAATATATCATTGCATCAGCTACCTCATTTCTATTAAGTTTAGGAGGAGCATACAAATCTATAAGGTCAAATTCCCATTGTTTATCCTCGATACCTATTCCAGAACCATTTCCCAACTGTGTCTGCCCTCCGCACTTAGTATATATAACAGGACATCGTGCCACAATAGCTTCTACCATCGAATTGGGGCACCAATCTAGCCATGTTAAATGAATGCTGGCAATAGCTTTTGAAAATAATCTCTTTAATTCTCCTCTTTTCTGCCAACCAATATATTTAATTCTTTTGTGATCAAACTTGTAGTCTCCGCTACCAGTAATAACTAAATCAGCATCAAGCCCTTTTTCGAGAGCAACTAAAAAACATTTCACCGTTTCTTCTAATCTCTTGTGCGGTCTCCATTTGCTATTCGCTAGAAAGAAATTTTTAGGTCTTCTGGGAAGAAACTCATTAGGATCTGCTCCATTGGGAATTATTTTAAATCTTTTATTAATACCTAGAAATCTACGATACGCTTCTTCACAAAAATCTCCCTGATAAATTAAGGCACTACTCTTGTCTATGGACTCTTTTATTTTTCTATTTTTAACCTTATAATTCCATCTAGTATTCATTATTAGCCCATCAACTCTAAGTAAATTTATTTTTGCCTTTTTATTCCTTTTGCCGCGAGGTAAATAAATATGAACATCAGGTTTATTATTATCAATTATAATACCATCCTCCCTCATCTGAGTGGCCAATCTGATAAGAAATCTATGTTTGCCATCAATAGCGTCATCGCTTTTAAAAGGATCAAAACCAAAACCAATCTTCATTAAACTCTCCTATTTTAATAGTTCTAAATTACCTAAATCTATTTTTCTTTTTTCAATTAATGCAAGAACCTTTTTTTGCAATCTATTATTAATTTTAGCTTTTTCTTTTGATTGATGCATTTGCATAGAGTGCCTCCTGTAGATAGCGACATCTTCATCTACAGTTCCTATCTTAAAATTATGATTAAAAACTCTAGCAAAAAATTCTCTATCACTTTTGCACCACAAATTTTTATCATACAAGCCTATTTTTCTATGAATGTCTTTTTTCAACATAACTCCTTGAGCATGAACAAACTTGAATTTTTTTGTTTCAAGCCATTCCTTCCACATTTTATTCCTTATAAGAGGTTTTCCTTCTTTAAAATTTAAACAAGGACCATGAACAAAATCATAGCCTTCCATAATCTTATTATAACGAACAGATATGCCATTTTTCGTTAACATATCATCAGCATCTAACATCACCAATATATCGGAATTACAAGATTTAATCCCAACGTTCTTAGCATGTGAATATCCTTCATTCTTATCTAATCTCATATATTTAACTCTGTCAGATTTATATTTACTTATAATCTTATAAGGATTATCAGTTGAAGCATCGTCAACTATAATAAGCTCAGAATCCTCAAAATCTTGTTTTAAGAAAGATTCAATATTATCTTTTATGTAATTTCTATAATTGTACAGCGTAGTTATAACTGAAACTTTTGGCATTCCTGTCCTAATCAAAAATAATCTTCTATTTATTAATAACTTTTTTTATTATCTTTCTATATCTTGCAGCTACTTCATCTATATTAAAAGATAAAATATTTGTCTTTTTCCCCCTCCTTATCAAATCTTTTATCCCGTTGGCCACCACCGATGAAGACAATGTGTCCAAATTATCGACATCTAGATACCTGCCTTTCCATTGTTTATCTGCCTCAAGAATAACTCCATTTTTTCCAACTATTTCTGGAGTTCCTCCTAGATTCGTGCATAAAACATTTAAACCACAAGCCATACCTTCTAAAACAACATTTGGACATGAATCTATATGGCACAAATGAATCTGATAATCGCATGCTTTCATTATAGATATCGTCTCTTCGTTTGTCTTTTCTCCTAAAATATGCACATATTTAGAATTATTTTTTTTATCTATTTTTTCGCCGCTAAAACCAGACCCTCCGATCATATATAAATGCATCCCTGTATCAGCTTCTAAAAAACCCTTGATGGTAGAAAGTGGTCTCTTGTTTTTCCTCCATCCAGCACACGAAACAAATGAACCTGGTTTTATGCTCTTATCAGGCTCTATTCTTTTAATGTAATCTAAATCTAATCCATTATAAAGAATAGAATAATTTACTCCTTCTATTAATTTTTTACTGATTCTTAATATACGTTTACATAATCTAAAAGAAAAAAAAGATTGAAAAACAATATATTCGGCTTTTAAGATAGCGTCTTCTAAAGCAAGATTCCCCCTCTTCCTTTGTTTTTCATAATAACACCCATCTACTCTTAAAATATATGGTTTGTCATGATTAAAAATTTTCCTTATAAATGCCAACTCAACATCAAATTTATCTTTTACATTCGTAATTATTTTTATATCATTAAATTTACTTAAAGAAGAGATTAATCTTGATCTAAAAATAGCAGGGCCTCCTCCGAATCTTTCAGTTTGAATAAAAACTTTTATAGCCATTATTTATTAACCCAAATAATCATAAAATAACACGTTGTCTGCTTCTATATCTTTAATAGCAATTTTTCCTATTACATTCTTAATATCCATAGGAGAGATACCATTGCTGGGCCTTTTTTCAGTCAACATGTCATAAGTTATAATCTCTCCTTTTTTTATAAATCTTTTTGAAACTAAACTTGTTAATACTAATTCTTTTATTTTTTTTTCTTCTTCCAATATAATTTTTTCTTTAACTCCACAAATTATACACCCTTCTCTAGCTCTATATATATATTCTTTCAACTCTTCGGGAGATAAGCTCATTCTATGATCTGGACCAGGAAGCGTTTTGTCAATTGTGAAATGTTTTTCCAACATTGAAGCGCCTGCTGCGACAGCGATCTGGCCTGTAATTGTTTCAACAGTATGATCAGAGAATCCAACAGGAACATGAAATTTTTCTTTCAATAGATGCATAGTAAATAAATTAACATCACATAATTGAACTGGATATGAAGTGTTACAATGTAATATGGTTAAATTTCTATTCCCATTGGCTCTCAAAACATGTAAGGCTTTTTGAATGTCATCTATTGATGACATCCCAGCAGATAAGATAACTGGCAATTTAGTTTTTCCTATTTCCTTTAATAATTCTAAAGATCTTATATTTCCCGAGCCTATTTTTAAAAATTTAATCCCTAAATCATATAAAAATCTAACCCATTTTGGAGAAAAAGGAGTGACTAAAAAATCAATATTTTTTTTGTCACAATAAAATTTAATTTTTCTAAATTCCTCCTCTTTTAGCTCATATTTTAATAACATCTCATATTGAGATTTTTCTTTAACATTCTTTTTCTGATAACCTGTTTGTTCTGCTAGTCTAGTCACTAATTCTCCAGCCCTAAAAGCTTGAAATTTAACACAATCAGCTTTAGCTTCAAATGCTATATCAACTAATTTTAAAGCAGTTGACAAATTACCACCATGATTAACACCTGCCTCTGCTATTATATAAAGACTTTTTTTTCTCACTCTATTCTGCTCTATTCTGCTCTAATCAAATAACTTTTTCTATTATATTTTTTTCTTCTTTTATGAGCTTCTTTAATAACTTGCTTCCACATATTCATGGCATTTTTTGTAGAAGAAACAGAATCTTTAGAACCAACTGGATGCCCCCTATGCTTATAACATATTTTTTCAGTAAACATCCCTGGTCCCGCTTCCTCTAACCTATATCCCATATTCTTATCAACAGCACAAGTTAAATGCTTTCCAAATAATTTGTCTATCCTGCAAATCTTGCAACTAAAAGTCCTAAATCCACATCCGATTCCATGAACCCCTCGACCCCCAATATCAAGAAGAGATTGGCCCTTTGGAGGACAACTGTTAAACCCTCTTCTTCCATTTTTCATTTGTTCGTTACACCACAAAAACTGGCTATAAATCCAATAAACATCTGGATTATTTTTATATAAATTCATAATATGTTCAACTGCGCCCTCTTCAAGCATGTCGTCAGCATCCAAAACCCCTACATAGAATCCACTAATATAATTAACTATATTATGATAAGATCCTCCGCAATATAATTGCTTATGATTATCAACTAATTTAAACTCTATATTATTTTGTTTAAATCTTTCTTCAATCTCTTTTATAATTTTTAAAGTATTATCCGTTGATTTATCATTCGCAAAAACAACTTCTAATGGTCTATATTTTTGTTTTACAATAGAATCTGCCCACTCATTTAAATATTTTCCCTTGTTATATCCAGAAGTAATAATTGTAAATTTATTTTTATCTCTTTCTTTAGGAGAATCTATCTTAATTGAAACTGGTCCATTCTTAAATTCTCCCTCAATTAATTTTATATATTTACCTGCCGTATGTTTTGCATCTAAATTCTCATCAAAATATTTAATTGTAGATTCTTTTAAATTACTTAATTCCTCTGGATCTTTTATCAATCTTACCAAAATTTCTTTTGCCTCATCTTTTTTGTTAAAAACATATCCATTAACACCATTCTTTATAATTTCCTTGTTCCCATAGTGATTACTGCAAATAACAGGAACTCCACATGCCAATGATTCTAAAATAGCCATACTTATTCCTTCATCTTTATTCGTTTCATATAAAAATACGTCCCAACTTTTCATAATAGAAATTTTTTTGTTAAAATCATTTATTCCACCCATCATTCTAACAATATTTCTCCCCTTCTTACTCCCCTTGGGAGTTAATGACCTACCATGTCTCGACCCAATATATTCATGAATCATTTTTTTAGGTAATTTAACATCTTTACACCATTCAACCCATTTATCAGAGTGTTTCCACGCACATATCCGATTAACTCTGCCAGTTAGAAAAATATCTTTCTTATCAACAGAATTTGGAACAATATCTTTATATCTATCTCCGGAAACTCCGTTATAAATTTGAACAATATTCATGTTCGGATACCAACTTTTTAAATTTTTCTCCATATGACGACTTACAGCAACCATAACATCTAAATTTTTACAACTCTTCCATTTAGAAGAGTTATAGAATGTATGATTAATAACAATTATTTTTATATTTGTTTTTCTTTTGATATCATCTATTAAAAAATAATTAGAACTGGCTAATTTATGATAGATTACAACTGAAGAACTATTCTTCTCTACTATCTTTTCTATTCTTTTACTATCTTTAATGTGCTGACAGGCTACTCCATAAGATTCTGGAAAAACAGGATCAAAATTTATAGAATTTTGATAAATGACTGACTGTTTATAAGAAGGATGATACTTTCGAATTGCATTGTAAAGCTCAAACATCATTGTCTGAGCACCCCCTATACCTAACGAATCAATAATATGAATTATTGTTAACATGAATTCCTATTCCAATACAATATTTTATATATAAATATCGGAATAATAATGATTTATCTTTAGAAATGAAACTATTCAAATAACGCTATATACATTGCTCATATAGCGTGATAAAATATCTTTTGCCCTATCCATATCGTCAGGGTTAAAAACGAAATCTTCGTACTTATAAGATGGCTGTATTGTTAATAAATGACAAGGAATTTCTTTATCAATAGATGACAAAAATTCTCCTACTATTTTCATTTCATCTTCTAGTTCATCATCTTGATAATAAAGAGGAAGACTAGTCTCCAGATGAATTCCTAAATCATATGCTTCTTTAATTCTATCTGGAAGGACATACTCACTAGCCCCTGTTATATATTTAAATTTCTCTTCAGAACCCTTCCAATCAATATTCATTGAATCTGTCACCCTACATATATCTGCCCAAGGCTCTTTATTCACAAATGCATTTGTTTTTAATATAAATTTTAATCCGTTTTCTTGACACTTCTTACCAAGTTGAATTAAAAATTCATATGATAGAATCGGCTCATTATAGGACATTGTTATAGATGGACAATTATAAATCTTAGCTATTTGAACCAGTTGATCAGGAGAAAATGCATTATTAGATATTTCTCTATTTTCAGCTTGACTAATACAATTATTCTCACAAAAACGGCAACTAAGGTTGCAACCGAATCCGCCATATGTTAGAGTTGTAGTGCCTTCTAAATAATGCCTAATAGGTTTCTTTGCAAGTGGCTCAGTTGCTACCGAACTTGTCTCTCCCAAACAAACATGAACAGACTCTCCTGCTATATTATGCCTAGCATGACACTTTCCAACTTGTCCATCTTTTAACAAACAAAAATGAGGGCATAAATTACATCTAATCTTGCCCTCATTTATTTTTTCAGATATTTTGAAATTACACTTTATCGGAAGAGTCATTTTCTTCTTTTTCTTTTTTCATATCTTCTGACTCAACAACTTCATTAGAAGATTGTCCTTTAGGAGCAAGCTTGCTTCTAAGAATTTTCTCCATAAGTTCTGGATTTTCCCACCAATCATGAATCTGACAATGCCCTAAATCGAGATGCTCTAGTTCATGCTGGACAATAATACCAAGGATATCTCCCTCATCATATTTCACTTCATGTTCTTTCCATTCTTCATCTAAATAACGAACAGTTACTGAAGTATATCTTTCAACAAAAGCATAAGTATCAGGATATGATAGGCATCCTTCTTTTCCGTACTTCATCGTATCGCTTTCAGCAATTATTTCAGGATTGATCATACATGTTATTTTATGAGATTCTGAATCAGGCCTAATAATAGCCAACTTTTTAGCAACTCCAATTTGAGGAGCAGCAAGACCAACTCCATTTTTGGTCATAGTAAGAATTTGGATCATCTTCTTAAATGTCTCTTTGACCAAAACTTTATCATCAGCAATGACAACATCGCACTCTACCTCTAAAATAGGATCATTAAACTTCCTGATTTGAGCTAATAGGTTTTTTCTTCTTATAAAAAAATCATTTTTGCTCTTATTCTTTTCTTTCTTCCTAGCTCTATCTCTTACTTTGCCTCGTTTTGCCATATTATTCCCTTTATTGCTGCATTCTCAATTTAATTTCGATTTGCCCTTTAGAATTTTTCTGTCTTGAAGTTATATTACAACGAGAAGTGCTGTTCACATACTTCTTGATTTTATTTTCAGAGTAGCTCTGATTTAATTGATTAAGATTAAACCTTTTTCCATGATAACCCCAATCATAATCATCAGCGTGCATTGTAAAACCTTTATTAGTTCTTTCAAAACCAATATCTCCCATTCCACCAAACTGAGACCTGGTAATAACAATATGTGCAGTCGGTTTTGAACGACTATAATTATTATTTAACTTAACACCATCTTTATGGACAGTTGGTTGATATCCCATTTCCTTCAAAGAATCCAACAATATCTTTTCATCCTTAAACTTGACTTCAACTAGGTGGTATTCACTCATTCTGCTAATCCTTTTTTAAAAACCATTGTCTAATTCATTAAACTTTCTCAATTATAGACTATTCTACTTTCACTTTCAAGAACTTTTTTAAAATTATCCACGAACTCTTATTTGAATTTCTATTTTTCCATCCTTGCGAACTTTTCTATTCATAATATTGTAGTTTGTAGACCTATTTACTACTTTTTTTATCTTATTCTCTGAATAGGTCTTATTTAACGTCTTTATCTTAGCCCCAGTCCTCCAAGCACTATCATATGCAGAAGCATGCAAAGTAAATCCCTTACTTGTTCTTTCAAAGCCGACATCATTGCTTGCACTACCCACTTGTTTTCGAGGAAGGATAATATGAGCTTTTTGCTTTCTAACATCTCCTTGATATCCATGAAGCCCAACAGCTTCTTTATGAACTTCTGGCACATATCCCATTTCTTTTAAAGTTTGCAATAAAACATCTTCATCTTTAAACTTTAATTCTATAAGATGATACTCGGACATGCTACTTTCCTTCCCACTCTATTTGATCTTCTTCTTTATAAACTGTTTTAATATTATCAACATATTTGATAGCCAACCATCCCTCAGCTAATTTATCAAAATTTTCAAACTCATAAACAGTGCAATAAGGATCATTTACTGCCCTATTAATAGCGTGTTCAAATGTGCAATATTTATTATCTATACCGCTTATATCAATCGGTCTACTCGTTTTTACATCAACCCATTCCCACGAATGTTGGGCAGGACCAACAATAATTTCTTTCAAAAAACATTTTTGATCAAAATCTGTAACTTTTACATACAAATGTTGTTTTAAGATACAAACAAGTTCATCTTCAGTATTAGGTTTTAATATTTTCATTATTTTCCCTTTTTCTTTAATATATATTTACAAAAATCATAAACTGCACCATGTCCACCTTTATAATCAGATGGATACATAGCTATATCTCTTATTTCAGGAATAGCATCAGTTGGACAACCTGAAAAACCTGCTAATTTTAAACACTCAAAATCATTCTCAGCATCTCCCATATACGCTATATTTCTCCATTGTAATGAATATTTTTGACCAAAAGTTAAAATTTCTCTCACTTTATCATCAACCTCAGTTTTCACAACTAATATGTTATTTATAAAACATTGATTCCAAAAATCTGAATGATCTAATATTCTTTTAATTTGCTCATGTATAACTAGATCATGAGACTGAGATAATATCATAACTTTTATATTATTTCTCATTAATTGTTCAATAGCATAAAAATCCCTTGTATAGAATGATTTTGTCACCTCTCCTGATTGAGATATTTGATAGACACCATCGGTCAAACAACCATCTATATCAAATACTACTATCTTTATTTTTTCAAATATATCCATAAAACAGATTATATACTAATTTCTTTCACTTTCAAATAATTTTTTTCACTTTTGCTGATATATTAATATAAATCTATCTTTTCAACATCTTTTTTATCTTTAATTTGTCCTTATTCTCCTCCTCATCTTTAGTAAAATTAACATTCTTATAGATAAGTGATTTATAACAAGCCCCTAAGTCTCTACAAAGTTTTTGCAACCCTACAGGTTCTAAACTTGCAGAATGATCTGTTCCTTTTGCTGTTCTATCTAATGTAAAATGTCTTTCAATCCATTCTGCTCCTAAGGTATAAGCGCTCATGTCAACAGCTATTCCTAAGTTATGCCCGCTAAACCCAACTCTATCAAACATCTCTTTTAATTTAACAATCTCCAGTAAATACAATTCCTCAAACTTAACAGGATAACCGCTTGTTGTCCAATACATTACTACTCTATCTTTTTTATCCTCAAGATATTTAAATAATTCTTTTTTTGCTTCAAAAGAGATCATCCCCAAAGATATATGAATATCACCTTTATAATTATTAAATAGAGTATCTAATAAAATATAATTCTCATTCATAGCAGATGGGACTTTTATAAAATCAGGATTAAGAGATATAATTTCTAAAGCAGAATCTTCATCCCATACTGAAGACGAATAACCTATACCTACTTCTTCACAATAATCTTTCAACTCTTTATGCTGTTCTATTGTAAATTCTAAATTTTGTCTATGTTTTAAATATGTTTCTCCGAAAGAATGCATGGGACAAGGGTGAGGTTTATTCTGCATTTCAAATAAAACTGATTTTTCAGGATTTCTTTTTTGAAACTTAGCATAATCAGCACCGCATAATTTAGACATTTTTATCATCTCTTTTGCACGATCAATGCTCCCAGAATGGTTGCAACATAATTCACTAATTACTTTGCACTTGTTAAACATTATAATAACCCCTTTAAAATACCCTCATGTTTATCATTATGAATATCTGACTCCCATAAAACGATAAGATCATAACCATTCTTGTTTCTTAAATAAGATTCTGGATCAACTATCATTTTTCACTCCCCCTATAACATTTTATATGTTCAAATAGCACATCTGTAACCAATTGTGTAAATGTCTTTTTATTTTCTTTAGCGATCTTCTTACATTCTTCTATTACCTCTATATCTAACTTCATATTCACTGGTTTTTTCATTTTTATCTCCATAAAAAAGCCTTTACTTAGTATCTACAATATAAATACTGAGTAAAGGCTTAAACTCCTTCTTTTTTTTGATAAATTAAGAATTAGTTAATTTTAAAAATTCGTCTTTTAACTTCTCTAAACAACCATGACAAAAATGAAAATCATCATCAAATGTTGGAGATTTATTTATTTTCATTTCAGAATAATCTGGAGTGCTCCTACACCCCATAACACCATAAACATGTTGAGATAAAAGTTGATTATTGTTATTTTCATCACCACCGCATAAATCACATGTATACATTACTGACATTTAAAATCCTCTCTTTTCATTTTTATTAACTGAGTAAAATCTATCACATTAACATTTTTATGATATGATTTTAAATATTTCTTCATATTTATTCGTCCAAAAGGATTAACCGTGTGAATAATAATACAAGCATTTGAAGATAGTTTTTCTTTTCTCATTATATTCGCTACTTCTTCTCCATTTTCTTCAATACTACCCAGATCTCTATCTAAAAATATCAAATCATATTTTTCACTTCTCAATTTTTCACACGCTTCTTTTACTTTTTTTGTGAAAAAAATATTACAATCTTTAAACGTTTCTTTAAACCATTTTATGCGTTCAAGACTATCTTCTAAAACAAAAATATTTAAACTATTTTCCATTTAGCAATTTCTTTATTTCTTCTTTAGTAACTTCACTTACATTTAATGACCCATTTGCATTTTTCCATTGAAATGATAAATTTTCAGATGGACCTTGTTTATCTTTAGATAATAAAACCCCTATTACTTCTTTTCCCCCACGCACCATTTTAACAGTTTTGCCATGAAGAGTTGGAACAGCACTAACAGTCGTTCCCTTCGGTTTTTGCTCTTGATGGATCTCTATCTTCTTATTTGTTTCTTTTCCCATTTTTATATCTCCTATAAGTCTAAAATTTCAAATCTACTATGTATTGCATCTCTATCTATTTCTTCTTTAACAATCTCTAAATTTTCTTTCAAATACTTTTTCTCTTTCTCTGTTGCATTTTCCATTGATTTTAATAAATTTTTCTTCCTATTATATTTATTCCCTTCTTCTCTTTCTTCTACCCCATCAGAAGAAAATTCTTTATCTTTATTATTATTCGGATAAATAGTAGTATCTCTAGGAAGAGGCTGTGTTAGTGTTTTTTCATCATTAGAAATATAACCATTTTCTGTGTTAAACTTTATAATATCTTTTTTATCACCCAAAGGCTTTGGACTAATCTCTTCTTTACCAAATACGCTATATTCCATTTTGTCTTATCTTCTCTCTAACTTTCATTATAGCTTCTCCCAGCCAATTCTCACCTTTCCAATTCTTAGGATCTAATATCTTATCATCCCAAGGCCCTAATGCTACTCCCCATAAAGCGTCATACGGGCTTGCTTCTACTATTATCTTATCGTCAGTTTTAAGCAATTTTTCTTTTAAATCTTCATGCTGTGTAAATTTAGCATAATTAGCTTTAAAAACAACTTCTCTACAAATTTCTTTCCATTTATTATCATCATAATTCTTTACTTTTCTACCCTGTCGTTTTTGAGTTGCAGGACTGTCAGAAGACATTATAATCTTTAATGATTCTTCATCCTTAAATAATCTTGCCTTCTCTGCCATCATATACTGCTCGGCACAGTTGTATTCTTCTCCGTCAATTAAAATATCTCTCATGGCCCACTGAGAATAACAACTGCCATAAAAATAAACATGTGTATCTGTCTCATAATAATTATTTGTCTTCATTTCTATCTCTTCTATTCACTAAATATTTTTCTTCCAACTTCTTCTAATAATTCATTCACTTATCAGGCCTCGTAAATACTTTGTTATCTCTATTCTCCGCATCAACATCTATTTCTGTATGACCGTTAAAGTAAAAAACTACATCTTCTGTTGCTTTTTTATACATGCCGCCTGGTCCAAGAAAACATTCACCTACTTCTAAATCATTCCATGATACTTTTTCACTCATAGTTCAAATACCTGCCCTTCTTTCACAAATCCTGAGAAACCATCTCCTACAGCATCAGGCATATTATCTCCCAAATCATGATAGTGATAAAGCCACATCTTTTTCTTTATGTTTCTGTCCAATTTGTTCAAATGCCTATATTCAACATGAACTCCTCCCAAATCCATAACATCACAATCACAAAAAAGATACTCATAAGAATAATCTGGGATTCTTGGATACTGAGTGTCTGAGCTAATAAAAATCTTATTACTAGTCAGATCTGGTTCCCAATATTTTCCGTTCAAAAAAGAAGACATAAAAACAGCACCATAAGAATACATATTGCCATGAGGAGTTCTTACATGCAATTGTTTTACTGGATCAAAAGAAAAACTTCCCACAACGACTTTTTTATCTTCAAATGGTAATATATTAAAATATTCATCTAATGTCACCATTTCTTGACCATTTATTTTTTCCATAGCAGGTCTCAGCATCGCCCATAAATCAGAAACCATACTCTCATGAATATGTAATGTTAACCTTTTCTTCATTACAAAATAAGAATAAAACCCTAACCACCCAAGGCCAAAAGAATGATCAGAATGCAAATGTGAGATATAAACATCTGTTAATTCTTTTGGTTTTCTTCCTGATGCTTTAAAAGAATGCATAACATCTTCTCCGCAATCAAATAGCATTACATCTTTACCATTTTCTATAATTATATTAGAATTATATTCTGTTGATAAAGCTCCTGCAACACCTAAAAAAGTTATCTTCATTATATCTTCCTTAACACTGATTCTCTACCTCATCTTCAAAACGATATAGCCACTTCATAAATATAAGCCTATTAACATTATTATCTTCTTTACAAATTCTCCATATAATATTTAACTCTATACATAAATTATGGACTCTGCTCCACTGTTCTTTTCCTTCCATTTCTGGATTAAGATATTTCATATAAAATAATGACTTACCTGCTGTTTCCCATGCTTCTTCCCGCAAGGCCCATATATCCATCTCTTTCCGCTCTTTAGAATAATTTGACATATCATCTAAATCAACCATAGACCCATCATATGTGCTTTTATACATATCCATTATAGTAATCCTATATCTTCTTCATTCTCTTCATTCTCATCTATATCACTAAATAACATCATAATACTTTCTTCTAAAGTATCTTGTGGAGAAGGAATTGTATTTTTTGCCTTACATTTTGGACATCTTCCTTTTCTTCCAATATACTTTTCTTCCATTTCCAACTTTGCACCACAATTAAAACATTTAAATCTTATATTTGGCATTAAATTAAATCTTTCCAATAATTATCTACTACCTCGTAACTATCACATATGTGAGCAGGAGAAAAAACCTTTTCCCCGCTAAGATCGTAGTCGCATGTAGACTTATAATCTCCATGCCCCTCATCCCAATGATCGCAATTAACACAACATTTTACAACTTTTAAATTTTTTACACCTTTACTCATCATATTAACCTATCTAATTTTATTGCTTTTGCCATATTCTCAATCAACATAAAGTCATACTCTGTATCTATTTGCAATCCATTCATGCCTTTCACCTCAAAGATACAAGGATTATATCCTATTCTACATTCTGTGTCAAGTAGAATTCTACTATCTGTTAGATATATTGAACCACAATCATGCCAAACAAATTCAGATTCTTCGAATTCTTGCCTCATCTTTCTATTACAACAGCCATTTTTGTCTATATTATAGACCCACTTTCCATCTTTTTTTTGCCACAAAAAAGGAGTGGTTTTTGTGGCAGTTAATAAACTATCATGCCCTCCTAAATAATACTGCTCTAAACTCTCATCTATTAGCTCTCCAAAACGACATGGTGAGGTAGGTTGTAAATTACATAAAATGTCGAATTCTTCATTATTATCTTTAAGATATTGAATAGTATGGATAAGAGCTTCTTCGTTTTTACTTGTATCCGTTGAAAATTCTTCTGGACGTTGTACCCATTCTAATTCTTTTTTTTCTTCTAAAAATTCATCTAATTTTTTATTTTTATCAAATATTTTTTTACATTCTTTGCAATTAGAAGAAACAATAGTTTTATCTATATAATGTGAATTTAAAGATGCTTCTACACTCCACCAAAATAATGGAACATTTAATAATTTTCTAAAATTCTTATTCTTTATCCCTTTAGAACCTGCTCTAGCAGTAATAATAGATAATACCTTTTTACCTCTTATCATCTATTTTCTCTTTTATTCTTTCAACCATATCTGTCTTTTCCCAAGAAAAATCAAAATCTGACTTGCCAAAATGTCCGTTCTTTGCAGTATTTTCATAAATTGGCTTTTTTAAATCCAACTGATTAATAATCCCAGCAGGAGTCAAAGGAAAAACATCTTTTACAATTTCTTCTATTTCTCCTTCTACAATTGCCCCAGTGCCAAAAGTATTTACATAAACAGAAACAGGTTCAGCTACTCCTATCGCATAAGCTAATTGAACTTCACATCTTTTTGCAGCACCGGCAGCTACGATATTTTTAGCTATATAACGTGCCATATAACTAGCAGAACGATCAACTTTTGAAGGGTCTTTCCCGCTAAAAGCCCCTCCTCCATGTCTCCCCATTCCACCATAAGTATCTACAATAATTTTTCTACCTGTTACTCCGCAATCTCCCTTAGGCCCTCCGACAACAAATCTACCAGTGGGATTAACATGAATTTCGATATCCTTATCAACAAGATTATGAGGTAAACAAGGGAATATAATATATGCAGTAATCCATTTTTTTAATTCATCATAACTAATCTCGTCAGTGTGTTGAGTTGAAACAATAACCGTTTTTATTCTTATAGGATTCCACTCGTCATCATATTCAACAGTAACTTGACTTTTCCCATCTGGTCTTAGCCATTCAACCATCTTATTTTTTCTTGCTTCAAAAAGTCTATCTGTAAGAGCATGAGCAAGAGCTATCGGCAATGGCATAAAAGAACTAGTCTCATCACAAGCATAGCCAAACATCATACCTTGATCTCCTGCCCCTTGTTCTTTATGAAGACCTTCTCCTTCAGTAACTCCTTGAGATATATCCGGGCTTTGTTTGTCAATCGAAACAATTACTGCACAATTCTCATAATCAAAACCGATATGAGGATCAGTATATCCTATAGATTTAATAGTATTTCTTACAACTTCTGGGATATCAACATATGCTTCTGTTGTAACTTCTCCTGAAATTACAACCATCCCTGTAGATACCATCGTTTCACAAGCTACCCTGCTATTTGGATCTTGTGAGATCATCGCATCTAAAATAGCATCTGATATTTGATCACAAACTTTGTCTGGATGTCCTACTGTTACTGACTCGCTGGTGAATAACTTTGTCATACTTTATCTCCTATTAATTTTAATTTGTTTACTTCTTATTATCGACTTTTTTCTTGGTTTCTTTTTTCTTAACCACTTTTTTCTTAGTCCTTTTAGCCATTCTCTCCTTCGCTATTTTTCTCACTTCTTTTGCTTCTTTAATCGCTTCTTTTATCTTCTTTAATTCTTTTTCTCCGAAACCAGCAAGTTTATTCCCTCTCTCTTCAATAATCTCTGCTGTGCCAACTACTTTATTTTTTTCCTTTATCTCCACTGTGCTAATATCTATAGGAACTAAATCAATATCCTGAACAGGAGTCGAATAAGATTTCCTTCCATTATAGAAATAACTTTTTTCTTTTTCTATAAGCGTTTTCTCTGCTATCCTTTTTAATTGCTTTTCTGCACCCAAAACAACATCCTTACAAAGCCTATTCTTTTCTTCTTCTATTAGCTTTTTCATCGTTTCATTTTGAAATTTTGAAAACTCATTATCAGAATTAAGAGTTCCAGAGTATAATCCTTGCGATATTTTAGAAACATATGATAATGATTTTAAAACCAAACTCTCATCTGCTTTAAAATTTTCTTCTCCTCTGCTTAAGACCATCCCATTTAACATTTTTATTTCTTTACTCATTTTTTCTCCTTTTAATTATTTATTTCTTAGGAAGAGGATATCTATTTGCCACTGCTTCACTAATAAGCATCTGATAAGTAATATCTGTTTTTTCTTTTGCAGACATTTCTCTTGCTTTCTGTTTTACATGATTTAATAAATCTTCATTCATTCGCATAGCAAATACCATTGTATTTTCTCTAAATTCTTTAAGATTAGTTTCTATAATAATACTATTTGTATCAGCATAAATATCATCTCTCTTATGTAGATCAAGAACCATCTCATCTGCTCTTGTATCTAAAATACCATCTTTTTCTTTTTTCTTTTCCATTTTTTCTCCCATTTGAAAATGTAATTCTTGCAATTCTTGAAAATCTGTAATACTAATTACAATAATCTATCGACAATTCCTTCTTTTTTCTTTAATTTTATTTTTTATTCTCCTGTATATCCTGTGGTTCTTTCTGTTTCTTTTACAAAATCTTCTGCATTTTCTACAAACATATCTGGATATTTTTCTTTCAATCTATCAAAAGCATCTATGTCTTTTTGACACTTTTCGTCTATCTCTATTTTAGCATTATTTTTCATTATATCTAATCTTTTTAGCATCTCTTTCGGTGTTTCTTTTCTCCTGCCATAGATTTCAATTTGCGCTCTGTTGTCACAATCATATCCTAATCTAACTTCGATAGAATAGTATTCTGGGTGCTCTATCTTAATTGAGCGTTCGCGATTTTCAAGACTATCTGTTAAATTTCTTACTGTTCCACAAACTTCAGAATGCATCATTATTGCCACGCGTTCAAATACTTCTTTTACTTCTAATTTTTCACTCATTTTATTTACCCCTTTATTTTTACATTTTTCGCAAAGTGTTTTTATCCATCCTTCTGTCTGTCCTACATTATCTGTAGTTCCACAAATTTCACAGATACCATAGCTCATAGATTCGGCAAAATGTATAGCTGCAAACTGCTCATCTGTTCCTGAACTAATGTAGAATCTTAGACCTCCGAATTTTTCTTTTACTTGAGCTGCTACTACTTGAGGTTGTTTATTATTATCTGTGTTAAACTGTAATACTTTACAGAGTTGGTCTATGAGCCAGTACCATCCATCTCCTACAGCTATCCCGAATGCCATGCACGATTCTTGTGGGCTCATTCCAACTTCCCCAAATATTTTTGGATATTTTTCTACTAACTTATTTTGTAATTCTTCTTTCATTCTACTTCTCCTATCTCTATTCCCAAACTATTTATCAACCACTCAGCAACTATATGCCTATGGCAAAATTTGTCTTTATTCTCCCAGCACAAAAGAACAGCAGATTCTCCCAATTCCTCATACACTTCTTTTGGATCTAATAAATTTAAAACTTCTTCATAGTAATGCCTTGTATAAAACTCTTCATCGCCATCTTCTTTATACTTTTTAAAAAACCAATATTTAGGAGCTAGCTTTTTATATTCTCTCCCTTTATAAAAAGAGGGGCACTTTGCCGCTATGGATACTGCATTCGGGTCATTCCCGCTCTTACTGTAATATGAAGTCTTCATTTTTCACCGTTTCTTTATCGATAATTATTTGATATACTTTTCTTATTTAGACACACACAACTTTTGTTTTACCAAACCCATTAAAATTTGTAGAACAAACTGTTGAATAAGCCCCTATATATTCAGTAATTAATAAATCTCCGACTTCTAGAGTAGATGGCAATAAGATATCATCTGAAATAATATCAACGCAATCACAAGTAGGGCCACTTAAAACACATGATTCTAGATTGCCCACTCCTTTATTTAAGAAGTTTATTGGAAAATTTACTTTATCATATATAATAGTCGGGAACACTCCATAAACTCCCTCATCAACATAGTACCATATTTTTTCGTCTCTAATATTTTTACCTACAATACTATATAATAGTGTAAAGGCATTATTAACAAGATATCTTCCTGGTTCAGCCACGACTTTATAATCTTTAAATAATGACAGGTATTCTCTGATAGGACTACAAAACTCATACATATCAACAGGGGCATCCCAGAACGAAGGGAACCCACCTCCTATATCAAGTATTTCTAATCTCAATCCATTGCCCTCAAATGAATCATATATCCCTTTTAATGAGATCAGCATATCTACATATGCCTGATTAGAACTAGCTTGTGATCCCACATGAAAACACATTCCAACAACGTTCAAACCTTTCATTCTACTTTTCTCAGCTAGATATTCTATGTCTGTCATTTCGCATCCAAACTTTTTAGATAAATTACTACCACACTTATAATCAAAAGTTTTTACACGAATTAAAACATTTGAACCCTCTGGAATTTTCCCGATTTCACAAAGGTTATCAACTACAAATGTTTGTATCCCATGATCTCTTATTATTTTTATATCTGATATCGATTTTATAGGATGAGTAAAAAGAAGATCTTCCTTTGGCACATCATTTTCTAAACACAATTTAATCTCATTTATGCTCGCAACATCAAATTTGCACCCTTCTTTATGTAGAATATTTATAACTTCTTTTTCACTATTAGACTTAACAGCATAATATAGATCAACCTCTGGTAACGATTCTTTTAATATCTCATAATTATCTTTTATTTTTTGAGAATCTAAAATTAAAACAGGTGATCCATATTTTCTAATGATACTTTTATATTTATCAATATTAATCATATCTCTTCTTTATCTCTTCTTGTCTCTTCTTCTGGAAAAAACCTGAGACAAATCATAAGCAGCCCCTGGCCTATTAACCTCCTTATGTCTTTGATTGCTTTCTAGCTCAGCCACCCTGTCTTCTAATTCTTTAATCTTTTTCTCTATATCGGTCATTTTTACTCCTTTCCACAAAAATCAGGATATTTTTTCATTAAATCTTTTAATTGCTTTAACTCTTTTTCTTCTTGTGCCTTTTTCTTTACTTCCAATCTGTTCTTTACTTTCTTCTCTCTTTCTTTCCTTTTGTCATACTCTTTGTTCGTTTCAAATCTACTCCCCCACAACTCATAGCCGGTATAACCATCCGAATATTCTTCATGAACAGTTAATATGTTATATTTGTTCTCATATTTTATTTTTAAATCACACAGAGAATTTATAATTTCATCTATTTCTCCTATAAATAATGTTTCTACATCCTCTAGCTTCTCCTCCACCATTTGTTTTTTAATTTTTGCCATTATTTGACCCCTAATATCTTTTTAACATCTTCCATCTTTATTCTTTCGAAACAATTAACTTTAGATTCAGGATTACAATTATATATTTTTGATTTTTTATATTGGGAAAATTTTTCTAGAGCTTCATATGCTTTCATATGTATGGGAAATACTGATTTTTGAACTTCCCATTTAGCTTGAGCTGGTCTTAATTGCCTGGGCTGTTTCTTTCTATCAAAAAATTGCCAAAAATGATGTTTCCCATCGATGGATTTATGATCTAATCCTAATACAAATATTTTTTTACAACCCATTTGCAAAGAAAAGTCGATAGAACTACTTACACTACAACAATAACACAATCCCTCATCTTCAGGGCTAATAAGATCTTCTGATGTCGGTCTCGGTTTAAAATAAAAAAACCCATCCTGGTTATCTTTATATTTTAACCAACTACTTCTAACAAGTTTTATACATTTACTGTTCTTAACATTTTTCCACCAAGTCCAATTAGTAGCCAGATGATCACAACTTATCCAAAAACTAGGTTCCTTTTCTGCTATAATGGCTGAATTAACAACTATAACAATTCCGTATTTATACAAAGATTTAAAAAATTTACTTTGCATATGATGATATAAACTTGGTCCTGCTCCATATATGAAACAATTCTCACCCTTATGCTTATCTATAAGTTGTGTGTAAGTATTCATCTTATATCTAATATCTCCCATCTTGTCAAAATAGATTCTGGTGCTTTAACAATTTCTCTTCCATTCTCTCCGAAATCAGTTGATACAAAAAAACAATCAAAACTAACTTTTCTATGAGATGGAATATACGAAGGCTGGTATGAAAGAGTTGATACCTCTATCAGATTATTTTCTATATTATAACCGCCAAGATGCATCGGTAGTTTATAATCATGAATTTTCAAATAAAACGGAGATCTTTCCGAATAAAGAAGACTATTATCAAAAATTTGACCATTCATTTGACAATGTGCTTCACTACCTATTAAAACAAATGCACAAATATAACAATCTAGTTCAATATATGTATGAAAACTTTCAACAAGTCCTGAAAATAAAATATCATCTCCTTCTGGAGGTAAAATATGAGCAAAAACACCAGGACTACAAGTTGAAAGATTACTATAAATTAAATGTGATGCTTCATGAAATTCCATATTATAAATCTAACAAGTCAAAACGACTCTCAACAGGTCTTTCTACCTTTGCTCTCATTCGCTCTTGTGCCAACTTAAGTTCACCATAATCTTCTACTTTTCTTGTTCTTAAATCATTAGATGCCAAATCAACATATATATTTGGATCATCAAGATTATAAACATGTTTCCATCCTTTTTCGTCATTTGTAAAAATATCAACTCTTATAAAGGTTAATAACTCCACTGAAAGACTATTAGAATACATATGATCTACCTCACCAGTAAATAGTGGAGGACTAGCCATAGTCGTTATCTCTATAGAAAGAAATTCTCTTTCTTCATCATAACTAATTACGCTTTTCCAGTAAAGACCATTAACATAGAGATCACTCATTTAATATCGCCTCAAGATAATCTATAATATTTCCCACAGTCGCCCACTTCTCAATATCTTCATCTGAGATACTAACACTGAATACATGTTCAATCGTCATCACAAAATCTATCATATCTAGACTATCTGATTGTAAATCTGCTATTAAATTAGATTTTTCTAGAATATCTGTGATATCAATATCAAATTTTCTAGCTATAATAGTTATTACTTTTTCTTTTATTTCTGTTCTATTCATTTTTGTCCCATTTATTAACTTTATTAAGATACTTTTTTCAACAACTTTTTAATTGATCTCTCTTTGTCCTCATCATATTTAATTCTATAAAGTATAATGTTATTCTCTTCACAAAATTCTTTATCTAGCTTATCTTTTAATTGAATTTTTTTAAATTCTTTTTCTGCTTTCTTAATCGATATCCCATTAAAACAAACTGGTTTAAAATGTAACTCTCCATCATACTCTACAACTACTTTTATATCATCTTTTTCCATCCAAAAATCGCAAAAGCGTCTATGATTATAATCTTTATATTTGTCCCATATCCTTTTATGTGGAATAATTTTCCATCCTTTAAAATGTTTTAATAAAAGATTTTTTACTTGCCCTTCATTTTTATTAACACAATGAGGGCAACCAATTTCTTGCAAATGACTATTCGGAACTTGCTTAAATTCTCCATGTTTTTTACATATAATTATAACTTTTTTATGAGCATTATCATATTTTACTTTAGAATAATCATATTTGTCCCCGTGAATTTTAATTGCTTTCTCTATAAAATATTTTGTAGTTTTTGTTAATT
>Ga0307377_10002171_pt1 | contig 23484 bp, 22 predicted proteins | sample TR3MG_FD_202535 | JGI IMG/M metagenome (GOLD analysis project Ga0307377, IMG submission 202535) | Soil microbial communities from Risofladan, Vaasa, Finland - TR-3 | ecosystem: Environmental > Terrestrial > Soil > Coastal area > Acid sulfate soil | place: Finland: Risofladan, Vaasa | collected...
GTTCATAAGGCGTTCCTTGAGACGTCACGGGTTGCGGATGGTGCTGTTCCAGAGAGGGATTCGGCTTTGATGTTCCGGGCACTGGCATCCGCCCGCCATAATATCGAGCCTATTTCCCGATGCAGAAGGTCTAATGGTGACCTAATGCCATGTATTAAAGCTATTTTTCACGAAGGTTACTTGTCTCGTGGGGCCAGGCGTGGGGCCAAATCTGGATCGCCAGTCTACTTACTGAATAGTGGTCGTGATCTATATGTCGTGATCTTGGGTCTTCTTCGACTGGATTAATCACCAGTTCCAGCGCCATGTCTGCCGTTGCCCAGCAACCGGTTCACTAAGGCGCTGGTCTATGCGACATGCGCCCCATGAGGTGTTCATCACCGATCCTGGCCTGCCGATCGCAACCAGCTGGGAACGCCCTGAGGGCGATACCGATCGGCCCCCAAGAAAAGTTTTTGCTTGACGCGGCGAGGAGCCAAATTCGTCGGTGGAGACGCTGAGTATCCGTAATGGACGTCATATCGAATTTTTAGCCTGAAAAACGTGCTTGAGAGGGGGTTGGCCGGGCAAGAGCTGCTGCTTGGGCGGGTGGAAAATAGTCGTCACCGCCACATGATGGCCAGTAAGAGTAAGAGAAAGAGCATGAGCATGAGAACAACCCCCGCCCGGATTCTTCGGCTGCCTGACGTGATAAATCGAACTGGCCTGCAAAAAAGCACGATATATTTTCTGATGCAGGCAAATCGATTCCCGAAAAACTTTAAAATTTCCAGCCGCGCAGCTGGCTGGTTCGAACACGAGGTAGATGAATTTGTGCAGAGGGCGCGTCCATGACACCTGCGGAACGCGCCAAAATAATTGCGCAACTCAAGCCGATCGTTGCATCAGTTCGGGAAGCCCTGGACGAGATCGCAGACGCGATGTGGGAGATTCAGGAGGAATTTCAATTTCATCGCCGGGCGCTGCTTTCGGAAGCAAAGAGACAGAGCGGGAGAGGACAGAAATCAAATCTGTTGCTCTGCGTCAGGATCCGGAACGAGCGAGCTTTGGGTGCGCCGGCGGCTGACTGGAAAAAGATCCAGGCGCGTGGCTACCGGGTCACTCATGCCAAAGCTACACTTGCCGCCAAGCTGCATCGACAGCTGAGCCCTGCACGTCGGGCCGCAAGCTCGGTAAATATATTTTCAGATACGATTGCCAAGAACCGGAAATTTGGGTGGCGTGATATGGATATCCTGCGGTACGCCCATCAGTGTGAATACCAGCTGGTTAAAGCAACCGAGAGGAAGCTGCGGCCGCTGCGCAAGCGAGTGGCCGAGCTGGCTAGAACTGGCACCCGCGCACTGCAAGCCCTTTACCAGCATCAACGCATGCTGTGTATCGAAAATGATCGCGAAGTAATGCCGTCAGAAGATTCGACGAGGATTGAAGTAAAAGAGCGATTGTCAGAAGCGCCTACACCCAGGCCGTTTGTTCCACAGCTGCGGTTTCCTGATCGGTACCCCAAGCCCGATTCGCCCATCTCGGGCCCCAGACCAGCTCATGCTCCAGACGACGCGCTCGATTCAAGCGTACCGCCTCAGCTGCGGAGACCGGTGTGAATATGCTCCGCGATGAAATGTCGAGTCCTGAACGCTGGAGCTTCTTGGCCTGCTTCTTGAAACGCTCCACGACGGCGTCGGGCGTCATGCATGGCAGATTTCTTCAGTGTTCGACTTAAGGCAACGCTGAAGAAGTCTCCCACGTTTGCGAAAATCGCGGTGCACTGACATTGAAGCGGAATGCTAACGATGAACCAGCAGACATTGGCGATGGCGGCGGATCAGGGCGAGGGTTTCGAGCAGCATCGCCGAGCGACGCGCCGGGATGTGTGGCCGACGAAGCGTGCGAGGAAGCCCTGCTGGACAGCACGGCGCTGCGCCGATTCGTGGGCATCGATTTGGGTCGTGAGCGGGTGCCGGACGGAACGACACTGCTGAAGTTTCGCCGCTTGCTGGAGAAGCACGAGCTGGGCGCGGCGCTGTTCACGCAGGTCAACCAGACCCTGCAGGAGCAAGGCTTGAAGGTCGGTACCGGGACCATCGTGGATGCCACGATCATCGGCGCGCCGAGCTCGACGAAGAACGCCGACAAGACGCGCGATCCGGACATGCACCAGATGCTGTCGAACAAGGCCTGGAAATGGCTGGGTTCGTACGAGTTGGGTGGGCTTAGACTAACGATGCATAGTCCGACTTCGCCGTTGAACACGCGGGACCTGTGCGACGCGATCCGCCTCAAGCTTCGCGACAACGCCACATTCGACCATCCCAGTAAAGCGCCCCTGCGCGACGCCCTGGAAGAAATCCTCAGTGCCTCGAACCTCACTTGGAAATACCTGAACGGGGGACGCACGAAGAAGAGGATCGGGACGAGTTCGACCGGGTCGAAGTGGAACTCGTAGTGTCCCGCCTGGAACGCATCGACGCCCTGGATCTGCGCACTCCCAGGTGACCGTCCGGCGGGTGCAGCGTGCGCGGCGCTTGCACGCATCCTTGTGCATGGTCACGGGCGTAGTCGGCCCGGGCTGTCATGCTGCGCATCTAGCGCAGCTACCTCGATGAGTGACCGCCTTTCAAGAGGCCTAATGACCGCGACGGGTGGATTTCTATCGGTCGTCGGGCTGGTCATCGGCGATCGGTCGCGTGATGCATGCACTCCGGTACACGCGGTCCCTCGAACAGACCGGCGGGCATCCATCCGTGGTGTATTCGTGGAGGGCGACAACATGAATTGGCTTACGCAACACATCGACGTAGCGCGAAGACTGCAAAGATGGCGGGAGACTCACTGACAAATCCGACGAAAGCCCTTTTGGCAGTTTTGTCAGGGCGGACGACTTGTTTTGATAACCACAGTGGTACACGCCATGAACACTTGGTGATCGTCAGTCGTGGACGCGTTGGTGGCGGAGTGGTCCAAATTGCGCCAGTCTGCCGCCATCAAGTAGATAACTGGTGGCAGACTGATCTGCCTTTTCGCGGACCCGTTGCGGAAATGTTGTGATTTTCAGCAAAAGAAAAAATGACCGCGCCTGGCCTTGCGCGAATCGCACTCCATGTTATTCCGGTCGGTATCACTCGCCAGTGACCGCCCACCGATCATGAGAGTCATCCACCGTTTTACCTCGGAAGAAATCTTCGACCAGGCGCATCTCGCCAAGCTGGGTTTCACCCTCGAGCAGTTCCTCCACGCCCCGATCGCCACGCTCAAGGCGGCCGGCCAGACCGATGCGATCCAGATCATGCTCAGCGGCCATCGGCCATTGCTGCCGGCGCAGGTGGCGCTGCGGCGGAAACTTGAAGCGGAATGGGCCATCGCAGGTAACCCCGCCGAGCCGCACCGCCGCCGGGTACCCGCCCGTCGCGCGGACGTTCCGGTGACGTCGAACCTCGACAGCGTGCTGGCCGCGTGATGGGCAGCGAACGCGCTGACACGTTCCATGCCCTGCCGCCATCCCTGTGCTGGCTGGTGACCCCCTGCACGCACCCCGCAGCGTTCGGCGTCCCGCTGTTCAGTTTTGCCACGAAGGATGGCTGCATCGTCGAGACCGCGATCTCACCCCTGCCGCGTCCGGGCGAAACCAGCGTGGACCCGGGTCGGGCTTTGGGCTGCGCCGCGTCCCATCCGAGCCTGGTCCTGCTGCTTGAGCAGGCGCTCGGCGGCGCACCGCCGGCCGTCATCCATAGCCTGCACGCGCACCTGGTCCACAAACGCCTGCTGTCGCCCTTCGGCCAGGGGAGTGCGCAGCCGCTGCTGGATCCGGTGGCGGGGCTCCTCGCCACGGCCGATGGCGAGATCGCCGCCGTGGCCACCGCGATGCACCAGGGTCTGACCGGCCTGATCACCGTCGAACGCCTGGCGCGCGGCGCCGACCTGCGCGTGCGCTGGGTGTCGCCACGGGATTTCCTGGCCGACCGGGAAGGTTTTGCCCGGGCCTGCGAGGGACTGACCCATGAGGACTTTCTGGCCGGCCTGGACGGGATCGCCCCGCAGATGGCGGTCGATGGCGTGGCCTTGCTGCTGCGGGATTCCCGGCGGCTGGTGCCGAACCTGGCAGCCGGCGCCTTCCTGGCCCGGCTGCTCGCCGATCTCCCCGAGGACCACCCGGCCGTGGTGAAGGGGCGCGAACTGCTGGCGATGATCGAGGTGGCCGAAAGCCAGCTGTCGCCGACGGAGTTGTCCGGCTACGCCGACGCCCTGGCGGTGTTGCGCCAGCTCCTGGTGCTGGTGACCCGAGCCCGCCGACCGGGCAAGGAGGCGGTCTACGAGCAACTGGTCGCACGGCCGTCCTGGCACAACCTGTACGAGTCCATCCTCGACGCGATGGTGCGCATCCACCAGATCATGGATGGCGGCGACCCACCGGATCGGGACGCGGTGCGCCAGTCGGTCGAGCAGGTCGCGCTGACCTGCCGTGATGCCTATAGCCAAAAAATGGTCAGTTTTCGTGGCCGCGTCCTGTCCGGCGTGGGCGAACTGGTCACGCGGTTCCCGCAGGCCCGATCCGGCGAAGCGGCGCTGGAACGACGCTTCCGCCAGATCGCGCAGCTGCTCGGCGTCTCAGGCTGGGAGATGGCGCGCCCCTACGATGCCGGCGTGCTGGCAGCCGCCATGGGTGGATGGCGATGCGATCCACCGTGTGTAACGGGAGCTCAACGAACCACCGCGACCCCCAACGACCGAGGACAGCCATGAACCAACGCCATCTCCACGCCTTCATCGAACGGATCACGCAGGGCCTGCGTGAAATGCCACGGATGTCCCTTGCGCTCATGACCACGATCGGTCGCCGGTTTGGTCGCGCGGCAGACAACGCCACGCGCCGCCGCCCCGACGCACCATCGGGCCAGATCGCCCGTACCCGGCCAGCGAGGCCCACGCGGCCCAGCGTCCGCTCCTTCACCACCGGTCCCCTCTGGCGAGGACCGGCGACGCCGGTACCGGGGTACGTGCGTCAGCACGGTATTCCGTTTCAGTCGATCGGCATCGATGCCAGTCCGGCGCCGAAGGATGACATGCGCGCCGCGCTGGCATCCGCGTTGGACCGCATTGCCGCGCTTGAACAGCGCCAGGGCGCACTCGCCCAGGAGTCGCCGCCGCGTGATGACAGCTGCGCATCGCCAGTCGCCGCCCCTTCCCCCACCTCGCCTAGGAACCGACCATGTTCAAACCCCGATGGCTGATGACGCCGCGCCAGCGCGAGCAGATCGATGCCCAGTACGCCGATCTGCTGGAGCTGCGGCGCGAACTGGCGACCATGAACGCCACCCAGAAAAGCCTGCGGGCGCGCGAGCTATGCGGTGGGGCGATGGAGCTGCGACGCCATCTCCAGCTGGATGGTGGCGGTCTGGCGGCGTGCGTGCTGGCGACCGCGCTGATGCTGGCGGTGGCCACGACCATGCACTCCTTATTGGTTCTGTGCGCCACGATCCTGCTGCCACTCAGTGCGCTGCGCCTGCTCAGCCACTACGCCCTGTCGCGGGACACCTATTACGGCGCGCTGCGGCAGATCCGCGAGGTCGACCAGCCCCCGGAACCCTCCCGGTTCGATGACTGACCCCGTAGCGCAAGAGCACCCACCCCGCAGCACTCACCCCACCAAAGGACGCCACGGATGAAGCAAGTCACTCTGTCGGACCATACCGGCGACCAGATTCGCCAGGCCGAGGCCGCGCGGCACGCGATCTACCAGCGGCAACAGGCCATTCACCAGGCCGCGGTGCAGGCGATCGCCGCACGTCGCGCCAGCACCCGGCAGGCGCTGGCGCTGGCGTGGGAGCAGCGCCAGTTCGGGCGCGTGGTCACGGGGATTTTTGCGGTGATTGGCGCCCGCCTCAGCAAACAGCCAGCCGAACCGGTGCTCCAGCGTGCTGGGCGCGACGAAGTGGTGTGGGCCACCGGTCACGAAGGCGAACAGCAACTGACCGGACAGCTCGCCGGCCAGCTGGGTCCGGACTGGATCGCGTTCTCCGGGTACCGCAACCGCAAGGGCGAAGTCGACTTGTTGGTGCTCGGCCCGTACGGCCTGCTCGGCATCGAGATCAAGCATGTCAACGGCGTCATCCATGGCCACGGCGATACGTGGACGCGGGACAAGATCGACCGCTATGGCAACCTGGTCGAACGCGGCGTCCCGCTGGCCGACCGCCGGGGACGCGGTCCCAGTCGGCAGGTCAACGAGGCCTGTGCGGTGTTACGGGATTTTCTCACCCGACGCCAGGTCACGGTGCCATTCCTGACGGCAGTGGTGTTCACCCATGAGCGCGTCCGGCTGGGACAGATCCAGTCGCCCACGGTGGCGTTTGTGGGCGAGGCCGCGCAGCTGGATGTGCGCTCGCTGCTGGCCAGACACGACGCACCCCAGCTGACGCCGGCCGATGTCCAGCGTGTGGCCCGCCTGATCGAACAGGATCATGCTTACCATGCCAAGCCGCCGCATGAAAAACCGGGCGAGGTGCGGCGACGGGCGTGAGCCGAGGTGCGGCAAGCCATCCGTCCGATCGCCGTGGGTGAGTTCTTCCAAGACATTGAACACATCGAGGGTTCCGTCCATGAGCCGTAAAGAAGAAGAAACATTTCAGATTCGGGTACTGCCGAAGATGTGGCACGGTAACGATGTTCCCATCAGCCCGGACATCCTGAAGAACGGGATTCGGATTCCCGGAGCCAAATATGACCCCAGGCAGGACCTAAGGCGGGCACTGGGGAGGCTAAAGTCGCCGCCGAAATCACCCGAAGGCGATCGCTGCATGAAAAGCGGGGAGACGTGCGGCGACGGGCGTGAGCCGACGCGCGACGAGCCCTCCGTCCGATCGCTGTGGGTGCGCTTTTTCAGGATGCTGACCCGAACGAGGGTTCCGTCCATGAGCGGTAAAGAAGAAGAATTTCAGATTCGGGTACTGCCGAAGATGTGGCGCGGTAACGATGTTCCCATCAGCCCGGACATCCTGAAGAACGGGATTCGGATTCCCGGAGCCAAATATGACCCCAGGCAGGACCTGCGGCGAGCACTGGGGTGGCTGAAGCCGCCGCCGGAACCACCCGAAGGCGAGCGCTGATCAGCGTGCCTGGTAGGGGGCAACTCATCGCCCGCATCGACGAATGCAATGTGGAGGACGACATGGTCATCGGAGTCATGGTGGTTCTAGCTTTGATCCTGGTCCTGATGCGCGACCTGTTCGGAGCGAGCAGCGACCGGGCCGCCGGGATGGCCAAGCGCCGCCCGGCTACCGCCGATGACCATACCGGCTGGGCGACTATCGACGAGGCGACTATCGACGGGCAGGCCGACCTGTCACCGCACGGATATACCTCCTCGTTTGAGGACGACCACGCCTTAGCGGTGTCGGAAACCCTCTGGGTGAATCCGGCGACGGGCTTGCCGATGATCGGCGGCATCGGCGGCTTGGATGCAGGCGGCAATCTGTTTGGTTGCAACTTGCACGCAGACATGAACCACGACGCCGGCGGTATGTTTGACAGCCATGGGTGCGGCAGCTGTTTCGATGACTTCCACAGCACGACGTCTTCATTCGATCCATTCGACTGAAACGCGCCGTGTGGCTGATCGGTGCCGGTGCGCAACGGTTAGCCGGAAACGCCGACGTCAGTCGGATGCGCGATCCGAAGCCCACGTATCGGCCAGCAGTTCCGCTTGCGCGATCACTTTTTCGGTGGCTTCGGCCTGCTTGTCGGGTGGGTACTTGTGGATGGCCAGTAGCACCTTGACCATGGCGACCATGCGGGCGCGCGCATCCTTGCGATTCTGCCAGTTAATCGTGGCGGACTTGCGCAGCTTGTCGGTCAGCTCCTGCGCCAAGGCGCGCAGCACTGGATGGCCGAGCTCCCTGACGGCCGACTCGTTCTCAATCAACGCCTGGTAGAATGCGAACTCCTCATCGGTCATGCCTTCCGGCGGCTTCGCCGCATTGATCTCCTTGGCCAGCTTGATCAGTTCCTCGATCACCTCGACTGTCGTCAGGCCGCGGTTCTGGTATCTGGTGATCGCCTCTTCCAGCTTCTTCGTGAATTCCTTGCCCTGCATGGCGTTCTTCTGACCACGTGCCTTGATCTGATCGGCCAGCAACCGTTCAAGCAGCTCAGCGGCCAGGTTTTTGGTCGGCATGGCCTGAATCTGGGCAAGGAAGTTTTCATTCAGCAACGAGATGTCGGGCTTGGCCAGGCCGAGCGTGCCGAAGATGTCGTTGACGCCTTCCACCAGCACACCTTTGGCAACCAGCTGCCTCAGCGCCGCCTCTTTCTCCACCCGTGAGCGGGTCTGCCCGGCACGGGTCAGCTTGATCAGGCACACGCGCACCGCCTGGAAGAAGGCAATTTCCTCGCGTACCGCCATCGCCGGTGCCCGGGTGCCGGCCAAGGCCTGTGCGGTGGTGAGCTTGGCCACCTGATCAAGGTAGGCACGGACGCCGCGGTTACGCCCCTTCGCGTCCGGTTCGGGATCATGCTGCAGCACGTGTTCCATCGCCGGCCCCAGCAGTGCCAGGGCCTTTTTCGGATCCTCGAAACCGCTGCAGTCAAAGCCGTGGAAGAACTCCTTGCGGATCACGTCAAGGGTATCGAGCAGCACGTGCAACGCCTGACCGGAGGTATCCACCGGCTCGCGCTCGGCGCCGGAATCCTTGGTGTACTGCTTGATCGCCTTCTTCAGTTCTTCGCCGATACCGATGTAGTCGACGATCAGGCCGCCGGGCTTGTCCTTCCAGATACGGTTGGTACGGGCAATCGCCTGCATCAGGCCGTGGCCCTGCATCGGCTTGTCCACGTATAGGGTGTGCACCGGCGGTGCATCGAAGCCGGTCAGCCACATGTCGCGCACGATCACCAGCTCCAGCGGGTCGTCGGCATCCTTGAATCGCTTCTCCAGCATCTTGCGCTGGGGCTTGTCGGTACGGTGCGGCTGGAAATGGAGCGCGTCAGCGGAATTGCTGGTCATCACCACCTTGATCTTGCCCTGGGTGATGTCGTCACTATGCCAGTCGGGCCGTAGCTTGATGATCTCGTCATACAGGCGCACCGCCGCCTCGCGCGAGATCGACACGATCATGGCCTTACCCGCAACGGATTGCTTGCGCGCCTCCCAGTGGGCAACCAGGTCGGCAGCCAGTGTGGCCAGTCGTCCTTCGGCCATGGCCAGCGCTTCCAGCCGGGTATGACGACTGCCTGAGCGGTTCTGCTCGCTTTCGTCCTCGTCGTCGGTCACTTCAAGGAACTCGTCCATCAAGGCCTGCTTCTCGGCCTCGTTAAAACGCAGCTCGATGATCCGCGACTCGTAGCTGACCGGCACCACCGCCTCGTCGTCCTGCGCGGCGATCATGTCGTACACGTCCACGTAGGTACCAAACACCGCCTCGGTGTCGCGATCGTCCAGGCTCACCGGCGTGCCGGTCATGCCCAGGTAGATCGCATTCGGCAACGCGTCGCGCATGTACTTGGCCAAACCGTAGCGGGTCTTGCCGGTCGTGGTGTCCAGATCAGCACGGAAGCCGTATTGCGTGCGGTGCGCCTCGTCGGCGATGACGATCACATTGGAGCGCTCGCACAATGCCGGCATCGTGGTCTCGCCGGGACGCGGTGCGAACTTGTTGATGGTGGTGAAAATCAGTCCGCCAGCCTGCACTTGCGAAAGCTTGTCGCGCAGATCCTCGCGGCTGTCAGCCTGTTCGGGCGTACCGCGCAGGGACCAACGACAGTCGGCAAAGGTCTCGAACAATTGCCCGTCCAGATCGTTGCGGTCGGTGACCAGCACCACGGTCGGGTTGCGGAACTCCGGGTGATCGCGCAACGCCATCACATAGAACAGCGCCAGCAACGACTTGCCCGAGCCCTGGGTAAACCAGATCACGCCGCCCTTGCCATCCTTGCGGTGGATCAGCGCTTCCACCGCGCGCGCCACCGCCTTCTGCACACCGTGGTACTGATGCCACTGCGCAATGATCTTGAAGCTGGCGCCACCGTTGGCGCCGCCATAGGCGACAAAACCGCGGAAGAACGGCAGCAGGGTTTGCGGTTCCAGCAGGCCGCGAATCAGCACCTCCAACTCCAGCTGCGCCTTGGCCACCTTCTTGCCATCCAGCAGGCGCCAGCGTGAGTAGCGGCCGAGATCCGCGGTGAGCGAGCCGTAGCGCGCCACCGTACCGTCGGAAATCACATTGAACAGGTTGAACCAGAACAGCTGCGGGATATCCGCCTTGTAGGTCTGGATCTGGTTCCAGGCACCTTGAACGTCGGCATGAAGATCGGCCGGGTTCTTCAGCTCGATCACCACCAACGGCAAGCCGTTGACGAACAGCACGATGTCCGGACGACGAACTTTCTGCCCGTGGATGGTGAACTGGCGCACCGCCAGCTGATCGTTGGGCCCGGCAAAGTCGATCACCGGCACGCGCAGCACGGAGCGCCGGCCATCGGCCTCGACGCGTTCCACCGGCACGCCGTTGCGCACCCAGTCGTAGATTTCCCGGTTACCGTCCACTATGGACTGCGCGCCGTAGTCGGCCAGCCGGGCGACGGCTTGCTCGACCTCGGCGTGGCCCAGTGTTGGGTTGAGGCGCGTGATGGCATCGCGCAAGCGCGGCGCCATCACCACGTCGGAGTACCGGCTTCGTGCCTCGTAGGTACCGCCGGGGGACACATCGTCGCCGTGCAGGCAGGTGTAGCCCAGCCCAGCAAGCCATTCGAGGCAGGCGTCTTCGAGGTGGTTTTCGTTCATGCGTCCTGCCCCTGCTGCTTGGTCGGTACCTGGTCGGACCCCTGCGTCGCCAGACGATCAGATCAGGCGGGTGAGGCTGTCGAACGATTTGTGTCTAAATGGCAATTCATTGAATTTAAGATGAAATAATGACCATGTCGGCTGGATCGGACCCGGCGGCTAAATGGACTAGGCCCAATAGGGAACGTACTTGGCATAGCGACGCGAACGGCTGGACGGATCTTCTGGCTTGACCTTGCCGTCCTCGATCGCGTCTCCGATGATCCTGGACACCGTTTCCGCCTTGTTGTCCGGAAGCTTGAATCGCTCACGAAGGCTTTGATTGGTCATCCGCTTGTTGCCCACGTACAGCAGGCAACAGTGCAGGTAACAGGCACGGATCCTGTCCCTGCCTCCCATGGCGCCAAAGTCCTGATGTGCGAACAGCAGCGCCGTCGTGCGTTGCTCGCTGACCCGGAAATCGGGTGCCGGCAACTGGTAGAACTCGGTCGCAGCCACCACCTTGTCCACGCCACTGCTTCGCTCCTCACAGATGAACATACGGCGCATCAGGTCAGCCAGCCGTTCGTTGCGCGATTTGTACTCATCAACGAACCGATCCACCGGGATCAGTGGCCGCCCTGGATTCGATATTTCCATCCGGTCCGCATAGATCTCGATCATCACCGAACCACCCGTCTCCTCAAAGTCCTGATGGATCAGCGCATTGGCGACCAGCTCACGAACGGCGATCTCAGGGTACATGCGGGTTTCAATACGCAATGCCTGGCCAATCACCTCGTTGGCCGGAATCTGACTGTTGACGTAGCTGATCAATCCCTCGAAGCCCACTGCATAGCCCTTGCCGCCTGTCTGATCCCTGACGGGTTTCAATTTGTCCGTTCCCTCATAGGTGATAACCCGCGCGGTCTTTCGGCGCAGTCCTTCGAAACTTCGAAGATCCTTCGCCAGCAACAACGCACCCAGATTGCTGATGCACCAGCCATCGCCTTGACGGGCGATGATCCGCTCGCTGGCAAGGCGCTCCAGCGTGGCGTCCCTGGTCACCGGTAGCGGTAACTTGATCAGCTCGAAAAACGTCTGTATGTCGAGCAAGGCCACTACCTCATCGGCCGTTTTGGCCATAGCGGCGTGCTGATCCAGATAGCCCGGTTGTCCCTCATTGAAAATGCGCCGAAGCTGATCCGCTGACATGGGGACCAGCTCTTCGCCCGCCCTCATAAGATAGGTCCCCTCCAGGTGCGAGGGCTGGCCCATACCACGGGAAGGAATCTCTATGACCAATACGCGCCCGTCGGGATGTGCCAGCTCGGTGACATCCAGCCGCAAGTGCAATTTGTTCAGCACCTCAGACACCAAAGCGCCCACGTTGGGGTATGCGTGGCTGCCGACCACCTTCCGCGGCAGCTTGTCAGAGACGCCAAGAACCAGGTAGCCGCCGCCTTCGTTCGCGAGCGCAACACAATATCTGTGCAATTTGTGGGTGTCGTACTGCTGTTTGGCCTCCTTGAACTCTAGCCGCTCGTGCTCCCAACGGGAGGCCATCATGCGATCCAGGTCGGCAAGCGTCACGGGCATCAGGCCATTTCCGTAGTTTCGATGAGGCTCTCAGTCTCGGGCAAACGCAGCTTGCCGGAGATCAGGCGGGGGAGCAGGGTGTCGCGGAGGTTGGCCAGCGATGTTGCCAACTTACGGTTCATCAAAAGCTTTTGAAACAGCGCCTGCGTTCTGGTCGCAAATGCATCGGCAATAGCAGCAGGAGCCGAGATGACAGGGATCGATGAAAGTTGGTCAGGCTTCACCCGCTGGTGACTGTTGGATGTGCCATTCACAAGCTGACAAATGAGCGATCCGAACGGAGCGGAAGTCGCGAGACAGTAGAGCAGCTCAGCCGAGGCCAAACGGGAGGGCGTCCACACAAGAAACTCGGTGGAACACACCGCGTGCTCTGAAGCATGCCCGACAAACCAGATTCGTGGGATGTGCGGGTTGAGTTTGGAGATCAACACGGAGCCCGATGGCACCGGCGTCTTATTGCTCTTGATTTCGGCACCAAGTTCACGCTTGGGTAACTGATCGACATCAAATGCAGGCAGGCTGTAATGCTCAAATTCCGTATCGGGGGCGCCCATGGGCGAGACCGTACCCTTCGTCAGCAGCCCCAACATGCCAAACGGACAAACCGACCAACCTTTCGGAATCAACCCCAGCTCCGACTCCCCGAACTCGCTGGGGAACAGGGCGGCGGTAGCCGCATCCATGCCTTCTGGCTCGCGGCCTTCGGCCTTGGCGCGCACGGGGTCGAAGTCCACGAACCAGGACTTGAACAGGGTCTGGGCAATGGCTTCGAGGGTGGTGTTGGTTTCGCTGACGAGGTCGATACGACCCTGGAGGCTGTCCAGCAATGCTGCGACTCGCTCCTGCTCACCAAGAGGTGGAAGGCAAAATCGATAGCTGCATATCCGCGACGGAGATGTGTGCTTGACCGTAGTGCCGGAAGCCGAGCCAAGTACCCATGCTCGATACGCATTGGAGCGCAGGAGGTAGTGCAACCATTTGCGACTAACCGCGTCAGGGCGACTAACCCTAACCAAACCCACACGCTGGTTGTGTAGGTATGTGACTTTTTGAGTCGTGGGAACCACGGCCCCGAACCCGAGCGTGTCGGATGCCTTGCTGAGATCTGTCATCGTGACGAGCAAGTCCCCTGAACTCAGAACATAGTCTTCTGGAACCGGGCCCGCGTAGTATTTTGGTTTTCCGACCTGAAAGCCCCCACCTACAGAAAAGTTACCCGGCGTCGTTAAGACAAATTGCTGCGGATTTTCAGAGAAATACTCCCCCTTAAAGGCGAAGCCATGCCTAATATCGGCAATATCCACTAGTGTAATTTCGGGCCACGATTCACACCCCATAACCTAGCGCCCCCAACTTCTCCCGGATCACCGTGTCCAGCTCTGCGCCCCTGGCCATCTGCTCGGCCAGCTGCGCGGTCAGCCGCTCCATCTTGTCGCCGAACGCTTCGTCGTCATCGTCCTCGGCCACCGCGCCCACATAGCGGCCCGGCGTCAGCACGAAGCCGTGTTTCGCCACCTCGGCCAACGAGGCAGAATGGCAAAACCCCGGCTCGTCGGCATACTCGCCGCCGTCGCTGAAGTCGGTGCCACGCCAGCGGTGATAGCGCTGCGCGATGCGCGCCAGATCCTCGTCGCTGAATTCCACCTGGGTGCGACTGATGCGGCCAGTGGCCGCCTTGCGCGCGTCGATGAAGAGAATCTGTCCGCTGCGATCGGCTTTGCCGTTGCCGCCGGCTTTCTTGTCGCGCGACAGGAACCACAGGCAGGCAGGAATCTGGGTATTGGAGAACAGCTGGCCGGGCAGCGCCACCATGCACTCCACGACATCCGCCTGCACCATGTTGCGGCGGATGTCGCCTTCGCCCGACTGCTGCGAGGACATCGAGCCATTGGCCAGCACCGTGCCGGCACGGCCACGGCTGGAGAGCCGCGCCAGCATGTGCTGCAACCAGGCGAAGTTGGCGTTGCCCTTGGGCGGGATGCCATACACCCAGCGCGGATCGTCCTGCAGCTTGTCGCCGTCCCAGTCGGAAATATTGAACGGCGGGTTGGCCAGGATGTAATCGGCGCGCAACGCCTTCTGCTGATCGTTGGTGAAGGAGGAGCCATAGGCCTGACCCAGATCACCGGCCAAACCGTGCACTGCCAGGTTCATCAGGCACAACCGGCGCGTATCCGCCATCAGCTCCTGGCCGTGGATGGACAGGTCACCTTTCTTCTTCAGGGTTTTCTGGTGCGCGTCCTTGAAGCGCGAGGACTGCACGAACATGCCGCCGGAGCCGCAGGCCGGATCGTAGATGGTGCCCTTGAACGGGGCGAGGATCTCGACCAGCAGGTTGACCACGCTCTTGGGCGTATAGAACTCGCCGGCACGGGCACCTTCCTTCAGTGCGAACTGGCCGAGGAAATATTCGTACACCTCGCCGAACACGTCACGACTGCCATGCCGGTCGGGGTCGAAGCTGAGCTTGGCCACTACGCCCATCAGCTCGCCGAGCTTGCCGGGCTCCAGCTCCAGCCGGGAGAATTCACGGTACAGCACGCCCTTCAGACTCTGGTTCTCCGCCTCGATCGCGCCCATCGCCCTGTCCAGCCGTTGCGCCAGATCGGGCGCGGTGGCCTGCGCCAGCAACGCGCTGAAGTGAGCATCGGTGGGAACCCAGAACACGTTATCGGCGTCGTAGAAGGTCTTGTCGCCCACGAAGAGCGCTTCGCTCTCCTTCCGAACAGTGGCATCGTCGATGTAGTACTCGCCTTGCGAATCGGCAATGCGGTGACGGATCACCTTCGACTGGGCATCGAACATGTCCGACACGTACTTGAGGAACACCATGCCCAGCACGGGGTATTTGTATTCCGCCGCCGACACCGAGCCGCGCAGCTTGTCCGCGGCGGTCCACAGCGTTTTCTTGAATTCTTCGTTGGTCATGCTTTCCCTGTCCCGTCACACATATATGAGTACTGTCAGCTCGCCGTCGCCGGCGATGAAGACCGCATAGTGTCATGGCTGTCGCGGGCGAGGGCAGCGTTGAGTGTGACGCGGCTGACGCCAAAGTGCTTGGCCACTTCGGTCTTGGTGATGTGGGGATCGGACAGCATCGCCGCAGCCTTGCGGATGTCCGCCGTGGACATCGCGGGTTTGCGACCTCCCCGGCGGCCCCGCGCCCGGGCGGCAGTCAGGCCGGCGATGGTCCGCTCTCGAATCAGGCTGTGTTCGAACTCGGCCAGCGCGCCGAAAATGTGAAACACCAGTCGGCCGCCGGTGCTGGTGGTGTCGATCGACTCGGTCAAGGACCGAAACCCGATGCTCCGCCGATTGAGGTCATCAACGATGTCGACCAGATCCTTGAGGGAGCGAGCCAGGCGATCGAGCTTCCAGACCAAGAGCGTGTCGCCTTGGCGGAGGCTGCGCAGACAAGCGGCCAGTTCGGGTCGATCCTTAAACTTGCCAGTGACTTTTTCATGGAAGACCTGTTCGCAGCCGCTGCTTGTGAGGGCATCCAGCTGAAGCTCGGGGTTCTGATCCTGCGTGCTGACGCGGGCATAGCCAATGATCATCAAACGCACCTTGGATTTACGTTGATTTATTTACGACGTTTCTTGCCATAGCGCAAGGGGTAGTTGCTGGCCCGGTCGGCGGCGCCGATGTTGCAAAGAAAACGATCATTTGCTATGCACCAATACCGCATCGGATTGTCCAGCGTGGACGGGCGTGACGAGCCGCTGGACAAGGTCACCGACCAGTCATTCGTTGCCTATCACAAAGGTGCGCTTGGCATGGTCGCCTATCAAACGGAGCTTGATCCAGCTAGGACCGCCCGTGTGCTTGGGGACTATTTCCAGTCCCATGCCGGGCTCGCTGCGCCCTATCCGCTGGCTTCTAACTTCGACATCGAAAACATCGCGTCGACGGCTGCATACAAAGCTGCCGAACCGCAAACACTAGCCGAACTATGCGACACCCTGCTCCCTCACCTGAAGCTCCGGCAAGCTCTGTCTGCCTGACTTACATGGCGTGGCCGAGGAAACCACCGAATGAAATCCAATATCCGCCAGTTGCGGTCGAGCGGCACCGAGCTAGGTATTCATTCAAACCCAGAAGATTCGACCCTCGCGCAAGAAGTAATGTGAGCGGCAACCTCCTTTTTTCCAGACGGACGGATGCAAGGTGATCCGGCCAGCATCATCGGTTGCTGCTTGCCAGTGCGGCCGAACCTCTTTCATCAGGCAAAGCTCAACGGGTTCCTTGCAACCACAGGGGCATATGAATGCGACCCGCCACGCAGGCGTGCCGAGCATATAGACAACACGCGGCCTCATTCGCGCAGGCAAGTCATCGTCCGGGCACACCATGCCTCGATACGGAAACCAGCGTGTACTGAGGTTCTGCCAGCGACGGCGAATTGACAACCACGTACTCATGACAAGCCCGCCAAACCAAGTGGAGGAGTGCGATCACCAAGTCCGCATAAGGGACTCATGACAGGGCACGGTTCGCCAGATGAGCTGGATATTTGGAACTCTTCAACCAGATTGACGCGACGAACTGCATGATCACCCGGAGATCCGGCACGGTATCCGTGTAAGCGTGCAAGCAACTCGTTTACCGCCATGCTGGCCGCTTGCATGTTGATCGAGATCACCGCAGGCCTGTCTTCTTCCACTCCCTCGATGTAGCCAGTCTTAACGCGTTCGGCGTAAAGCGTCGGGTCGGTTCGACGAAGTGCCTCGGCCTCAACGACCGACATCCGATATCCCCGTCGGGCGAGTAGGCTGTCACCGCCTGGGCACAAGTAGTGAACCGCCATGCCGGCATACCGAATTCCATCATTCTCATCCGCGCGAAGATCAACCCCGACATCGATATACGGCATGACGTAGTGATGACAGAGCCTGTCCAAGTGCATTCTGGCTTCTGCACTATCGGTGCACCCGAAGACTACGTCCGCTGTGGCCGCCAGACGCCAAGCGTCAGCCAAGGATCCATGCACGGGAATAATGTGAGGGGCGTCCTGGCCGAGATTTGTGGTGATCACCCGCGCGAGCGCCTGCACTTTCGGCGTATCCATCCTCGCGTCCACCCATGATGAATTCACGATGCGATTGAGGTTCTTCTCCTCGACATTATCAGGATCGATCAGGATGAGTTCCTTAACCCCTAGACGGGAGAGAAGCTCAATCACCACGCTGCCGGTACCTGAACATCCCACGATTGCAACCCGCAACATTCCGAGTAGCGCCGTGGTGCCGCACCCGAGCGCTTGACGGTGACTAGTGACGAAGGCCGGCGCTATTTCCGCGCTGCCTGTGGGGAACCGTTGAATCTTGTGTCCAATGACGAAAATTCCATCGAGCGGGGCAAACTTGCCTCCGAAATATCCACGTCCGATAAGCTCGCCGTCGGGCAGCATGATGATGCTGGCGCTTGGCTCACCATCGTCGTAGATCTTCGCGAGGTCAGCGTGCAGCACCCGATCGCACCGATCGTCGATGCTCGAGAAGCCGTTGGCTCCGGATGGATGGCTATGGAGATGCACGATGGCCGGCGACTCCAGTTCCTGGGCGGCCTCAAGAGTCGGATAAAGACTCTCGATACGCCAGGTTATGTGGTTGGGCGTCCGCGTACACGCTTCATGAGCAATTGGGAAAACCCGTCGCGCGCAAAGAATGCTGCGGTCGCCGTCGCGACGACGACCGCACAGGAGCCACGCCGCAGCCTCGCGCCCGTCTCCGGGATGCAGATGGGCGTGCAACTGCTGGTGCTGCTCTTCTGTCATCCGGAGAGAAAGTCGCATTAGTTGCCTCCCACCGTATGGGCAAGGAAGTGGTCGACATAGGCCAGATGGGATTCAAGGGAGTCGATTCCCGGACGCCAACCATTCGGCGGCCGATGGCGGGACCACTGCTGCCATGACTCACCACGAATTTGTATTGCGGCAAGGCTGGGTATGTCCCGACCAAATGCATGGCTGATAGGTGGGCGGAAGTAAGCCATATCGATCTGCGACATCGGATAGTTCGGATCGATGCGCAGCGCAATGTCTGCATGGCCGGGGTTCAGGCCCTGCGGCATGGGCCAGTTGTGAATGAGAAGCCAACGCTGCCCATCGGCTTGGAAGGCTTCCCACTCCTGGCCCAGACTGCGCAGGTGGGCTAGATCTTCCGCTGGAAGATCGAACTCTGGCCTGGCAGGCCCATCACCATTGTTGTGCTCGTTCTTCATGGTGAAGAATCGCTCGATACCCGGTTTTGTCAGGTCAACAACTTGGTCGGCACCTATTGGAATTCGCTGTCCGCCGCGCTCGGCTTGGAACAAGTTGTACTGCTGTGGATCCATGTTGCCGAAGGCGAGGATCTGGCGCCCGGTAAGTTCGGCTTCATCGGACACATGGGGGGTCTTGTCGAGCAGGAAGCGGTAACGCTGCCCTTTGGGCGGGTGCTTGCCATTCGCTGAATATTCAGCAATGTCAATTACTTCACGATCGTCTTGTGTGTTCATTGCGTCTTACCTCTAATCGGTTAGAATCGCCACAGCCGGACTAGAAATCCGGTTAGAACGAACCATACGCCTTAAATCATGCTATAGCAATACTAGGAGTCATGCTTGAGCGAACTATCTACCTTCGGGGCGCGGTTGAAGGCCGCCCGCAATAAGTCCGGACTCAATCAGGAGGAGCTGGCTAAGCGTGTCGGATCATCCAAGGGCTACATCTCGGAGCTTGAGACGAACCAGGACATCCGGCCCTCGGCCGATCTGGTCATGAAGTTGGCCGAAGAAGTAGGAACCACGGTGGAATTTCTGATGCGTGGGGATGACGGCGAGAAAGCGCCCACTGATGTGGCCTTCTTTCGTTCGTATCAGGGTCTGGATGACTCGACCAAATCGAAGCTTCAGAGCATCTTGAAGCTGTTGAAGGATCAGTAATGCGTCCACGCGCAGCGGCCAACCAAATCACCAAGGTGATCAGATCAGCATTGCCTGCGGAGCAATGGTTCCCGGTCGATCCGCTGACGATTGCGCGGGAATTTGGGGTCCAAGTTCACGATGAGGATTTGGGCGACGGTATTGAAGGAGCCATGCTGTGCGCCGGTAAAAATAGCGCGATCGTCATCAACTCCCGGATTCGAGACCTTGGTCGCCGGTCGTTCACCGGCGCTCATGAGTTGGGCCACTACTCCCTGCATCGCGAGCGAGCTGAGTTGCGTTGCTCGTTTGAGGACTTGCTCGATACCGCACGGCATCCGGTCAACATTGAGCAGGAAGCCAACGAGTTCGCCATGACTTTGCTGATGCCGATCGACGATATCAGGGAGCAGGCAGGAACGGAGTTGCCTTCAATCTCCTTGATCAAACGGTTGGCGTCGAGGTACGGAACATCGCTGACGGCAACCGCCCTGCGTCTTAGAGAGTCATCTTCGAAGCCATTTGCCTTGGCCTATGTAAGTTCAGGGCAAGTCAAATGGTGGTGGCCAACGGATCGATTCCGGTGGCGGATGAAGCGAGGGCAGGCTTGGCCTTCCGAACTTTCTCCGTGTGATGAGCCCGCGCAGTGTGGAACAGACACTCTATTCGGAAAGAACGCCGCGGCGCGCCTCGGAGGCCTGCTGCGTATCTCTGGCGCAAGCATGCCCAGTTACGATGCCAGCCTGTGGATCGTCGAAACCCCCGACGAACGTCGACCATGGGAGTGGGACAAGGTAGAGACATCAGACTGATGTCAATATTCGAGCTAGCCGAGTAGCAACTCCGTTCGCTTGCGCGACAACCAGCGCTCCGTGTAGTTATCGCGCAAATCACGGCTCAGCCGTGCCTTCAGGTGCGCATTCATCGCACCAAGGGAAACCAGCCGGTCGATCCAACCGACGCGGTGGGCAAAACGCACGGCGGCCATGTCCGGGCTGTTGAGCAGCCAGGCTGGCGCCGCCAGAGTTTCCGCATAAATCAGCAGATCCCGTTCGCCGGCATCGAGGGTGGGATGACCATGCGCCATGTTGAACGTCACCCGCTGTATTTCGGTGATCGATTCGATGTGGATCAGTTGCCCGCGCAGCACGGTCTCGTCGATCCAGTGCTCGGGATCGCGGTTCTGGTAGCCGGTCTGGGTTTCCTCGACGACCTTGGCCACCGTGTGCAAGGCAAAGTAGTTGGCCAGCGGAACCCAGCAGCCGGTCTGATGCGCTTCGAGAATGACGTTGGTGTCGACCAGCACAATCTGTCGCGGTTGGAAATCCATTCCGTGCCGCCCGGTTACAGATCGAACGGCGTTTTCAAGCCGTGCTCGGTAAACAGGACGGCCAGGTCATCCACGCTAGTGCCGATCACGTCCGCGGCGCGGCGCACTGACAGATGGCCCTGTTCGATACCCCAGCCCAGCGTTGCCACGAAGCGGTGACTGAAGCGGGGCGGCAAGGCGGCGGCATTCATGCGCAACAGGCCGTCGTCGATGCGTTCCGCAACGGCTTTCTTCAGCAGCCCCAACGCGACCAGACGCCATTTCATGGCCGGGCCACTGACACCAAGTTGGGCGGCAGCTTCACGAATCCACCGAGCCTGAGCCTCAGGATCATTCGACGGCAAAGCGGCCTTGTCGATCAGGCCGACCACAACATGACGCGGCATCAACAGGCCACCGGAGAAATTGTCCGCGAGCTGCTCTACGCGCTTCTGGTTCTTCGAGAGCTTGCTTTCCTCCTCGACATGCGCGGGCACCATCTCGCGCCAGGTGATGAGGTGGAAAAGCTCGTGGCCCATGTCGAACGCACGGCGTCCGGCGGGTTCATGGCGGTTGATGAGAATGGTATTGAGTGGCCCTAGCTGGCAGGCCGCACCAGACACACCCACTACGGTATCGACATGCAGGATCAGCGTATCGAGTTTCTGTTCGAGCACTGATGCCAAGTTCGCTGTTGGCACATCGCCCAGACCGAGTGAGCGAGAAACGGCGTCGCCTTCGTCGGCAGCCTCCTCGAACGAGCTCTTCGGGTTCAAGCCGATCTGGGGGAGCAGGGAATTCACCGACTCACCCTTGAGACGGCTCAAGTGGCGATAGGTGGCGATCCAGCCGCCAGCGCGCCGTTCGAAGGATTCGAGATCATCCGCCTTGGCGGCCTGACGCCAAGAGAAATTGGCTTCGCCGGCGAGTTCGAAGGGGTCAGTGAAATAGCTGGTGTCGACACCGAAAAACTCGGCGGCGCGCAGCAGATCCACCGGCGCAACTTGGCGCTTGCCCAACTCGATGTCGGACAAGGTTTGGCGGTCATTAAAGCCCAGGGCTTGGGCCAGGTCGGTCTGATTGACCTCTCGGCGCTCGCGCAATGCTTGCAGGCGGCGACGGATTGTTGCTTGGTCCATAGCGGCACCTCCAGTTGCGCAACTGTATCTTGCAATGCTTACATTTGCAAGAATTTTTGCGAGCTAGTTAGTGGGTTTGCTATTCACAACTCGGTGTTCACATTTGCCTCCGCCGGCCATCCTGATTGACGCCGCCCACTTGACCTCGCAGGCGGCGCGACCGCCGCTGGTCTGAAGTACCGTGTGCGCGTGCCTGGTATCAGCGAAGCTGCAGCTGATTCATTCCGGCGCTCGGGTGAATCAGGTCGCCACCTTACGTAAAAAAGTGATATCGGTGGCGCCGTTAGTAACCACGTCCACATGGTCCGCCCAGAGCTGTAAAGCTTCCGCGCGCTCTTCCAAACGCTCAGCCCGATCGTAGGTACCCGATACACCGCCCTTCCGATGGTTGAGGCAAAGTTCGGCCGTCTCGGGGTTGACCCGCAGATTGGACAGACCGGTGCGTCCGGTTCGACGGAGGTCATGAATCACCCAGTTTTCCGGCATGTTGGGCAGCTCACGAAGTGCGGTGTTCCAGGTTGTTCTGCTAATCGGAACCGTGCCTAACTTTCTGGTCGAGGGCAACACCCATTCCGACTCGGCCGCCATCTCACGCAGACCCTTGAGGAGCAAAACCGCCTGATGCGGAAGCTGATGACGGATAGCAATGCGATTCTTGGCGATCTCTTTGGGGATATCCCACAGACCTTCGTCGAGGTTGAAGTACGCCCAGCGCGACTGAATCAGCTCGCTTTTTCGCACCGGCACGAGCAGTAGGAAATGCAATGCCAGCTTGTGGGGCCTCGCTAGCCGCGAGGTATAGATGGCAGGCAACCATTGCGCGATCTCGGCGTCCGACAACGTGCGATCCCGCGACTTGGTTGGCGCAATATGCGCGGGGCGAACCACCGTTGCGGGGTTTCCAATGACCAAACCTTTGCTGTTGGCGTACTCGAAGACGCGTTTGATCACACTACGGATACGCCGAGCGGCTTGCCCGTGCCCTCGCTTCAGCACAGGGTCGATGCAACTCCAGACTTCGACGGTCGTGACATCCTTTGGACTCAACTTCCCCAGCCTCGGCAAGATGTCTCGGCGTAGGTAGGTTTCATCTTGCCGAGAATTCTTGTTGGCGGGCTTGAGAACGGTGTTGACCCAAGCCTGTGCAAGGTCTTCAAACGTCAGGAGGGGATTTCCATCATTTGCGCGTGCAGCCCTGTGGCTCTCTCGCTTTTCTGATGCGGGACTGTTTCCCAGGAGAACCTTCTTTTCGGCCTCCATACGCATCTCGCGCGCCAGCTTCAGACCGATCGTGGGATAGGGGCCTATGGTGACCTTCTCCCGCTTCCCATGAAGGCGGTACCGGTAGCGCCACACCAGCGCACCAGAGGGCTGGACCTCAATGACAAGGCCATCTCGATCGGTAACCTCGTAGCGGCTTCCGGACCGCGGCCTCAGAGCTTTCAACGCAGTGTCGGTGAGCGACATACACATCCTCTTGGTCCCACGGAAAGGCTTTTTTGTCCCAAAGAGTAATCCGTGGGGCCAGCCGTGGGGTCAATCTAGCAGGATGTTAACGGACGTGTAAATACCTGTCAGAGCGCTAAATGCATGTATTTCAACATGTTGAATATCCTCAGCGAACCGCTTTAGACGGCAATGAACGTTAAATTACTTTCCGATGCAGAACGACCCGAAGATTGCCCCCAGCAAATCGTCGCTGGTGTACTGGCCGGTGATTTCGCCCAGGGTGTGCTGGGCCTGGCGCAGTTCTTCGGCGGCGAGTTCGCCGGCGCGGTTGGCGT
>Ga0307377_10002173_pt1 | contig 23473 bp, 31 predicted proteins | sample TR3MG_FD_202535 | JGI IMG/M metagenome (GOLD analysis project Ga0307377, IMG submission 202535) | Soil microbial communities from Risofladan, Vaasa, Finland - TR-3 | ecosystem: Environmental > Terrestrial > Soil > Coastal area > Acid sulfate soil | place: Finland: Risofladan, Vaasa | collected...
TTTATCATGGTTTTCACCTATTTTTGTGTTTGAAGTAGATATGCCCGGTGAGAGCCTTAATTTTACATCGCTTATGAGGGTAAATTAAAAACCCGGCATACATTTACGATGGAATAGTTTACTATTCGTCTCCTTTTGGGAAGTGTCAAGGTTCACCTATGGACTCTACATACTAATTGTTATATAGTTATTTATATAAATAATTTCCTATATAACAAATTTTTTATACAATATATGTAATAAAACATTGATAAAATGAAAGATTTATGGAAATATAGATGGAAAGCATACATCATCTTTTGGATAACATATGCAGTTATGATACTTGGTTCTTTTATATCTGATGTGATATTCTTTCTTGGACTTGGTGGTTTAACCATAATGGTTATAATATTTTTGATTATATCATATTCACATGAAAGTCAAAAAAGAATGTTGGATATGCAGAAGATCACAAGATGAACTCATAAAAGATTTAGACGATTATATATCTGAATCTGGTATGCCAGATGATCATGTTTTATTGGATGTGGATATTGGATGTCAAAAACTTTTTGTTTGTCAAGGATGTAATTCTATTATTTTTGATTTAACACATCATAATAAAGAAGTTGATGAATATGATATTGTTTTATTTGATGATTTATGGAATTTTCAAAAGAAATTAAAAAAAGTATTTGAAGACGAATGAAAATGTTAATAAAGAAAAAGTTGATATGTAAATTTGCTTAGCAGGCTGTGTTGCTTTTTCACTAAGCGGCAAGTCCGTGGATAATAATGAAAGGAAATATTTCCTTTCATTATTTTTGTCTTATTTTCTTTTTTAGAAATATCACGCATCACACTATCAATATATAATTGAACTAAAAATATTTCTATTTTTGATTATATTTTAACTCCTTTTGGTAAGAAGTCAACTTCCAAATATCAATTTGGTGGTTGGATGAATCACCACTTTTGTAATGAAATAGTTATATATAATATAAACCAATAGATTATAAGTAAGATGCAATTAGCTCAACAAATAAAAATAAATCCAACAGATGAACAAAAAGAAGTTCTCTGGAAATTATCAGAACGATGTCGTTTATGTTATAATTTTGCATTAACAGAACGCATGAAATCTTGGGAAGAGAATAAAGATAAATCAAAAGAAGAACGAACATATATTGGATATAACAAACAACAGAATGACTTATCTTCAATCAAAGAAAAATATCCAGAATATAAAATTGTTTATTCTAAAGTTCTTCAATATACTCTTCGGACACTTGATGCTGATTACAAATCGTTTTTTTCATTATGGAAAAAAGGAGATGCAGACGCACGTCCTCCAAGATACAAAGGTAAGAAATATTTTACAACAATGGTATACAATCAGAGTGGTTTCAAGTGTTATAACAATAAAATAAGGTTATCTCATAAGTATGACAAAACATCACTTGAGTTTGATATTCCTGAAAAATTCAAGTTCTCTAAGATTTATCAGATTTCTATCTATCAAAAAGACAATGATTTTTATGTTTCGATAACATATGAAAAAGAAACAAAATCATATGTTGACAATGGATTATACCAGGCGTTTGACCTTGGGGTAACAAAACAAACATGTGTAAACATATATGGTAAATTCAAAGAATTCAAAAATATACGACCTGATAAATATTGGGAAAAGCGAATAGAAAAAGTTCAAGCAAAAAGAGATCACTGTAAAAAATATTCAAAAAAATGGAAGTTCTACAATAAAAGTATAAAACACATGAAACGAAAATCAGCAAATCAGTTAAAAGATTTTCAACACAAGTTGAGCAGAAAAATAGTTGATAACACAAAATCAAACACTATTATTGTCGGTGATTTATCTGTAAAAGATATGAGTAAAAAAGAAAATAAGATTGAAAAACTTAGCAAAAAATCAAATAAAACTATACATCGATCAATGCAAAATACAGGAACCATTGGTCGTTTTACGGGATTTCTAACCTACAAGTCTGAAATTAAAGGTAAGAAAGTAATAGAAATCGGTGAAAGAGGCACATCAAAAACATGTTGCTGTTGTGGTAAACAACACGATATGCCTTTGACAAAAAGAATTATGAATTGTGATTGTGGAAACTATATCGATAGGGATAAAAATAGTTCTATCAATATAATGCTTCGTTTCCTATCAAAGAATGGATTGTGGAAATCCTATCAACAATTTGTTGATAATCTACGACAAACAGGGATTCTGATAGGAATTCACTCGTAGGAAGCTACTTCCAAAATATTTTATTTTGGTGGTAGTATTTCACTCACTTATTCTTTTTCTCGTTTTATTTCATCTCCAATAATTGTTATTTCTGATATTATCTTAGCATCTCTCACTTGTTCCTTGAAACAATTTTCGCAATTGCGATTATCACATATCCCATAAATTTCTTGATTTGCTTTACCTGTTTTTCGATCTTCAACACAAAATAAAATGATATGAGAAATAGCATAATCTTCGTTTTCATTTGTTTTTTTAGTAAAATATTTTGATAACATTATCGATATGTCATTAAGAATTTCTTGAGATATTTCTTTAGTTTTATCCATTTCATTCATCTCCTTTTTTTGCCTTTTTTTCTATGTCGTTTTCTACTATTCCAATCGATTTTGTATTTCCCATTTTTATAAGAAATTAATTGTGGTCTTGGTTTTCCACTTTTGTAATGATTCCACTTATTCCCTTGCACTCCTTTTGGTCTCAGTTCAGTGTGATAATCAACACCCCTATGAACCTTTATATGACAACTTTGGCAAATGTCTTTCTTTTTTTCTGGTTCATAACGTTCATGATGTGGAATCAAGTCTTTTGATTTATGACACAATGGACATACATCGTGTTTGAGATTTTTAGTGCTGTGCTCCATATCAATTTTGTTTGTTTTCGCCCATTTAGTAATGCCACTACTACTATCAAAGATTTTTTCAATATCGATTTTTTTTATATCTTTTTTTATGAAATCAATAAATTCTTTTGCCTCTTTGTTAAGCACTTGACATTTCATCTGTCCATCGAAGAATTTGATGTAAGTGTATTTGCTATCTTGCCAAACATCAATGTGTTTACCTTTCAGAATACTATGCCACATTCTTCAGTATCACTTCTTTTTTTTATATTTTATCACTTATCTAATCATAAACCACTTTTTCCATAAAATCAATCAATTCATCCATCATTTTATCGAAATCTTTTGTGTTTTCTTTTGTAATCTCAGGTTGTAGTATTTCTATAAGTTTTGATCTCCACATTTCTTTTTCATCGTTCATTTCAAATCACTTCCACTTTTTAATTTTGATATTCATACCAAGTTCTATTTCTTCATTTGTTAATTTTTTTTCATCATCTATTTCTCTGATTTCAAAACTTTTTCTTATGGTTTCTTTGTCGTGTTTTTTTTCAATCAAAACATAAAACATATTAATTGCATCTTCTTTGATTCCGATGCAATGGTCATATGTTCCATTTCCAATGTATTTTTTCTCAGAAATATCCACATCAAACAAACCATACATTACATCACTATTCTTTTTTCCCCAGTACGTAAACAGGTTCAGATGATTTACCAACCGTCGTTTCTGTTTGCTGATGAAATATTTTCAGAATAACATATCCTTTTTCCAACAATTTATTGACTTCTAAAAAACTATTTGTTTGTTCTATGCGATTCACTTCATCGATTTTCATCTTATCATTATTTCATATAGAAAATTCGTTAATAAATCTTATGAAAAATTATTCAGTTCATTACAACGAAATTTATAAAATTTTCATATGTGTTGCTTAAGGAATAAAAATATTCTAAAAAGTTAGTCAAAGTGACCTAACAACCTAACCCCAAACCTAACCCTTTATTTCTTCATATAATATATAATAAGTTAGGTAGGTTAGGCTATATTATTATATCCCCATGTACGCGCAAGAAAAATTAAAAAGGAAAAAAAAGGAAAAGTCCCTCGTGCGCATATGACATGGGGGTAGGGTTTTGTAGCCTAACCGCCTAACTTTTGGTTGATTTATATGTGTTGAAAACAAAAATTTTTGAACGTAACTTGTTAGGCAACCTTGACGTAACTTTTTCAAAATTTCTTCTTCATATGCAACAGGAGTATGTTATTTTTTGAAAGTGAAGTAATTATTTGGTATGAAAACACCCCATTTTGATTTTCCGCCGATTTTCCATACTTTATAAAGTCTTTCTTTATCAATTTTCATTTTATAACTGATAGTTTTAGCAATATCAGAAAGATTATCAATTTTAAAGTCCTTCCCTTGTTGATACTCTCGTAAAATAACAGCCGTAACAACATCTCCCCTGTATTTTTTCCCTTTATACACCATTAATTTATCAGCCCAAAGTTCGTCTTTACCTAATGTTATAGTTGATTTAAATATGTCAGTTTTAGTATTGCGCGACTTCCACATTTCCCACCAATGCATAAAATCATCTATGTTTTCAGTTTTTGTTTCTGATGTTGATTCTTCTGTTATTTTTATTATCTTTGAAAATTCTTCATAACTTGGTATTAACCAAAGAACACCAAATTTTTCTGCAGCGTATTCCCAAGTTTTTAATCCTTCATAAATAATCGACCACGCTGTTAATCTACGTGGATCAGAAAATTCATATAAATCTTTAAGATTATTTTCATGTTCATCGATGTTTTTAAGTAATTTTTCTAAAGAATAATCTATTCTTTCAAGTTCAAGCTCTGCAAGTTCCCATCCAATTGGATCAAGTTTTTTTAATAATCCTTTTAATTCTTCAACATTATTTCTATTTTCAGCTCTATCTTTTATGCGTGATATGTCAAATTCTATTTTTAAGTATCGAGCTAAATCAGTTTCAGAAGTAATTTGAAACCTATTGCTATTCATAAAAAGTGCAGCTCTTGAAAGAAAATCAACAAAACCAAGACTTGACGTCCCTCTTGAATCCATCATTTCTGACATTGCTGATTCTTTAGATAAACTTGAAAGATTATTCCAATCAACATTATCAACTTCATCAACAGTCAGCGCACATCCAACACTATCCATACACGATGAAAATCTAAATTTTGAATTAATTGAATCTCCGGATATATGTGGATTTCCAAATAGATAATCAGAAAATATCCATTGAACTGTTGATTTTCCCAATCGAGAAACATTTGAAAAATGCCATATAAGAAAAACCATTAAATGATTTTTTCTCAATAGTAGTGCGAAAGGTGACATTGCTGCTAATCCCATAGACGGATAAACTTCGTAAGAATGCCAAAATTTTGTAATCGTAAGATAAGGATCAAGATTTTTTTGGTTTATTTTTTGGTTGTTTATTATTTTTTCCAATTTTCTTTTTACTGTTTTTTGTTTTTGATTCAACGGCATAGCATCTCTACATAAAAATAATTTTTTTTCTTCATCTTCATAAACACCATATGTTGCGTGTCCTTTTTTTTCTGGTATCTTCAAAAAAATAGCATTAATACAATCTTCGATTAGCAACCTATTCAACACACCACCTTCACTTTTCAATTGTTTTACTATATTTGAAGTTGTATTAGTGTGCTCGATACCTGATTTTTTATATCGAAAAACAACAAAATCATCTACATTTAATTTTTCTATTGGTTCTATATTCCCATCATAAACCTTAATAATATTATCACCATAAATCGGAGACCATCTTCTTATTTTAATAGAATTTTTTGAGTGTAATACTGTATTAAAATTATCAAGAATGATTTCTTTAACACCTGTTTTTGATGTGGGTTTTGGAGTATATCTGTTAGAAAGAATTGCAATGGTTGTTTGATATTTGAATTTATTATCAATTATCTTTCGTACCTTCTTATCAGTGTTTAAAATCTCAATAAATTCCTTTGTAAGTTGCGATTCGGATTTTTTCTTTTTGATATTCTTTGATAAACTTGTTATTCCATCTTGTATGTGATCAGGTAGCTTCTGAAATTCATTGGTCCATTTATTTTGTTCCAAAAATTCTTTGATAATATCCCAGTTGGCATTAGTATGTTTTTCTTTAATGTCATCAAGTAATTCTTTTGTTACACATTTACCCTTGTCAGAGAGAGTAAAAGAATCATCTTTTTCATCTATAAGTTTTTTTTTCTTTAATGATTTTAAATCTTTTTTTGTTATTTCATAATTCATTTTTTGTTTTATGCTGTTTTTTATTTCATCAGATGTTAACGATTTCTTTTCTTCTGATTTACATTCTATTCCAATGAAAATTAAAATTAATTTTTCAGTAACATTTTCTTCATCTGTCATTATTTTTCTCCTCACCATTAAAAAAAATAAAAGGGGGTTTAGAACCCACTCAGTTCCCAATTTATTTCAATGTCTTCCAGTGTTGGTTTTTTTGTTTCTTTTTTTTTCTCCATTTTTCGTCACCACCATATTTTTTTCTGTTTTTTCTGAAATAATGGTTTTCAAACTCGCTTAACGCGTGAAAATACATCAGCGGTCCATCAAAAAATTTTAAAATTTGTTCATAATTTCGAACAACAATATCAAATGGCAACTTCATTTCTTTCGAAAAAGATTCAAGTTGGGATAAAATATCGTCAGGAATTGTTGATTTAACAGAAAGTTTTTTAATGTCGTCGTCTATATTCATTATTAACTCTCCTATAGGAATTGTCTATATTCATTCGATTATCTCTCCTCTCCTGGAAGATAATTTTTTTCTTTTTTTATTTCTCTCACCACCGTATTTTTTTTTAGAAAAACTTTAAATGAATATTAATGAATCTCCTTCTGTAATTTCTTTTTTTGTTCAAGTACCTTCTGTATTATCAGCAAATTATCATTCTCTGTTTTTAGAATCTCATCATATTTCTCTGGGTGTTGCGACACGAATTCTTCGAATTCACTAAGCAAATCATAAATTGCTGGATGACGAGTTCTAAGCTCGAATTTAATAGCCATTAATTGCTCTGTGTCACCGGTGTTTAATGAAACAATGTAAGCATCAATGAAAGATGAAGCATCATCAGCCATTACTTCAAAATCTGGATTATCTGATTTTACATTTTTCATATATTCTTTCACTTTATTACGATACTTTATCATTCGCGGATCGCTAAGAAATTCACTGATCTTTATTTTATCAACTTCATTTCGTATGCCATCGACAGCAACTTTTGAAATGCTGATGTCGTATTTCTCTGCTAATTTTATTGCATCTTCTGGTATGCGAAGAGATTTTTGTTGAGTTGGCATATCAAGTTTTTTTCTTCCACTTCTTGCTTTTTTTCCTACCATAATCCATCAATCCATTTCATTTTTTTAAATGTAATATGCTTTTTTTGCTTAAAAGTATTTCGAGATTTTATACTTTATAAAAAATAAATCTATTTATCGTTATACAAAAAATCTCTCAACAGATTATTCATCGCTTTGATTTCTACGTGAATTGTTGAAAGTGTGTCATCTATTGAATTCAAGCATCTGACAATATCGTTTGGAGGATCTGATTCTTTAAATCTCTCGCCAAATTTGATGTTGTATAGTTTTTTCTTTTTTTCTCTGCCAACATACGAAGGAAATCGTTTCTTAAATTCTTCAGGATGATACTGTTTCAAGCTCATACATTTCTTACAAACACTTCTTCCACGTCGAAAATCTCCTTCGAACAACTGTTGTTTGCAAGCGTTACATTTCTTCATTCATCATCATCTTCCAACTCATTTTCAGTTTCTTTCATAGCATCTTTAATCTCTTGTGTAAGATCCTTCATCTCAAATGTTTCACTCAATTCAAATACAATATCACTTGTATCATCATCCCAAACCTTTTTCATGGAATCTATAAAAGTAGGTGTGAAACCATCTCTCACCTTGCTAATATTCAAATCTTTATTGATAGTTGCCTTTTCTAAGAGTTTTTCTCCTCTGAATGTTGGTGATGGTTGATCAAAACAACTGATATTTTCAACAATCAAAAACTGTTTGCTTACACATAAGCTTCCAATTTCTTTTTTTGTATCATCTCTGTTTTCTAAATCTTTAAATCTATAATCCATCTCTGTAAGTTCTGCGTCAATATCTGACTTCAAAGATTGTTCAAGTGGATTAAAAACAGTTAAATGCTCTTCTTTGAACTTTTCGTATTTTTCCAATCTGAAATTATACTGTTTATTTACAGTTTCCAGCTCTTCGTCTCTTTCAGTGTTTAGTTCATCTATTTCTTCATCAATATCGCTACATTCTTCATCTATCTCATTATCGACATCCTCAAGTTCATATTCTGATCCGCTAAGTTGTTCCGCGTATTCTTTTTCTATTTCATTGATTTTCTTATCTCTTTCAGATTTTAATGATTTGATTACTTCTTCGAGAATTTCTTTGTTATCAAATAACTCTGGCACTCTCTCTTTTTTTTCATCTTCTTTTTCTTCTACTAATTCATCATATCTATCATCCACTTCGATGCGGTCTTCAGATTCTTTTTTATCAATGAATTTTTTCCATTCATCTGTATCTTTCAAAAATATTTTTTTTAGTGGGTTTATGAGTATTCGTTCCCATTTTTCAAACAATTCCTCAGAAACATCGTGTTTCAACTCATTGAAAATCCTCATTATCTCAGGTATCATAATCTTAGATTCATCATTTGTATCTCTTATTATTTTCAATAATTCATTTACAATAGATTTTTCAATAATTGGTGTAGAAAATGCATCCATCTCCAATAATGCTCTAACAACCATAGGTTGTCCATCTATTTCAAAAACATCCCCTTTCCATTTACTTGGAACTGGAATATATAATCCACCATCTGTTTTCTTACAGAATCGATTCCAAATTGTATCTCTGGATTTTTTATCTGTGTCTGGTTGCCATGGAATTCCTTGAGCTTTTAACAAATCGGGTGTAACTTGATCTTTTCTTACAAATAATCTGTGGATTATCACCTCGCCAGTTCCACCATAGTATTCGATTGCTTTTTCAAATTGATATTTAAAAGATTCTTGGATATAATAACCAGACGGATCAAGGTCACTTGCAACACACATATGAAATTTTTGGTTAAGGTCGACTCCCAGGTTTTTCAACTCTAAAATAAACCTTCTTGCTACAGCTCTACTTGGTTGACCTCCGCCGGTAATGAGGGTGGAATTGAACAATCTTGGCATCCAGTTGAATGAATTGAAGAAACTCATTTTCTCCACAGCAATTATGATGTTACTAAATGGACTATCTTTAACAACGCTCAACCTACTCGATTCTTTCTCGCTGTAAATATTCATTTCTTCATATGTTACAGCTCCAGATAGTATAGCGTAATCCCAAACTCTATTAATTTGAGATTGAATTTTATCTTCATCTTTTCCCATTTTTCCAACTAATATTTCCTTGAGATGTGTATACCAAAAGTGTCGAACGTTTCCCGATTCCATCGTTCCTTCTAAACCCTCTTTAACATATGCTTCATACAAAATGGATCTAATCAAAAATTCGATGTTGCAAGTACCATTTTTTTTCGAAAAATACTGTAGAATTTCTTCTCTTGTCATCCCTGGTTGCGTGATTTCGGTTTCAATTTTACCTGTATCAGGATTATCAAAAGTATCACAAATTGTTGCTATCTGCCGATTTTTGAAAAATAGTGCTGTAAATGTTCTTGGTTTATTGAGTTTTCCAGTAAACTTTATTGATATTTTCTCGTATTCATTATCCATAAACTCTCCTCGAGATACTGTATCAATTCTCAATTATTAAGCGTTACGAATAATTATACAAAAATTAATAAATAAATTATTCATTTCAACAAGTAACTTCCTAAATCAGTAGAATTAGGTAATTTGATTTTATATCTGTTAATCAGATTTGTCATGCTAAAAAACAGTATCAAAAATACTTCCTATTTGTATTATGAAATAGGTAATTTTATTAAGTTTACTTTTTAGAATCCAACATCATTTTCTTAGCTGATTCAAAAGAATAACACCCTTCTGGTTCAAACTCAAAATTCAAATCAACCGTAAAAGTATCGTCTAATTTGTTGTAGATTACTGTGTTTTTCATCCAAGTTGTTGGTTTGAAGTCAGCGTTTTCTAAAAATTCTGTGATTTCCTCTATTTCTTTTTCTTTTGTCATGTTAATGAATATAATAATTGATTTATATAAAGTTAACCAATGAAAACATATCAAACTTTATATACTACAAAATTATATAAAATACCGATCAATATGCATAAAGTAATAGAAACAAAAGAAATAAATTTAACTGATATAAAACGAAACGAGAAATACATACAATTGATTATGCGCCCGATCCCATCAGATTATCAACAATTGAAGGATGGAATCAAGAAACATGGAATTATCAAAAGTTTGATTGTTACAGAAGATTTGGTTTTGATTGATGGGTATACGCGAATTCAAATCGCTGAGGAATTAGGCATCATAAGAGTAAAATGTGATATTGTAAATATCGTTGATGATATTGAAATAATCGACTATATCGTCAGTTTGAATCAAGATCGTCGACACGAAACAAAAGCAAGTCGTGCACGAAACGCACTACAATACGAAAAGCAAATGGAAGAATTGGATGAACACGTGTCACGAAAGGATATTTGGAGGAAATTTCAAACAAACAAAAATGACATGGAGAGAACGAAAGAAATTTTGGAACATCTTGATATAGAAAGAATCAATGATTCTTGGAATGAAGCATTACAACATGGAAAACCCATAAAAGATGTATTAAATTTTGTTCATGATACAATTTGTGCTGCGTGTGGTTATGAAATAAAAAGGGGTGATCCATCTAAAAGAGAAATTGGTGGATTTGGAAAGGATGCATATGCAAAATGTTATCACCAAGATTGTTGGAAAAAACGGTTCATAAATGAGAATGCAACATCTGACATTATCAAAAAATACGATAAAAAAGAGATCAATCTATCAACTGCGTTTAGAAAAACAACATCTGAAAAAAATAAGAAAGAAAAATTAGAAAAAGAGAGAGAAACTAAGTCAAAATGTGTGTATTGTGGAAACACATTTGAAGGAAATGAACCAAGATCACGAATCGACGAAAATAATAAATTATTTTTTGCTCACAAAAAATGCATTAATGAACGCGAAGAGAAGGAACGCGAAGAAAAAGAAAAGGAAGAATATCTTGTTAGATTTTCAGAATGTATTTATGAAATCAATTTGATAGATTTTGTTTCTAAACATGAAGAGAAAATCAGAGAAATTTTGAAAAAATTAGCAGAAAAGAACAAACCAAAATGGTGGGTGAAGAAATAGTTTGTTTTAGACGACTTTACCAATTAGCTTCTTCATCTATTTCTACTGAATCATTTGGTGTTGTTGTATATGATCTCTTCTTGCTACGAAAACGTGTTTGTTTGATATATACTCTATCACCAATATTCTTAAAAAATAGTTTATTTACTCCACTGTCATTCCAATCTAATACTTTTATTCCATTACTATTGGTGACAATAATTCTTTTTGCTTTATTTAATTCCATATCAATTCACCTTTAATATTTTTATATATATACTATAACAGTTATTTTATTTAAAGTTTTCTATAAGTATAAGATATATTTATATAGTCTTATGTTTATATTATTATGAGTTATTAAGCCTTTGAAAACCAAAACAGAAGTATGAATCATCAAAAACTTGAAACTCAAATAAAGCATATGATATGCATTTAGCACAACATTTATATATTAGAAAAAAGCTTACATTTATTGGTGAGGTAAGATAATAGAACCATCGTCGCAGAAAGAACTAAAGTTAAGTGATTCAGAATATAAATCATATATTGATGGTTTTGAAGAAGGAAAAGAAAAAATGTTTAAAAGAATAGAAAAATCTATTTGTTGATGTTTTCTTCTTCTTTTATTTCATCCATAATTCTTTTTATACGTTCTTTTTCCTTTTCTTCTTTTTCATTTTTCATTCTTTCGAGTTCTTTATAGTCAAGCACCATGTTACACTTGGAACAACACACATAATCAAGTGGATTAATCTCATTACAGTTTGGACAGATCTTACCAAGAGGTTTCATCTCTTCCTTTTCTTTTGGTTCTATACCTAATGATTTATCATATAATTCTTGATTATCACCATTTACAATATGTGAATAAAGAGAAGGCATTTTTGAATCTCTACTCCATCCAAATCGTAGTCTCATATATGATTCGTTCAAATTCCTTCTTGAACAACTTGTAGCAGCAGAATGCCGAAACAAATGTATAGTAACTGGAAAAGGAATTTTTGCTCTTACACCAGCGTTTTTTACTATTCTGTTTATAGAAGATTCTGTTAATCTTAAATGTTTAAAATCATCTTTTGTTAATGTTCCTTCTGATTTCTTCTGAAGTATTGCAGTATAAATTCGTGGATCTTTTGAACAAAACAATGGAGCTTCTGGATAATCTTTGTATGGATGATTATTTAGATATGCAGCAAGTTGTGGTATACATACTCTAATGTTTACTCTTCTTCTACCTTCTTCTGATTTCTTTTTTTTGTTAGGACACATTACCAACCATTGTTTATCTCCATCTTTATTTTCACGCTTGATAATATCTTTTATTAATGTTCTGGAGACTTCATCACCTCTTGCACCGACTTCGAAATTATATTCAATTAATGTTGTATCTCTTTCATTATCACAAGCACCTTTCATTTTATCGATATGTTCACGTTCCAAAACATGTTTTGTTTTCAACACATTGTCAATTTTAAACAGTTTGATCCACTCTACTTCTTTTGGATATACAATATTTTCTTTATATTTTGATTCTATGCCATTTTTACAATCATCAGGAAACCTCAAAAATCTATAGAAGTTTTTTACTGTAACCATTGTGCAATTATACGTTTTTGTAGTAAGTTTTCCTTTATTTTTTTTATCTTTTCTTTCTTCTACAAATTTTCTAATATCGTCTTCTGTTGATTCATAAAAAGTTTTATCCCCAAATAATTTGGATAATTGTAACATTACAAGAGTATCATTATTTATTGTTCCCCACTTTCGATTATCTACATTCATTCGTAGTTTTATATATTCTTCTGCAATTTTTCTATTTTCAGGTGACATCTGCTTCAATCTTCTTTCTATGTATGCTTTGAAGTGTTTATCTTCATCGTATTCAGATTCTATAGTGAATTTCATTTCAATCAGTATTAAATATTAACTTGAGTATTTAAATATTTTGGTGTTTGTGAACCCTTTTGTTCGCAAGTTCAAATCATGTGATTAAAAGGAACCACAGGACAATTAACAAACAACAAACTATGAAAATATATAATATAAATATTTTTCAATTAAAAATTTTAAACGATTGTGTGATGATTTTAAACAAAATACATAGGATTTTATTAATGAATGGTTGCAGGTTTACTAAATCGTTTTAAAATCAATCCTCATCGTGTTTGATACCAAACCACGAACTCGCTGAGATAATCGATTCTGGTCACCAGGACTACGATCTGTGTAGTAAATTCATTATTTGAATCGTAGTTGAATGGTAACTATCAATGTCGCAAATAAAAAACGTTTTAACCAATACTTGACATATGTTTTCTTAATGGATTCAAAATATAAAGCAAGCCATTGGTATTTAAGATCCAGTTGGAATTCTGACAAAGTCAAAGAAGATAGTCATGGAAGAAAAAAACAGATAGATGAATTCATCAAAATGAAGGAATCCGAAGATATAAACTTGATTGCACAACAGATGTTTGGCAAGGAGTTTACACTGCTAACATATGAACAAAAGAAAACAGCAAGAAAAACATTTATCTGGGGTTGGAGTTACACTCATAGGAAGCTACTCGACTAAAACAATCTATTTTTCGACCAATGCGGTAAAACAGATCATCGAAGAACAACAGAAGGCAGAGTTGTACGGATCAAAAATTTTTACAACTGCGTGTGAGTTGAGCAAAGCGCAGGAAAAAAGCACCACGTTTTTTATGAAGAAGATATTAAATTTTCCAAAACATTTATATACTTAGAAAGTTACATAGTAAGTTAGTAATAAAAAAAATATAATAAAAAAATGGTGAATAAAATGGTAAAAACAATAAATGTTTCATTTGATGAAAATGATTACAAACAAATCATCAAAATCAAAGGAAAACGAAGTTGGCATGATTTCATCTTGGGACATGCAATGCTTGAAAAAACAATCAAATCAAATAAAGATATGACAAAAGAAGAAATCATTCTAAGCATACAAGAAGCATATAATAATAAATAAGGTGATTTGAAATGATAATAGTTGGACAAGCATCAACAAAAGAAGAAGTGGAAGAAATTACATTTGTTGCTAAAGTGTTTTTAGTTGGAAATCGAATAAGAATGATTTCTCGTGGTGTTGAAAATGAAAACTAAAAAAGAAGTTACTGACACAATCACTCTTAATAAAGCACAATATTGGATACGTAAAAATTCTGATGGTTCTATGCATGTTCAAATATTTCATTATAATGGTGTAGAAAAAAGAATAAACTCATTAGGAACTCATTATGTTTTTGATAAGGAAGGTTATGATAAATTTGTTGTTGATTATTTTAAAACGTTTAAAATAAAAAATAAAGATATATCAAAAGTATCTCATGAATGTAAATGTGGTTTAAAACCAGGTGACCATATCGATTTTTTAAATTGGAGACCAAAAAAAGAAATATTAATAATTAAAAAAAATGGTAATGTTATTTATGTTAAACCAGGAAAACTTCTTCTAAAAATGGGTATATATACAAAAGAACAAATAGATGATTTAACAATACTTGACCAAGGTGATAAGAAATGAGTTCAACAAAACAATGTATCAAATGCAATCTTCCATTGTCAACTTCTGATTTTTTTAAAGGAGAAAAAACTTGTAAATATTGCTCAGTGACATAATGTCAAACTGATAGTCCTCCTCAATACGTTTATATATTATGAAAAACAATATATTATTAACAAAAAAATAAAATATGGTGATCTGAAATGATAGTAGTTGGGCATATAACAACACCAGAAGAAGCAGAAGAAATTGAATTTATTGCTAAAATATTTATGATCGCCAACAGAATAAGAATGATTTCTCGTGGTGATTGAAATGAAAAAAACAGTTATAATAATACTTGGAATAGCTGTTCTACTTATCTGTGTTGGATTAAGTGGGTGTACCGAAACAGATGATCTATCATATGTAATATATGATGATATTGAATTTGCCAGTTGGATTTCTAATTCAAATGAAAAGATTTCAGAGGCAGCTATTGATATGGATGATTTGCTAACTAACAGATCTTGGTATGCATTAGAGATGTATGCTGTTAGTGATAAAGACTTAATAGATAATGAATTAAAACCTGAATGTCTTGCTTTCAATCTCAGTTATGAGAATGATGAGCTAAGAAACGAATATTACGAGATGTTGAATGATAGGAGTTGGTCGAGTTTCTATGTAAAAATGGGTGCTATAAATATGCAGAATAATAATGATAGTTCTGCGACGGACAATTTTCATAAAGCAGGAAATTACACAAACATGGCAGTTGCGCACTTGAAAAACGTATTAGATATGATGAGAGATTTAACACCATAAAGATAGGTGAATTAATTTTTATAATAAAAAGGAGGTGAATAAATGAAATCGATTAAAAAACTTCGAATTCTCATATTTGTTGTTTTGATACTTATGATCTCAGGTTTAGTTTTTGGATTTGTATCAGTTGAAAATGGTTCAAAAGCTACAGATTATTTTGGAAAATATTTGGATGCTGAATTAGATTCTGATATTGAAGATTACTATCTTGAAAAAAGTGATTATTATTCAGATTTAGAAGATTCTTTTCAGACGATGAATGTAATTGTTGTTTATGCAATTCTTGGATTAATAATTGCAACATTCATTTGGGTTATGATAGCCAAAGAAATTAAATAATTACAATCACCATATGGAGAAGATGTAAATGGTGATACGGATCAACCTCCCATTTGGGTTTCATCTTCTCCCAATCTCCCTTTTAAAAAAATTTTTATAGTTATATACACATTATTTCTCTGAGTTATCAAAAAGAAAAGAATATCAGCAGGGAATGGGGGGAAATTATGAGAACAAAAATGTATTCCCTACTGACTGTTTATGATATTGTTTTCTGATATTTTAGTTTTTTGTTTTTGATAAAATAATAAATTTTATAAACGATTTTTTCATTGAGAAAATGATGGAAAACAAAAAACATGAAACAATAGCAATGCTAAATATACACGGAACAAATGAACATGGTGGGGTAAGTATTGTTGTTGTAGATGAAAAAGTAAATTTCATAAAAGGAAAAATGTTTTATCAAAAAGATTACAAAGATTTAGAAGCAACGCTCGATAAAGCAAAAGAGTATGGTGATCGGTTCGATAAAGGAGTATATAATATTGAAGATATTCTATATTATTATGAAAACGATGAAGAAAATTTCGAAGCAGTTATGACATCGATTCATGAAAAATATCATGAATATAAACAAATAAAATTGGAAAAAATAAAATTGGAAGAAATAAACAGATCATATCAATAAAATCTTTTTTGATAAAATAATAAATTTTATAAACGATTTTTTCATTAATGAAAATGGTGAGAAGTGATTTTTAACACAATTTATTATGGTGACAATTTATCCATATTAAAAAATCATATTAAAGATGAATCTATCGATTTAATTTATCTTGATCCTCCATATAATAAGAAAAGACCTTACAATATTATACACAAGGATGAATTAGGCAGATCATCAGATGCTCAAATAACTGCATTTGAAGATACATGGCATTGGACACCAGAAACACAAAAACAATTTGATGAATTAATAGATAGAACAGATTTAGCTCCTGAAATAAGATCTGCTATGGTTGCTTTTCGTGAAATGCTTAGTGATGCTGACATCATGGCTTATCTTGTTATGATGACTACAAGATTAGTAGAACTTCATCGTGTATTAAAACCAACAGGAAGTATTTATCTTCACTGTGATCCAACAGCAAGTCATTATTTGAAAATAATAATGGATATAATTTTTGATAAAGAAAACTTCCAAAACGAAATCATATGGTGCTATCGAACTGGTGGAGCAACAAAGAAACGATTCAGTAGAAAACATGATACTATTTTATTTTATTCAAAAACAGATAAATTTTTCTATAATTCAATAAAAGAACGTGTTTTCTATAATAAAAAATTCTTTGATACTAAAGTTGATGATATTGGAAGATATTACAGTGATGTTCTTCCTGTTGATTGGTGGCAAATCAAAGCAGTGATAAATGTATCACGTGAAAGAACGGAATATCCTACACAAAAACCTGAAGCATTGCTTGAAAAAATCATTAAAGCAAGTTGTCCTAAAGATGGTATCATATTAGATCCATTTGCAGGATGTTTTACAACATCTATTGTTGCTGAAAAATTACATAGAAAATGGATTGGTATTGACATTACATATCTCGGTATCAATGTTCTTCTTAGCAGGCTAAAGAAAATGAGGAACTTACAATCAGAAGAAGGATCAGTAACTTATGAAATTATTGGAGAACCTGTTGATATGTATGGTGTGCAAAAACTTGTGGAACAAAGTGAACATGAATTTGCTATATGGGCGATAACACGAATCGGTGGTAAACCAAAGAAACAAAAAAGCAGAGATAAAGGAGTTGATGGTTTCAAAGATTTCTTTGATGGTGGGAAACCAAAAAGAGCACTTGTTCAAGCAACATGTCAAATGGGAAGTTGTGTAAGTAAACTCAGGGATTTTTGTCATGTTGTAAATCGTGATAAATCACCAATTGGAATATTTATTACAATGAAAGAACCAACAAGAGATATGATTTCTGAAGCAGCAAAAGAAGGTGTTTATACAGATTGTTTTACAAACACATATCAAAAAATCCAAATAATAACTGTTAAACAAATTTTAGCAGGTGAAAAAGGTGATATTCCATCCCCAAGATCTGAGGTGAAAAAATGATAGATGAAAATATAGAATTAGAATGGGATGAAGAATATGATGAAGGAGTAAAAAAGTTATTTAGATCTATCGATAATTTAATGGAAGAATTTGAAGGTGAAAATTTACCAGATGATTGGGAATCATTATTGATGCATTACATAATCAATAAAACAAATGAGAAATTATAAACCAAAAAGATATTAAAAAAACATATTATATACTGTTTTTGTGGACAAAGAAAAACAACAAAAAAATTTTGTTTTCATAGAACATCAGAATGGAATTGAAAGAGAACTTGAACTCATCAACAGATTTTTATTTTATGAATATGACATTAAAAAACTACGCGGTGATTTCAATACTGCAAATGATATTTTGTGGATTGATAAGATAGAGGATCTCATCAAAAAAGATGATGTTATTGTAAAAAAAATATCAGAATCTATCAACCATCGAAAAGAATTCAAGAATTCATTGAAGTCAATGCAAGATGATGTTGTGTTTTTCGCATCACATAATCCTGACAATGATCCAAGATGGCAATATGATATGTCAACGGTTCATATGGAAGAATTGAAAACTATTCTTCTTGAAAGCATCTGTAACATCAATATAACAGAATCAAAACAAATGAACATCGAAAATTTATCACATGATGACAGAAAAATATATATTTTTGACAAGGATAAAATGATGTTTGAATACATCATGGATTTGACAATGTCAGAAAACATAAATCCACGTGATGTTTTGAATACTATTGATAGTGTGAGAAATTATCTTATTATTGCTCTGGCTACTAATGACACGAAAGAAGAAATCAAAGAAGAATATCAGAAATATCTTGATAGTTTAGACGAAGATGAAAATATGTATGGATAGGTGAAAAAATGGATTTATTTAAAAAAAACAAGGAAGAAAATATTGAAAAACCAAAACGTAATTTTGTTGTTGGCGATGAGATTAAAAAAGAAACAGAAACAGAAGCTGTTGTTGAACAAAAAAGAATAGTAGTCACTCAAGAAGTTTATGATGAACTTGTTAGACTGAAAGACAAAAACGAATGTGAAGATTTCAGCGATACAATAGATGGAATTATACAACTGCTGAAGGAACAAAAACAACAAGAAGAAAAGTCAAATACGTATGCTGAATGTGTGAAGGAAAGATATACTGAAGCACAAAAAATCGCTCAGGAAATTGGTAATGAAAGAGAATCGGTAGTAATTGCAATTTTCAAAGATATAACTAAGAGAGATAACAAAGAAGAATTTTAGTAGAATTCTCTCTTGATTCTTGAAAAGCGAATATAATCTTGTTTGGTTGAATTTGACGCTGTTAGATTGTCATCAAACATTTTGATTGTTGCCCTTAATTCATTCATAGCCTTTGAATTTGGTCTCTCTTTATCTTTCTCAGAGTATAATATTCGACCATCACTATCTTTTTTTGCGATGAACCCTTTTGGTATCTCCCAAGTGGGATCTATTTTTTGTAATAGTTTTTCATTAACAAATGTTCGATCAAGTCTAATGACACCATTATTATCATCTACACGTTTAGCAATCCAATCCATGAGTTGCTTTGTGATTTGCGCAGCATCATCTTCAAGTGCACTTGTTCGTGGTTTGAATGTTGTTGATATGAAATACAAACTTTTATCATTAATAGCTTTCTCCAATTCTTCATCATTGTCAAAGATATTATTTCCATAGTCATCCGTATATTTTGCTACTATTTTTTCTCCTTCCATTTTTTTACCTCAATTTATCGTAATCAGCTGAATTCATAAAAACTTAATGATATTTTTCATATGTTATCAACAGTTATTCAAAACGTTTAAATATTAGGCGTTACAATATAGTATAGAAGGTGGTGCTTCGTCAAAAAAAAGAAAATTAATTTTGAGGAGAATGGAAAATATACTGTTTTAGGACTTAATAAAACTCCAATAAATATAGAAGTTTTAGAAGTTCGACCAATGACTATGATTCGGTATCGAAATAAAAAACCGTATCGTGGAACTCGTTCTTATGGTAATATTGTAGTTGATGATGATTTTGGTCATGGTTACATGTTTAATAAAAGAAGATCAACAACATTTGTTGTAGATAGAGATGTTTTAGATAAAAATTTCCATCAGAAGAAAAAAGGGAGAAAATAATTATGATAATTGAAGGTGGTGGTATTTAATGGCAACAGCTTTTGAAAAAATTTTAGCTCAACTGAAATCAAGGGCCGCTGCAGATGCAGCAGCAAGGGCAAAAGCATCTGCAGAGGCAGCAAAATCTGCTGCATTAAGAGCAATTGCAGAAACTGCAGCAAGAGTTGCATCAGAAGTTGCTGCAAGAGCAGCGTTTCAATCAAGACTTACAGCGGGAGTAATAAAACCGACAACACCGACAAGACCACCACCAAGACCGGGTGCTACGCCAGGTCCATCAATTCTTCCTCCATCAGGTGCCATTGGTCCAACTCGAGCTCAATTATCTCAACAACGAGAAGCTGAAGCTAAAGCAGAAGCTGCAAGAAGAGATCTCGAAGAAGCAAAAAGGAAAGCCGAAGAAGCAGCAAGAAAAGCCGAGGAAGCCCGTAAAGCAGAATCAGATCGACAAAGATTAGAAAATATAAGACGAATGGCTGAACAAAAAAGAGAACAAATCAGAGCAAAAACAAAACCAACTTTTGTTCCGCCAACAGTTTTTGAAAAACTTGGTTTACCAACACCATCAACTAAAAAAGTTGTCACACCTGTTGTAGAACCTAAAGTCATGGGTCCACCAACACGATTTGTTCCGCCAACAGTTTTCGAAAGAATTGGTTTACCAACGCCAAAAAAACCTGAAATCATGGGACCTATAATGTCACCAGAAATGGTTGAAGAAAGAAAAGAACAACAAGTTCTACAAAAGAAAGAAGTGATAATAACAAAGATGACTGACATTGTAAAAAATAGATTTGGTGAAGAATCTTCAGCTTATAAAACGTTAAAAACGCAATTGGATAAATTTAATGAAAGCGCTCTGGTTAAACAGACTCAAGGAAAATCAATTGATGAAACATCAAAAGAATTTCAAAATACTCTTCAGCGCGTGACTAATCAAGTTTTACCATCAGATGAAGAAATGCGTAGAGATACATATGGAAGTTTACAAGATACTGGATATACAAATGAGAACTTTGGTTATTTTAACAAAGAAGGAATTACTATGGCTGATGGCACCGTTGTCGGTGCTCGACCATCTGGGGTAGGTTGGGATTATAATGATTTTGTAAAATCTGTTGCGGATTATCAAAAAAGTCAAATTAAAGAAGATATTAAAGAAAATGTTGCGAGGGATTACAAAGTAATACAATACGGAGATCTCAAGAGATTAGGAGTGACAGATGAGATGTTAGATATTATCAAATATTCTGATCCTGCAACATCAAAACAACTCGAAGATGAACTTCGATCAAGTTTATTAAATCAAGCAACAGGAGGAACACCAGAAGGAGAAAGACCTTCGCCTGACTTTGTCGGACCAATTCAACAACCAAAAATTTCTAAATATTTTGATGATGCCTATGCAAAATTATCTGATGAAAAGAAAATAGATTTTGGATTGAAATACACTCAATGGAAATCCGTTCCTGTAAAAGATATAAAACAATATTTGGGTGGAGATAAATATATTACAAGTTTATCAAAAGAAGATAAAGAAAAACTCATAACAAAATACATAAAAGAATCTGATGGAATGAGCGGATTAAAAAAATCAACTGATGCATTAGAATTAGCAAGAAGATATACAGCTAAAGGTGGAGTAATTGACACAAAATTTTGGAGATCATATGTATGGGATAAGATTTCTCTTACACCTGAAGAACGTAAGGAAGCATATTACAAACAACTTCCAGCACCTGCGAGATACTGGTCATCGGCATTTCATGCAGGAGCACAAATGGTAGCTGCACCCCTAACTCTTGGAGAAATGGCAGTTGAATTTGTAACAAAGAAAGATATTTTACCATTTTCAAATTATTTGTATAAAATGAAACCTGGTGGACCGTCAGGATTAATAAGTGCAACTATCGGTGAGGGTATTGGTGCTGCAACAGGAAAAGAAGTTGGTGAGTTTGAAAAAATTAGACAATATCCTGTAGAAGCAGCTTTTGCAACGGCAGGAGAAATAATAGGAACTCTCGTTGGTGGAACGGGAGCAAAAATGGGTAAAGCTGCTGTAGTAAAAGGAGTAAAAGGAGTTACAGTTCCAATTTTTAAGCCGATAATAACAAAAATTCCAACATATTACGGAAAAATATCAGCACTTCGTCCAATTCCTGGTATTTCACGAATTGGAAAAACACAAGCGTGGCAAAAAGCTTATGGATGGGCTGCTCGAGGTGAAAAGTTAGATATTGGTGCTGGTATTGGTCGATATGCACCAGGTAAAGTTGTAGGTCGAGCATATCAAAAATTAAGAGGAAGAGGAACTGAAAAGATAGAAAAAATAATTGAAACTGATGTTTTAGCAGGTAAAAAACAATTTGCAACAATTGCTGAAAAACCAGAAGCAGCTATTAAAGCATTTCATGAACTTCGTGATCCATTAACTAAAGAGATTAGAGTAGTTCACATGGCATCTGCTAAGTTAAAACGAATACAGGAATATGAAATTCATTTGAAGGAGATTTTAGCACAAAAAACAAAACGACCATTAACATCAATATATAATAAAGCTAATAAAACACAAAATGCTATTATGAATTCTATTAAAAACGAGAAAGTTATTCTAACAGGTTCTCGTGCAATGAAACTACAATCGAGCGGATCACTTAAACGATTATTTAGAACAACATCTGATTTTGATTTTATTGTTCAAGGATCATTTAATAAAGCAAAAAACCAAGCACAAAAGATAGCAAATAAATTAACGAAAGCAACTGGTAAAAAACATATCGTGAAAGCAAATAAGAATCACCCAGGGTCATATCGTATTATAGAAACACAATCAGGAAAAGGAATAGCAGATTTTTCAGCATCGACTTCAAGAGCAGGAGTGAGAATTGGAAAATATAAAACAATTCCAACAATTACAGTTGATGGTGTTAAAGTTGCTGATTTAGATTATTTATTGGCACAACAAAAATGGTTAGCACAAAATACTACTACGCGTGCAACAAAAGCATTTAGAGATATAGGAATAATAACAAAAGCTGGTAAAAAAGAAATTAGAGAACAGTTTGGATGGGGTTCGAAACGTGGAGTTGCTTACAAAAGAGCATTAGGAGCTCCTGATGAACTTATTGTTCAACCAGGACCAGGTGCTGGTGTGGGATTATATGTATCGCCGTATGGTCGTGCTCCACTTTGGCCATTGGGAACAGAAGGTGGAGCTGCTGTTTCTACTAAACTGTCATTGTTTCCACGTATTAAACGGCCAGCAATGATTACAACAATGGTTAAGGAAGTGAAG
>Ga0307377_10002174_pt1 | contig 23464 bp, 15 predicted proteins | sample TR3MG_FD_202535 | JGI IMG/M metagenome (GOLD analysis project Ga0307377, IMG submission 202535) | Soil microbial communities from Risofladan, Vaasa, Finland - TR-3 | ecosystem: Environmental > Terrestrial > Soil > Coastal area > Acid sulfate soil | place: Finland: Risofladan, Vaasa | collected...
TTCCTATTAAAGCCATCTATGTTTATCCCCTCAACAAAAACTTTGGTGATATATTAAAACGGTCGGATTGATTCCGGCCTTTTTATTTTGATTTAATTTGTTAATGGAGGGTTTACTGAACACTTACATGATAAGTGTAAGAATGATGGAATTAATGTTAACAGCATATCATTAACCGTTGAAAAGGCAGTTGCCCATCAGCTACTTGAAAAAGAGATTGAGGTTGACTTAAATATAGATTCAGATGATGTAGGTTCAAGCGGGGCCGAAAATCATGTGTACTTTACATTAACTGCGCCTGGAAACAAATTGTATGAATACATTCTTCGGATCAGTCAAAATGAGGGAATCAGTTAATTCCTAGAATACAAGCATTCACGTGTTCGATGACCATAGCACCAGCGTCCTTATGATAGGAGACCGGTGCTATGGTCATAATCTCAGTTATCGGACCTCAAGGATCGGTTTATCTAGACCCGAACCAGTAATTTGATATTCCCACAGCGGTTGCAGACGCAATAACCAGCCCCTTATCCATTAACACGAAAAGTATAATCATTATTATAAGTAAAATTGTAATTCTAAATCTAAACTTATTATTCATGAATTATCATCATCCCCTTTAGATCAACTTGTGATTTGGTATTAGCTTCATGTATAATTCTACTCAGAATGTACCAGTTTGGCAAAGTAGAGCAAAAATGGGAAACATTTAAAACGGCTCCACCAAAGAGTTTCAAGCACTCGTTTTATGTAAAAAAAGAAGGTGAAAAATGGGAAACTTTATTCTAGTCTTTACTGATAAAGAGGAAGTTTTTTTGGAGGAATCGAACGAATACCCAAATATCCATTTAGAGGGGAAACCGCTTTATATTACATCCAAGATCCTAGAAACTTTCTGGTCAATATTTAAAAATGGGATAATATCTCCCGAGACTGTTCAAGGTACCTTTTTAAACCTTAAAATTGACGAACGTCCTGTTACTTTATCGCGTGGTTGGGAAAATATATTTAAAACTCCTGAATTAGCACTTTGTGCAGAAATAGTTAGCCTCGCCAACGCTATGGCTTATAAAGTACAAAATAGTCTTAGCGCAATAGAATCAACTGTGTTTGAACGAATACTATTGCCTGAGTTATCCCGTCATTCGTTTTTTGAATATGTAATTAACGAACGTCTAAAGCAAGTTAACTTTCATCGTTTGAATTATGAAGGCAAAGGACCTTATAAGGCGGCTTTTTCACCTAGTATACTTGCTCTTTGCTGGACTGAAGTAGACCACGAATGGGAGCATCCTACAGGGAAATACAGAATATGCCCTTTCTGCGGAAAAATATATAAGGCACCCGATGGTCACCCCAAATCACAACGATGCAGTACATCAAAATGTAAACAGGCATACCTTATTGAGTCTAAGGGAGGGATCGAAGGTTACCGTGAATGGGAGAATACACGAAAGAAAACTCCGGGTAAACGCAAACGAGGACGGCCACGGAAGTCGTGTTACATTCAAAAAGCCAATACTTTTAAGTTGTGACTACGGAGGAACTCTTTATTTCATTGGCTTGCCGATCCATTGCCCTTCAAGTGACAAAAATGTGACGGTTAAGTTTAATTTGCAAATTGGCAGGAATATTTTCTTTATTGTCGAAGGAATTACGGTGCATGTAGTCTGCAATGTAACCCCAAGAATAATGATTTCTGAAGGAGTAAATATCAATGGACAACAGTGAAATCTTAGTAGTCCGTCCATTCACCGTATTAGCGAGTAATGGAATAAATTCATACCCAGTGATTTTGGTCAGACGTGAAGACACAAATATTCATTTCGGATACATCTTAAATGGAAAACTTTGTTGGGTAGAAAGTTCTCAGGCTAATCTGACTTATTCTGCTGTATCAACAGGGTAGATCCTCAGCTAGATCTCAAAGTGCCGAAAGCCTTCTCAATCACATCTTTTGAACGGTAGATTCTCAGTGCGTCTAGAGGATCCTTCATGCTAAGGCCAGATCGATTAACTTCTAGAGACGATGAGGATGGGTACTCCCTGATAAGAGTTCTTCCGTTAGGATCGCAATGTCATGAAAAGAGGTTGCCATTTGCTTATTGGCAGCCTCTTTCCATAACCGTATTTATAGGACCCAAACCGCTTTACTGCTGACTGATCCGCGCCCCATTATTTATATACTCGTTAGGCTAATAATGCGAAGCTAAAGATGAAGGGGATTTGGGGATATGTTTGCTGAGACCCGGCATTCTTACGGAGATAAAGAGAAGTGCTTTACTTTCTTTGAGGGTCGAATTACTAAAGGAGAGCTGCAGAGAAAGGTTCACAAGGATATCCGCTGGGTAAGGGCAGAGGAGTTTGGGTCAATATGCGTTTTGCCCGGCAGATGTTGAGGTTGGAGAAGGGTTCGATATGATTAAGATCAATACTTAGAATGAATGTAGGATTATGTCTATTCTGAAAACAGGATTTGAGGGTTGAAAAAATAAAAGGTTCAACCAAAGCTGAGCTTGAGAAGTATGATCTTAGGTATTATTAATGATGACTACGCTATACTCACTTCGATATTTTGCTCAATTATTACAGTAAAATGATGTTGTATTGTGATATTATTATTCGTGTTAATATGATCACCAATTTTAATGAGATGATTGCGATGGCTATCAGTTACACTCCTGATTGACAAAGATATGAAGAAGAAGGATTTGCAGCGGGTCGCCGGTATTAGTTCGGCATCCGTGACCAAGCTCAGCAAAAACGAGAATGTGAATACTGAGATATTGCAAAGAATCTGCACCGCGCTTGACTGCGATATAAGTGATATCATGGAAATGATGCGGAACGATGTGAACGCACAGCAATAAGCCCGCTATATGGAACAAGTAATATGGGGAATAAAAGTAGAGATATAGTTGTCGAAGATTATCAGGCGCATGGTACGATAACAAGTCTTATTTGGGGCAATAGAGCACATGAAAGGAGTCCAAGGAATGTTCAAGTTAGATAACACAAATAGAGACAACCCTCCGGCTGATGATCGGGTCTCCTTGACCTCCCTTTCAATAAGAGATGCGTTTCTTGAATGGCTATCTGCTGGCAATGTAAAAAAGTTTTCGACGACTGTATGCGTGTCTTGTCTCGATAAGATTTCTGAGTACGCAATGCAGAAAAAAATCTGTTCGGTCAGCCTTTGGGACATTACACAGCACAGCGTTTTTCAACCTGTTTACAATAGGCTGTTGGAGGCTAAGCTGCTTCGTGTTACTGAAAAGAATACATATAAGGTCTTCTGCGTTGCCGGGAAGTTATATTTGAAATTCCTTAAAGAAAAACCGTGGACACGCAAAGCCACTACCACTGAAGATATTGCAGGGGTGGGTGTTGAAAAAGGAAAAGATGAGTCACTGAAGCCTATGAACTCGGATGATGTTATCGCTTGGTTAGTGACCCAACCCAATGCGAATGGGACGTTGTATTTAGAAAATGTGGCTCGTTCATATATGAGGGCCTTGCGCTCCGCACCACCAAAACTCGCGCTGAAACTTGAGAACAGAGATGCGTTTTCTTGCCATACGGTTGCCGAATTGGATGCGCTTTCGGATGCATTTAGAAGTGCGTCGAATTATAAAACAGTAAACAGCGTCACATCGGGTTCGCTTTCGGCGGGGTTAGCTGTATACAGGAGGTACTTGGAACATCTGCCTGCTCTTGCGAAAAGCATAAATAGCGGTAATTTGGTTTCTTTTCCTCAACCGAATATCAGCAGTGAAGCAATTGATTCTGTTGCGGACACTGTGATGGATGACGGATATCTGTACGGTCTCAAAGATGAGTTTAGGAACTATATTCGTCAACAACATCCTGAGTGGGCTGATTCCACTGTTGATATGCATAAATCCGATGCGTATTTCCTTAAGAATAACGATGTTGGAATCAGCTTAACTGAAGTCCTCGCAAATGAAGAAGCAGTTTTGCTTGCTCGTGATAAGATTAGGGACTACTTAAGAGATGTGAACAAGGTCGGCAATCCTGAAAACGGTGCAAACGGCTACCTACGCACAGTGAGAATGTTTAAGGAGTTCCTTTTAAGACACCCCGATCCAGTTACGACATTGGCAAAAGATAACTTTGACCTTGCAGTGATTGGAAAAGTGGCAGACGTAATCTCTGCGCGCTTTGCGAATGGCTTTAGGCTGAACTCTTCGATAGAGTTATCACGGTTTCGGACTTTTTATGCTAACGAGTTAGGCGAGGAAATATCGCTGTCTGACGAGGAACTAAATAAGTACATTGTGGCTTCCGGCACGACCTTTGATGGTAAAGTTTATTCCGTTTCGTCAGAGACGAAAGAACAAATAAAAGGTCTTGTCGAAAATTATTTTGCTGGTGGAGCGCAAGTCATATTCTACGCCGAGTTCTACGCCAAGAATGAAAACTGGCTATTTGACGGAAGCGTTATCTCGGAGGATATGTTGGTGGGCATTTTGAGAGAAATGTTCCCAAGGCTATCCTTTACGCAGACTTACTTCGGTTACACTACCGAGTCGGTCTTTAATGTACTGGAAAGTGAAATCCTCCGCGTTTGGGGCGATGATGTGTTGCTGACCTATGAGCAACTTAACGAACGGTTAGAATACGTCCCCATAGAGAGGATAAAGCACGCCTTTGGGCAGAATGCGGACTTCATTTGGAACAACACGGGCGAATTTACGCACTTCAGCAAGATTGACATCACAGACGATGAAACCACAGGAATCGTACGTTTTGTTGATGCTGAAATCAGAACGCATAAATATGCATCTATCGCCTATGCTCCGCTTGGTGAAATCCCTGAAAAGAATTACAATCTCAGCGTAACCGCCATACATAATGCCGTGTATCATATATGCCTATCACGCAATTATGAACAGCACGGCAAGATTATCACGCGAAAAGGCGATGCTATTGACGCTAAATCCATTATGGAAGAACATTGCAGAATGCTTGACCGATGCATGCTAGACGACTTGCTTGAATTTGAAAAGGACTTAACAGGCGAATGCCACCGTTGGATACCAATGGAAGCAGGTTACGCCGTGATGGTTCGCACTGACGAGAACGCCTTTGTTGCGGGGAGATATGTTGATTTTGATAAAAGCGCGATTGATAAAGCCATTGATCAGTTTGTGAACGGCGGCGAGTATACGCCGCTTCGAACCGTGACGACGTTCGCACTCTTCCCACATTGCGGACAACCTTGGAACTTATTCCTGCTTGAAAGCTACTGCCGGCGGTATTCGGATAACTTCCGATTTGAGGTGCTATCGGTCAACTCCACAAACGCGGGTGTCATCGTCCGCAAGCACAGCCGATTGACGTATTTCGATATTATGGCTGACGCTGTAGCGAAGTCAGGAATAAGCCTTGATAAGCAGACGGTGCTTAATTTCTTGGCGACAAGTGGGTACACATCGCATCGGCGATTTGCGAAAATCGTTGAACTAATGAAGAAGGCTTCAGCCCTCCGGGCTTAACTATATTAAAAGGAAAAGTGGTGGAACCCTGCAATGTATTCATATACCTATTGCAATAAGACCGGCGGGATTCTACTGAATTCCACGCCGACAGGTTTTTCAAAAGAGCCGCGTCCCGTTTATGCTCCTGAGCTTGATTTGCTCGGTTTCGATAAATATTGGAAGTATGACAAACAGTCCGATACGCCTTATATGTGGGCAGAGGCAAACCGTTACTTCTACTACGGGCGAATGGTGGCGCAACTGCGCGGCGGCAACGTCTACCAAGCACCCGAAATTATTATTCCGAACGACGAGGACGGCAATCCCATAATGCCGGAGCCGAAGAATGCCAAACTCCGCCCTGTTGACATAGCGGGAATGGTGGAGGCGAACCGCGAAATACTCGGCTGGCTTGAGGGCACGACTGCAAAGAAAATCCTTTCAATATATGAAAAGTATAGGGACAAACTCGATATCTTTTCCGTCGCATTCTCTGGTGGGAAAGACAGTTGTGTTTTGCTTGACCTCGTTAAAAGCGTTTTGCCACACGACAGCTTTGTTGTTGTCTTCAGTGACACCGGTATGGAATTTCCTGATACTGACGAGGTTATCAATAAAGTCGAGGAGCAATGCCGCGAAGAAGGTATAAAATTCTATCGAGCTGCTTCGCACTTTTCACCAAGTGAAAGTTGGGATTTATTTGCGCCTCCGTCAAGGGTATTACGTTGGTGTTGTTCCGTGCATAAATCCACACCGCAAACGCTTAAACTCCGTGAAGTAACTGGTAAGCAGAATTACACGGGTCTTGCTTATGTAGGTGTTCGTGCCGAAGAAAGTGCCACACGTGCTGAGTACGATTATGAGAATTATGGCAAGAAACAAAAAGGACAATACAGCCACAACTCAATATTAGAATGGACTTCCGCTGAAGTGTGGTTATATATATATTCGAGGAATGTAATTATTAACGAGGCATACAAAAAGGGCAGTTCAAGGGTAGGTTGCATTTGCTGTCCCATGGGCGGTGGAAAATCAAGCTACATAGAGTATATGAATTACCCAACAGAGGTAAATAACTATTTTGACTTGATAAAGCATTCAAACGGGAGAAAAAGCATATCGGGCGAAGATTATATCTCGAAAGGCGGTTGGAATGCACGAAAAAATGGACGCGATTTGAGTGATAATGAAATTCGATATACCGAAAAGAAAGAAAACGGCAAATTTATCATTGACGTTGTTAGTCCAACTTCGAGTTGGGACGAATGGGTAAAAACCCTTTCCGATGAAGACCAAGAATTGATTAGCTATAAAAAAACCAAGAATGGTTTTATTGTAAGTGTTGCCGAAAGATTGTTAAAGGAGAAACCATTATTCAGTAGGTTATTTCGGCAAACGGCACACAAAGCGGCTTATTGTGTGGGATGCAAAGTTTGCGAGGCGAATTGTTCAAGCCAATGTATATCGTTTGAAACTGGCGATGTAAAAATTAGTGGGTGTTTGAATTGCCATGAATGTCACCAAATAGAAACCGGCTGCCTAAGGTATCATTCATTAAGACATCCAACAGGAGGAGGGAAAACTATGAAAAGCCTGAACACTATGTCAAACCACGCACCAAGAACTGAATGGTTTAAGAAACTATTCGAGAAAGGCAATGGTTTCTTTACCGATCACGGGCTGGGTCCTGAGCAGATTTCATTCTTCAAGCGTTTTCTTAAAGACGCTGGAATTGCAGACAAAAATGCACTCACCGATTTTGCCGGCACAATATTGGCTATTGGTTGGGATACCGCGACTGCAATGGGGCTTATACTAATTAACCTTGTGAATGAAAATCCGCAAATGGATTGGTATATTCGGAATCTTGAAACAGGCAGAGTATATGACAGAAAGACTGTTGAAAGTATGCTTGTTTCATTTGACGTAAAGCCACCTGTTGCAAAGTCGATATGCGGCGCATTTAGACGTCTCACAGTAACTCCGCTCGGGACAAAGTTGAACTTTGGCTATGTAGATGGCGATAACTTGGTGCGGACAATCTGCTCTGTATCCGACCTCCGTGTAATCCTCTATGCTCTTTACAAGTTTGCCGAGAAGTGCAACGACCATAAGGAGTTTACACTGAACGAACTGCTCTCCGATAACATCGAACGTGACGGCGTGTCGCCAACACGAATTTTTGGGCTTGACCGGGAGGCTATGATACCGATACTCTTGGGGCTTTCGGCAAGAAACCCAGGCTTCATCAACGCGACGTTCACCAATGACCTTGATAAAATCTCGCTTAAAAACGACAAAACGTCTGCCGATGTGCTGGAACTGTTTAAGGAGGGCAACTAAAGATGGCCAATAAGTATGTTGAATATTTCAATATCAACGAGCAATACTTCCCCTGCATCGACGAGGAGGCAATTCGTGCCGGTGCTCCTTGGGCTAATACATATCCTCACGAAACATTCATCGAGCTCCTGCGCCACGTTGAGCGTATGCTTTCGGGTAATAAAAAGCCTGTGTGGATTCACGGTGCATACGGCACGGGAAAGAGCCAATGCGGCTATGCCTTGAAGAAGATTCTCGAAGTGCCAGAGCCTGAACTTCGTGCCTACTGGGAAAAGTTTGACGCGCTCAAAACAAACGTGAATAAAGACCTGCTCGAAAAACTTATCGGGCATAAGTTTCGTCGTATTGTCACAGCGTATCGCTATGCGAGCGGTGGCATTAACGGTACTCGCGATCTGCTACTTGCTGTACAGGACAGTATAAAAGCCGCACTTGATGAATCGGACGTCGAATACACAGGCGAAAACACGCTAAAAGAGAGTGTCATTGTGTGGCTTGAAGACCCGCTGAATAAGAAGCACTTTGACGAGTATTTGGAATTGCCGGAGTTTGCGAGCCGTTTCTCCCAGTCAACTGCCGATGAAGTCCTGAAAGACCTGCGTAAGGGCGGCGAATTGAAAGAGTTAATGGAGAACATCTTTTATCTTTCTGACAAGCGAGGCATAACGGCGTTCGAACTAAACACGGATAGACTAATTGACTGGATAAAGGATATAATCACCAAGAACGACATCAAAATCGTTCTTGTTTGGGACGAGTTTTCCTCGTTCTTTAAGAATAACCGCAACTCGATTGACGAGTTCCAAAAAATCGCGAGCCTTGCGCAGAGTACATCGTTCTATTTTGTTATCGTTACACACCAAACGTCAAGCGTTATAGCAAACAAGGAAGACCAAGCATGGAAGGTCGTCCAGCAGAGGTATGAGTTCACGGAAATCACTCTACCCGACAGTATAGCTTTCGACCTTATTGGGAGTGCGCTTGAAGTTATACCGTCCGCGAAGACAAGTTGGAATAAAACCGCCGACGACCTCAACAGTTGGGTGCCTGAATCACGCGTTGCTGTTATGAAAGCGGCAGGTATCACCAATCCAGAAGTTATCAAAAAGATTATGCCGCTCCATCCATATGCCGCTATGGTTTTGAAGTACATAGCGACTGCGTTCGAGGCGAATCAGCGCAGTATGTTTGACTTCATCAAAACGACCAATAACGATGATGTTATGGCGTTTCAGTGGTTTATAGCCAATACCACGCCGGAGGACGACCGTCCGCTCTTGACAGTTGATTTGCTGTGGAACTTTTTCTATGAGAAAGGCAGGAACAATCTCTCACCAGATATTCAGTCTATCCTCGACACTTTCCCGCGTCAGCAAGATTTGTCAGAAAAAGAAAAGTCCGTATTGAAGACTATCCTCATTATACAGGCAATCGACCAACGTACGCGTGGCGAAATGGAGTTGTTCCGCTTGACGGATAGAAACCTGTCGCTTGCATTCGAGGGCGTAAATGTGTTAGAGGGAAACTCTGCCATCAACATTGCTAAGAAACTTGTTAAGGACGGAGTTCTATATAAGAAACCTATTGGGAATGGGATAGAAGTCTACGCTGTCGCCGCGCTTGCGGGAGACCAGACTAAAATTGATAAGAACAAGAAGGACATTCGCATGCTCACAACAACCGCTAAGCTCGTAACCGAGGGAGGGCTTGCGAGCGTGGTGCTTCCGCTTACGTCGGCTCTAAAATTACGCTTTGAGGTTGCCCCGCCGAATGGGAAGTTAATTGCGGTAACGTATCCCGATTTCACAAAGACAATAAATGCGCTTCGTGACAAGCAGAGCAATTGGCGTTTCTTTACCGTTATCGCTTTTGCTAAAGATGATGCGGAAGTGCCGAATTTCCGTAAAGCCCTAAAAGAAGCTACGGCAAATCCCGAATACAAGCATATCATCTTTATTGACGCGCTTTCCACACCACTTGGGGCAGATGCTTTTGAACAGTATGTGGAATTTTCGGCGATGTCAATGTACTACAGTAGCAACGATAACTCGTTCTCGAAAGATTACAGCAACAGGGCAAAGCGTGTCCTTGATACGGACTGGAAAGACCGCATTGAAAAAGGTGCGTTTATCGTATCTTCCTACTCCAATAAAGACGGTGAACGTTATCCGAATGCGAACGGAGTTATAGCCGCTTTGCAAAGCATTGTTATCACACGTTTTTCTCAAAAGGGATTTCTATCAATTTTTGATTTTGGAAAAATAAGTGAAAATGGTTTTAAATGTACTTCTCCAAAAGATATCGCTAGCATCGGCATAACCGGAAAATGGAAGAACTTAGTCACGATGAAGGAATCAGACAATCCTTTATCTGCTGTTTGGGAAGTTGAAAAGTATTGGAAATCAAGGCCTGAATTATCAATTTCTAAACTAAAGATAGCTGTAGAAAAGAAAATTGAAGAAGCCTTTAGAAACGGTGGACAAGTATCTATTTGCGATATTTATGATATGTTAGAAGGTGAATATGGTTTTGCACCTTGTAATTTATCAGCTTTTATCACAGGCTTTTTGCTTAAAGAATACAGCAGTGAACCATATCGTTATGCTGACTCTCAGAATGGTCATGAACCGATGAGTTCTGAAAAGCTAAAGGAAATGATCGGAAATTATATAAATTACATTCACGAGCCGATGAGTGCAAAAAACAAAAATTATAAGCCAACATATATCGTCAAGATGACCTCTGCGGAAATGGCGTTTTATGCCCTTAACGAAAAGGCATTTGAAGTGTTGCCAAATTCCTGTGCAACGGCGGGGCAGGCAGCTCATGTTGTAGAAACGAAAATGCGTTTGCTTGGGTTGCCGATATGGGTTCTCTCAGAGGTTGATGATTATGGTGTTTATGATATTGTTGAGAAATACATCACGCTTGTGCAAAAAGAGGGCAAAGAGGCACACCAAGTTGCGATTGAAATCGGCAAGGTCGCTGAAGTTAAATCGAACCTTGGTGACAATCTTCATGCGCTTATCACAAAAGGGAACTGCCAAAAAGGAATGCTCGAATACCTCAAAACGTTTGAAGATGGCAAAATTCTTGACCTTGCGAAGGCGATAGGCGCTGAAGGAAATTTGATGAACGACATTCGCAAACGGTTTAATGTGGAGCGTTCCTGCTTGTGGATTAAATCCACGGGCGAAAGCGAAATTCGCAAACTGCTTACCGAATATGGGGTTGTTCTTGAAAGTAACAACATCCTCGGAGTGAATGCCAGTTCACGTCAGAAGTGCTTTAGCGACTGGCGTGAAAAGCTGAAATTCATCCGCGTTTCCTCCGAACAGGCGAAAGTGAAATGCCCGGAACTGACTAAGCTGTTTGATTTCCTATCGAAAATCTACGCACAAAATGAGATACTGCCCGACCAGTTGAAAGCGTTCCAAGCCGAGCTTCAAGCAAACAGCAGTCGGCTTGCCGCCTTCTTGAATGATGAAAAGTCGGTGTTCGCCGATGTCTATTCTCCATACCTTGAAGGTTTCAGTCCTGACGACATTGACGATATTATTAGCAAGCTTCCTGTTGGAATGTTCTCGCTCTCGCCAAGCGAATGCAATGTCAAAGTCAAGGAAAAAGCGGAGGAATTCCGCAAGGGGCAGCTTAAAGCAAAGCTGTTTGCATTGTGGAAAGAAAAAACAGGCACAAACAACCCGAAAGAGTGGTCGCGGAACCACAAGATACCAATTTTATGTCTTGTCGTAGGCAACGACTATGACAACTCAAAGAAAGTATTTGAAACGCTTAACCAGCATAATCCGCCTGAATTCGCAATCGAGACCGCGTTGGCTTTCCTCGAAACTGCGACATTCTTTGCGGACTTGAGCGACGATTCAAAATGCAAAGAGGTGTTCCACAAGCACATCATCGGAGAGTATTCCAAAATATTGAAAGATATTGGGATTGTGCAGGATAAACTCGACCGCTTGACGATCGAGCCTTATGATTGGTTTTCACACCCTCAAGTTAAAGAAACTATCCGCAAACTTGCTGAAGCGGAATACAATGCGGGTGGTTCTGACCGTGCCTTAGCTATCCTTGGTGCTATGACCTCTGAGCAACGTGATGAATACATCAAGAGACTCGTAACCGAAAATGTATCAGTAGGCATTGAAATCATAACAAGAGGTGGTGAATAGGTGTGGACGCAGTAGAGAAATATCTGTCTAATAGCAGTGTTAATGCGCCTTTTTTCCTCGTTGTTGGTGATGAAAACTATTTAAGTATTAAGGTGGCTCTGCTCGAAAAAAGACTTAAGACGGTCAGCGTCAGTGAATGTTGCGTGAGTGCCGACAAACGCCCTAACCTTGACAATCTAATTGGAACATTTGATTTTGCCGATATTGACAGTCAAAGTCATGACAAGAAAATCGTTGTTCTGGGCTTGGGCGAATATCTTGCTCTCTGTGGCAAAGAGATAGCTTTTACAAGGCTGTCCGAAATTAAAGATAAGAAAGTTGGCAATGCGCGTGTCGTTTTGCTGCTTCGCGGCGTGTCTGAAATAATCAGCAAACTACAATCAGCCGACCCGACACGTTTTGACAGCCGTAGAGTTTTATATACCGAAAGCACTGAGACTAATGTTAATGTTGTTTTTGTTCCGGCTAATCTGAATTTACCTGCTGAAGATGGCATAAAAGCACTTATCGCTAAATTTGAAAATGGCTATGTAAATTTGAGCGTAAAATCGAACATAGTTTTTGATAATTCACTTCTAACGACAAGCAGGATAAATTCGGCATATGACGGCATTAAGCATTTCAGCCCCACTTTTCTGCTTGACGAGACTTGCGGAGATGAGAGTCAATGGACTGCGTTCCTTGCAGACCTTACAAAAGCGAATGGTGATCTACGTGTTGTTGTTGACGAATTTGGCAGTACCCCTGAGAACAAATTAACACAGTGGATAAAGGGGAACTCCTATAAGAATTGGCTGTTCTTCGTTGCTCTAAAACTTAAAGTAAGCGAAATTGAGAACTCGTATTTGAGATATGTGTTGGAAATTACGACTTCGTTCACGGATTTCAAACGTAATATTCTTGATGCGATAATTAGTATACAGCACTCGGATAAGCGCTTCTATAAATTCTATGAGGAGCGGAAAATCCTTGTTGAGAAACTGACCGAATCGGATGTTGCTGCATTTGTCGCAGAAAACAGGATTAACCTCGCCGAGAGTGTGTATAAGCTTACTGACCAAACCTTGGTGGAGAGGAAAGAGTTTGTTGCACTGTTTTCCAATATTGATAAACAAGCTGTGTTACAACGTACCCAATCGGCTTATTCAGCGTTGAGCGACTACCTTTGGAAATACACATTTAACGATCCGAAAGTCGGAGACGAATTAAACATGCTGTTTACGAATTACTTCGACCGTTATAAATGGCAAAAGGTTCTGAATGGAGTAGATGATGACTTTTTATCACAAGTCGAGGAACTCGCTAAAAAGCGCATATTTACACGTTTGCGTAGCTGCAATGAAGTGATAAATGCTATTGATAAGAAGGACACGTTCCTTTACTGGATTGATGCGCTTGGTGTGGAATTCCTCGGCTTAATCCAAAAGCAGTGTGAACACAAAGGGATTTGGCTCCGCATACACATTGCACAGGCTGACTTGCCCACAATAACTACGATTAACAAAGGATTTTTTGCTAATTGGACAGGGCAAAAAGAAAAGGACGAACGGCTCGACAGTTTGAAGCACAAAGAAAGCGGCGGGTATAATTATCAGCACGAAAAACTCCCTCTTCATCTTGCCGAAGAATTAGATGTTCTTGGCAAGATTTTAGAGAAAGCAGCCACTATGCTTGCCCTTCATCAATGCAAGAGAGTACTTATTGTTAGCGACCACGGTGCGAGCCGCATTGCCGTTATAAAAGAGCAAGAGGAAAAATACGAGACCGATACCAAGGGCGAACACAGTGGACGTTGCTGTAAGACACCGCCAAACTATTCGCCGACTGAATACGACCTACCTTTTGCTACCGAGGGGAACGGTTACTTAGTACTTGCTGATTACGGCAGATTTAAGGGAAGTCGTGCTGCCAACGTCGAAGTTCACGGCGGCGCATCTTTGGAAGAAGTTGTGATTCCTATTATAGAATTGACGCTTGCCAACCCTGACACTACGGTTGAAATTGTCGAGAAGATAATCACAGCTAACCCTCTGAAAGCCAAGGCAAAACCAGCGGCATTTACCTTGTTCTCGAAGTCGGAACTTGGGAATGTGATCATCATAATTAAAGACAAACCCTATCCTGCCGAAAGGATAGACAAGAACCACCATCGCATTGTTACCGACATCACAAAAGCAGGTGAGTATCTCGCCGATGTGTTTGACGGCGATAATTTGGTAGGCAAAATCACAATCAATGTCCAAAGCGAAACTGGTAAAAAGAATGACGCTTTTGACAATTTGTTTTAGGAGGCTGGGTAATGATTGAAAAGTTGCGGAATTGTTTTGACGAAATGGTCGTTTATAAGGATTTGAGGAAAAGCAACTTTTTCTCGGCTTTGAGCCTGCCGTCATTTATGCGCGACTGGCTCTTGAAGAAGTTTGAAGACGAAAATGGACAGTTTGACACCGAAGAGGTATTGCAGTTCGTTCAAACTTACTTGCCGCGCAAAGACGACTGGATTTCAATTAAGAACCGCGTCGTTATGGAAAACGAGCGAGTGCGTTTTCTTGCTAAAATCTCAGTTGAGATTAGCGTGGAAAAGAAACAGGTGTACTTTGCTCTGCCGGACTACGGTTTGACATACAAGGACACTATAATTGAAGAGGGCGTATGGGATAACTGCAATGAAGACCTGCTTCACGGCGAAACTTGGGGTATGGTTGAACTCGGCTATCGTTCACCGGAAGATGCGGACTTTCTGTTTTCACCCGAAACAGGTAGCGGTTCAACAGCGAAAGGGGCAAACAAAGGCAAAATTAAGCTTACGGCGTTTAAACCGTTCTGTCCTTATTCTGTTGACATTGAATACTACAAAGACGCGAGAGCCGAATTTTCGACTTCCGAATGGATAGACATTCTTCTGGGTGCGGTAGACTATAACGCGAGTGGTTATGCTGACGAGGAAACAAAACTCACGATGCTTACCCGTTTGCTTCCGTTCTTGGAAAAGCGGTTGAACCTTATTGAGCTTGCACCCAAAGGCACGGGTAAATCATATCTATTCGGGCGTGTCAGTCGTTTCGGTGCCTTGCCGACCGATAGCAAGATAAGTCGCGCTACGTTGTTTTACCATAAAGCCAAACACACGGAGGGTTTGGTGGCAAACAATGACTTTGTTGTTTTGGACGAAATACAAACGATACAATTCGGCGATGTGGACGAAATGCGCACCATCTTAAAAGCTTACCTTGAATCCGGAATAATAAAGATTGATTCATACGAACGTGCCGCTGATGCGGGATTTATCCTCTGCGGCAACATTCGCAAGGAAACTATGGATAACGGCGGGTTCAGTAATATGTTTGAGGAATTGCCGAAGTCATTTCACGAATCTGCTTTGATTGACCGTTTCCATGGTTTTATCAAAGGATGGAACATTCCGCGAATGAACGAGGACATGAAAATATCAGGTTGGGCTTTGAATTCAGAATACTTCTGCTCTATGCTTCACGAACTGCGCAGCGATATGAGTTATCGCGCAATCGTTGACGAACTTGTTGAAGTGCCTGATGCATCGGATACCCGCGATACGGAAGCGGTTAAGCGCATTGCCACAGCATACTTAAAATTACTATTTCCCAATGTCCGCTCGGCAAGCGAGATTTCTGCCGCCGATTTCAAGCGATACTGCCTGCAACGGGCATATCGTATGCGTGATACGATTAAGACTCAACTCGGTATTCTCGACAGCGAATACAAAGGTAAAGACGTGCCTGTTTTCGGCATAAAAGAGGTGTAGCAATATGGAGGGCAAGGTTTGCTATGTTTGCGGCAAAGAAAATCTCAATAAAAACGAGATAGGACTTACGAAAAAACTGCTGGGTAAAGATGCAAAAGCCTATTATTGCCTTGACTGCCTTGCCGAGTATCTAGAAGTGGATGCCGAATTCCTGCTTGAAAAAGTCGAAGAGTTCAAGTCACAGGGCTGCGATTTATTCTGAAAGGAGTGAGCGTGTGATTTACGCCGACAATGCTGCCACGACAAGAATATCTGATATGGCTTTTGAGAAGATGCTTCCGTTTCTACAGGAGCAGTACGGCAATGCCTCCAGTCAGTATTCACTTGGAGTCAAAGCGAAGCGAGCCATCGAACAGGCCAGACGACAGGTCGCTTCAGCTATCGGAGCCGGGCCATCGGATATCACATTTACCTCCAGCGGTTCCGAAGCGAACAGTTGGTTAATGCGTAGTATTGCGGATAATTATAGTGACAAATCCATCCACATTATCACTTCTGCAATCGAGCACCATTCTGTGCTTAACGCTTGTCGCGCGCTTGAGGTATTGGGCGTTGAAGTCACATATTTGCCTGTTGACAGTAACGGTCGGGTTTCGATTGAGGATGTAAAGTCTGCCGTTAGACCGAATACAAAGCTCGTATCTATCATGCTGCCAACAACGAAATCGGAACAATTCAACCAATAGCGGAAATCGGGGTGTTTTTGCACGAGCTGAATATTCTGTTTCATACCGATGCAGTTCAGGCGGTCGGTCATATCCCAGTTGATGTTGGTGAGTTAAAGGTGGATTTCTTAACTGCTTCTGCCCATAAGTTCAATGGAGCAAAAGGCACGGGGATACTATATAAGCAATCGGAGATAAAATTATCTCCTTTGGTATTCGGCGGTGAGCAAGAACAGGGACTTCGTGCGGGAACTGAGAATGTTGCGGGTATAGTTGCGGCGGGTTATGCTATTGAAGAGAGCATTGCCAAAATGAGCGAAACCGCAAAACGGCTGAAAACTATGGCCGACAGAACGGTCAATGGTATTCAAGCAAGGATACCGACCGTGCGCGTTAATGGCAATTCCGAAAATCGACTGTCTGGAACCGTCAATCTCAGTTTCGATGGTGCTTCCGGCGAATCACTTATGCACGTATTGGATTTGAAAGGTATCTGTGTGTCTACAAGTTCAGCTTGTACATCGGGAAGTGATAAATCTTCACATGTGCTAACAGCATTAGGTTTAACCGAACAGCAAGCGAAATCTGCAATTCGTATTTCATATGGAAGGTACAATAATATAAATGAAGTGGAAACTATTGTAGCGACCATTTGTAATGCTTACAATAAAATCTTAGCCGTAAATTCATAGATTATGGAACTCAGTGCCTGACACCAACTTATCAACTTAATCAGCAAACTCCTCTATCTGAATCACCATAAATTTCAACCGTCAAGATTTGAAGCGAGCGTCCTGTAGATCTTGGCGGCTTTTTCTTTTGCCCAGATTCAGCAACAAGGGGACAATCAGTTTTTCTATATTGCTGGAATAACCTATTTCTTGCGAGGATAGGGCTTCTCTACATCCGTGCGGTTTACTAAATAGTCGATGCTGATCTCAAACAGGTCGGCTATTTTATCTAGAACTTGTACCGGGATATTTAGTTTGCCAATCTCATAGTCAGAGTAGGTTGTCTGATGAATTCTCAGATACTCTGCCATTTGGGACTGGGTCATATCTCTATCTTCCCGCATATTGCGGATTCTCTCGTACACAAAAATCACCTCAGAATAAGTATGCCTTAAGGGAATATCCATTATTGACTTTTAAGGGAAATTCCCTTAAAATATTATCATATCTTTGCTATGTATTCGGGAGGAATCTATGGAGCGGGAAGTCATTAACCTACAGGATAAAAGGATAGAGAGGCTGTTAGTCAGCATCAGCGCTATGATTGCTGATGCTATCGAGATAGCACAGAAAGCAAAAGCCATGTCTGTAGATTCGGAAAATAAGCTTACTCTTGCGCAGCTAGAGTTGGAAAATTTATATATACAATTAGAAAAGTCAGAAAGCATCTGAGTATCCAGTTAGCAAGAAGCTAGTGCCTGCCAGTGCGGATGTGCAAGGTCGTATAATATAGTGGGTGGGAATCCCATCGGGTAAGGTAGACCAACCGCCCGTAATTAGCCTTGGAGGAAGTGGGGTAACTCACTTCTTTAAGCGTAGGCAAACGAGGTAGTAGGCTGAAAGCCGAAAGGTTGAAGTGATTGAGCTCCGAAATACCGAAAACGGGAAGGCTGATGTAGTTGTCAGACCAGAAAGCAATACTGCGGTTAACGTTATGGTAAGAAGACCGCAGCTTCCCCGGGGTCGTAGAACTCAGCATGCTATACATTGATATTTTACGGTAACACATGAGATCCTAGTTGCTCCTCAGAGTCTATCTGGGGTACGCGTAACAAGCGATAAGAAAGGCATGGGTGCCTGATACCAACTTATCAACTTATAGGTAACAGAACTTGAATTGGGGCGGTTGAATAAATCGGAGGGATCATTATATGTTAGCAGAACATTGGGATAACCGGAAAGGCTTAGAAGTCATCATTGATGTGGCGGTAACGGCTGGGGTTTTAATTGGCATTAAAACGATCGAGGTCGAAGATTCAAGAGATTTAATTGATGTGGCAATTGAAATTGCCGAGGCCTTCGAGGAAAAATTCAAGTACTTCGACTGGAATGATCAGCCGGCAGATGACACGTTCAAGAGCTACATTATGGAAGTTGATCTGTTCGCAGAAGAAGAACTCTTGAAAAGATTCCAAAATATATAAAATTTTTTTGGATTAGTACTCGGCGGAACATGTTTTGAGCCAACATTTATTGTTGTTGAGCGTAGATTCCAAGACCCTTCGCGAAACGACAAGTTTCGCCGAGTACGCCAATATGAAACCCTGAAGTCAGTAAATAGAGAACTTGTAAATCTTTACTGGGAAATTGATAAAGAAATTACGAAGCAGCAAGAAGAAAAAGGCTCGGTAAAATCTATTGTTGAAGTTTTAACTAAGGAGCTTCAGGGTGGATTTCTTGGCGAAAAGTATTTTCCGCTGCAATCTTATGGCGAATGAGAAATTAGTTGGACGAAAAATTTTGTCATTATGGAAAAAAGTAAGATGATTTAGAACGTGACTTTTATACTAAAACGACCAAAAAGTATGGTTGGACAAAAGAGACGTTCTAATATCTAATTAAGAAAATAAACACATCATCTAAGGAGTTTTATATGTCTAACATCCAACTCTACGAATCTATTATCAATAAAACTTTAGAGGAAACCCTTAATAAGCTAGAAGTTTTAAAGGGTGTTCATAAAGATAAGTTAGATCCTGTTAGCTCAGGGTCTATTTTAGCTGCGTACATACAAACTGTCCTCGAATCGGGGTTACGGCATTATAAGAAGCCTGAACATTTGTCATTTCAAATAGACGTGGTGAATCAAGTGATTGAACACCTCGGTGGGATTCTTAAAGATAAAGAACTTAGTCAATTTCAGATTATGGAGGATCATTTATTAAGGGGAATTACCGAGAAACTACTTTCAAAGGATAGATTTAAGGAACTTATGCCGGTGTCTTCTGTTGCTAGAAGTAGCTTGTTTACTGGTGGAGATCATGAACCGCCAGTTTATATGGAGCTAAAGCGAGAAATCGCATCGGCAGATCGGATTGATTTGTTGGTGTCATTCATCAAGCATAGCGGCCTAAGGCTGATTTATGATGATTTGGTAGAACATACGAAGACCAAAAATTTACGCGTTATTACCACAAGCTATATGGGCGCGACGGATTTTAAGGCGGTGCAGCTATTGGCACAGCTTCCAAATACAGAGGTGCGAATTTCATATGACACAAACCGCACACGGCTACATGCAAAGGCTTACTATTTTCATAGGGAATCGGGTTTTAGTACGGCTTATATTGGCTCATCTAATCTTTCAAAGGCAGCACTTAGTGAGGGGACAGAGTGGAATCTTAAGGTGTCTGAGTATTCCTCGGTCGAACTGATTCAAAAATACCGCATCACCTTTGAAACATACTGGAATATTGGGGAGTTTCAAAGCTTTGATCCAAAAAAACTTGAGGATGTCAAAAGACTTAAAGTAGCGCTGGAGGAAGAGTCAAATAAACATGATTCTGATAGTCCACAGTACTATTTTGATATTTTTCCCTATGCCTATCAGCAGACTATTTTGGATCGTTTGCAAATTGAACGTGAGGTTTATGGGTCTTATCGGAACTTGATTGTAGCGGCTACGGGTACTGGGAAAACAGTGGTTGCGGCCTTTGATTTCAAGCAGTTTTATAAGGAGAAACCAGGGGCGAAAGTTTTGTTCTTGGCACATAGAGAGGAAATTTTAAAACAAAGTTTGTCAGCTTTTAGGGGTGTTCTTAGGGATGCTAATTTTGGTGAGCTTTGGGTAGGTGGGTATCAACCTCAAGATTATCAGCATGTGTTTGCTTCGATTCAGACTCTTAATAGTAGTGGACAGTATTTGAAATTTGAGCCGGAACACTTTGAATACATAGTTTTAGACGAATCGCACCACGGCGCCGGAGGTTCTTATCGCAAGGTTCTTGAGCATTTTAAGCCCCAGATTTTATTGGGTCTTACTGCTACGCCAGAGCGGATGGATGGGGTGGATATTTTAGCGGACTTTAATAATTGAATTGCCTATGAAATAAGGCTGAGAGAAGCCATTGATCGGAACTTGCTATGCCCTTTTCATTATTTTGGAGTCTCAGACGAGACGGATTTGAGCCAAATTAAATGGCAGAGTGGGCACTATGATATTGCAGAACTCGGTATTAAATTCATTGGCAACGAGCAGCGTAATAGTGGGATTTTGAAGGCGATTGATCAGTATGTCATTTCGACTGGCAAGATGAAGGCGCTTGGCTTTTGTGTCACTAAGGACCATGCTCGTTATATGAGCCAAGTGTTTAATGCGCGTGGTATACCTGCGATGCATTTGGATGCCGATTCTTCCAAGGAAGAAAGGCAGACGGTTCAAGGAAAGCTACTCAAAGGTGAAATTAAGGTCATCTTTGTTGTGGATCTTTATAACGAAGGCGTCGATATTCCAGAAATCAACGTGGTCTTGTTCTTAAGACCGACTGAATCTGCTACGGTCTTTATCCAACAGTTGGGTAGAGGCCTGCGGCTTCATCGGGATAAGGAAGTTCTTACCGTTCTCGACTTTATCGGACAGGCGCATATTCAGTATGACTATCGTATGAAATTCCAAAGTCTCATCGGCCGTACCCACGGCTCCCTTGTAGGGGAGATAAACGAGGGCTTTACTACATTGCCAAATAATTGCCACATCCAACTGGAAAGACTGGCTAAAGAGCGAATCTTGAAGAACGTCGAATCGGCGTATATTAATAGAAGAAAATTGCAACAGCTAATGGCAGACTTTAGGGTGAATAGCGTTCAAGAGTGTACTTTTCTTAACTTTTTAAAACGCAACGATCTTGAGCCGCTTGAGGTTTACCGTTTTGCCACCTTTACAGAACTAGTCAATCAGGCTTATGTCATGGATTCTAGAAGTCCGCTCGCTAGCATTAAGTCTCTAAAAGGTGCGTTGGCTAGGGTGGTTAAGATTAATGCGGTAGAGCTTTTGCAGTTTATCCAGAATTATTTTAATGTTCCGTTTGAACTGGTTAGTGAACGAGATATTCGTCTTGCGACGCAGTTTTACTATACTTTCTTCAACACGGCGTGGCATGGCGCCATTCAAGAGTTTATGCTCGGGGTTCAAAAGTTTAGTCACGAGATGGTTGAAGAGATTCAAGATGTGGTCAGTTACAACTTAGAACAGATAGACCATTTGCCAAAACAAGTTGCGCTAGAAGCTGACATCCCACTCGAACTGCATGCGTCCTATTCAACACTCCACGTATTTGCAGCCGTTGGTGAGAATTCAATCAATTCAGTGAAAGCTTTCAGAGAAGGTGTCAAGTATTTCAGTGGTCACAACATGGACGCTTTTTTTGTCACACTCAACAAGTCTGAAAAACACTATAAAGAGTCTACAAGATATGAGGATTACGCGATTAATGAAGAACTCTTTCACTGGCAATCTCAAAGTCGTACCTCAGACATTAGCCTAACTGGTCAGCGCTACATCACCATGCGAGAAAACGGATCACGTGTGCTCCTATTTGTCCGTGAAGAACGCTCAGACGCCTACGGCAACACCGAAGTTTACCATTTGCTTGGCCTAGCCAAATACGTCTCTCACCAAGGTTCCGCTCCCATCAGCATCACCTATAAGCTCGACGAAAAGATGCCCATGGAAATTTTAAAGACTTCGAACCAGATTGTTAAGATTGTATAAGCAATGGCAATTGTTTCATAACGATTATGCCAAGACCGTGTTGTAACATGGTATGGAATTTTTTAAAAGGTGTCAGCTGAAACAAGCTGGTGCCTTTTTGCATTATCAGCAAAAGGAAGATAGCAGTGCTGTTAGAAGTGCATTGCAATCAAATTATCGTATATTTTCAAAGATTTGGTATCCCTAGAAGGAATATTGGAAAGTTTTGGCGAAAAAGTAAGATGCGAGTCTAGTGATGTCCTTTCTTCAAGATAACTACGTCTACTATTTCGATTCTCAGTAAATCAGGACTTCTACACCCATTGTGTTTTGGAATCCATAGGAATTGGGCAGATAATCAATGTAAGGTTTGAAAGAGTTACTTCAAAATTCTTTAGGAAGGAGGAAAAGAACCTGAAATCCATCGTCTTTATCGATACCGAAATTGAACAGAAAAGTGGAAAGATACTTGATATCGGCAGCATCAAGGGCGATGGCAGTTCTTTTCACTCCAATTCTATGGTTGACTTCGCCAAGTTTATCCATGGCTCAGAATATGTTTGTGGTCACAATATCTTCAATCATGATTTGAAATACATACAAAATGCACTGATTTATGCTTGCATCAATGATACAAATATCATTGATACGTTGTTTCTTTCTCCGCTTCTTTTCCCAGCTAGACCTTACCATAAGCTGCTCAAGGATGATAAGCTGCAAACAGAAGACACCAACAATCCGCTGAATGATTCCATCAAAGCCAAAGACCTTTTTTTTGATGAGATTGCGGCTTTTCAGCAGGTTGATGCCGGTTTAAAACAGATCTACTATCTGCTACTGAAAGACCAAAAGGAGTTTTGCTCCTTCTTTCATTTCCTTGGATATCATGAAGATAATATCAATATAGAAAAAGTAATTCGTGAAAAGTTTCATTCCCAAATCTGTGAAGACAGTGATCTTGCAAAGATAATTGCAGAATATCCAATCGAACTGTCCTACTGTCTGTCGTTGATCAATGCCGATAACAGGTATTCCATTACACCGCCCTGGGTGTTGAAGAACTATCCGGGGGTTGAACGAATCATGTTTTTATTAAGAAGCAGCCCATGCATCACAGGGTGTGAGTATTGCGATCAGGCGCTTGACGTTCATCAAGTTCTGAAACGATTTTTCGGCTTTGATGATTACCGAGCCTATGCAGGGGAACCTTTACAGGAGAAAGCCGTCCAAGCGGCGGTTGACAACAAATCTCTTTTGGCTGTCTTTCCAACCGGTGGTGGGAAG
>Ga0307377_10002175_pt1 | contig 23462 bp, 18 predicted proteins | sample TR3MG_FD_202535 | JGI IMG/M metagenome (GOLD analysis project Ga0307377, IMG submission 202535) | Soil microbial communities from Risofladan, Vaasa, Finland - TR-3 | ecosystem: Environmental > Terrestrial > Soil > Coastal area > Acid sulfate soil | place: Finland: Risofladan, Vaasa | collected...
CAAGGGATCGCCAGATCCCGTCTCAACCGCCGGATATGGCTATCCGGCGCGAGCAGAACAGCACAAATAGGACACGGTGGTCCAACAACACTCTACAGGGGGACTACCAGGTCACGAGCCAACGGGAAAGGGGTTTCATGTTTGGAATGGGCACGCTGATCAACGTCGCCACCGTCCTGGTGGGCGGGACGCTGGGCACATTTCTGGGCGGTCGCCTGCCTGAGAGGATGCGCGAGACGATCATGCACGGCCTGGGCCTGATGACGTTCGTCATCGGCATCCAGCTCTCGTTCAAAACGGACAACATCCTCATCGTCCTGGCCAGCCTGCTGCTGGGAGGTATCGCCGGAGAATGGCTGCGCATCGAGGATCGTCTCAATCAACTGGGGCGCTGGCTCGAGCGAAGGACGGCGGGGAACAAGGGGCGCTCCGCCGCCGACCGGTCGCCGGACGGTGCTCAACGTACCTCACCCGGGTCCGCCCGGACCTCATCCGGGTCTGCTCGGACCTCATCCGGGTCTGCCCGGACCTCATCCGGGTCTGCCCGGACCTCATCCGGGTCTGCCCGGACCTCATCCCGCTTCAGCCGCGCCTTCCTGACGGCCAGCCTGGTGTTCTGCGTCGGCCCGATGACGATCCTGGGCTCCATCCAGGATGGCCTGACCGGCGACTACACGCTGCTGGCGGTCAAGGCGGCGCTGGATGGGTTTGCGGGGCTGGCCTTTGCCTCCTCGCTCGGGCCCGGCGTGATCTTTGCGGCGCTCACGGTGTTGATCTACCAGGGCGCGCTGACGCTGGGTGCCGGATGGGCCAGCGTCCTGCTCACCGACCCGATGATCGCCGAGATGACGGCGACGGGCGGCGTGCTGATGCTGGCACTGGGGCTGGGTCTCCTGGAGATCAAGCAGATCCGCGCCGGCAACCTCCTGCCCGCCGTCGTCGTGGCCCCCATCATCGTCGCGATGGTCAAATAGAGGCCCTGTTAGACCCGGTGGTGGGATACAAGTCGAAAGTTGAGGGCAGGTCTCGCAAGCGGTTCAACTGGATGCCCGAACTTGTTCGGGTCCCTATTTGACTTCTACCCAGAGTTGCAATATACTATGTGTGCGTGATCAGGAGGAGTCCCCCCCCTGGGGTGTTGGCCGAGACATCAAGAGCACTGAGGAGGTAAGGATTAGTGAAGTCTGACACGGTAACGTGCTAAGGCGCACGGTTCTTACCCTACTCTGGAGGAAAGGCCATGCCCCTTCCCCAGGCGCGCCACAGGCGCAAACCATAGATGCGGACGACTGGTCCGCGGAAAGGAGAGGCAAAAATGGATCCGATAGTCACCTCAATCGTCGTCATCCTGGGCAAGTACGCCCTGGACAAGGGGGTCGAACTGGGCAAGGATGTCGGCCCCAAGGCGCTGGACACGGCCAAGCAAGTGTTCGGCATGGTGCTGGAGCGCGCCAGGCGAGTGGACCCGCGCACGGCTCAGCAATTTCCCGAGAACCCCGAAGGGTATCGCGCACCCCTGACGGACGTTTTGGATGAAATCACCCGGGCCGATGCGGACTTCCGCGCCAGACTCAAGGCGCTGCTGGAGCAATACGAGGCCGCAGCGAGGGAGCACGCGACTGCGGTCGGCACTACGTATGGTGCGACCGTTGCAGGCTCCGGCGCCATCGCCCAGGGGGAGGGGGCAGTGGCGGCGGGGGCCGGTGGTGTGGCGGTGGGGGGGGATGCGAAGGGCACCATCATCACCGGGCACGGCAATGTGGTGGGCAGTCACAGCAGTAGCCGGGTTCAGGTAGGTGGCATCCGCGCAGGGCGTATCGAGGCCGAGAACGTGGTGGATGGTGTGCAGACGCAGGGCATTGCCGCGACAGACGCGGCCAAGCTCGTGAAGCTGGCCAAGGCCATCGAGCGCGGCGGGATCACCGCGGAGCAGATCAAGGCCGGCAACGTCGTCAGCGGGTTGCAGTTTCTCACTGGCGTACCCCCAGCCGTGCAGGATGACCTGCATCGGGAGATCGCTGCGCTGCGGGAACAGGTACAACAGGCGATCGCTGCCGGAGAGGTGGAGAAGACAGGCGACGCCGAGGATGTGCAGGACGCCCTGGAGAAAGCGGAGGCCGAAGTGGCCAAGCCGGAACCCGACGGAGAACGCGTGGTCCGCAAACTGGAGACCGCCACCAAGATCCTTACCCGTACCGCCGACCTGGCCCAGGCTGCGGGCAAGGCGGGCTCGCGGGTCATTCGCCTGGCACCCCTAGCTGCCGCGTTGTGGAAGTTGGCTGAGAAAATCTTGGGAGGATAAATGGACGGGTTTGCCGCTGAATATCTTGCCAATCTTACCGCCGACCTGACCGTTAGGGTGGTGGAAGCCACCCATCGCAGGATGCGCGAGGCCCTCAGCGGTACGGAAGGTGAGCAAGCCATGCGCCGCTGTATCCAGGCTGGGCTGGTTGCACTGCTCGCCAAAGCCACCGTCGACGCTCCCGAGGATGCTATGCTGTTGCAGGATATCTTTACCGACTTCTTTAAAGATCCCCTCGTGGCGCTGGAGATAAGCAAACTCCTGCGGGGTCGTTCCCTGGATCGGGAAGGGCTGGCCGAGCTATTCGAGCAGGCCGGATATGACGCGCGTACTCTGCCGGGCTTGGAGTTTGGGGCGGGGCTTGCCGCTTTTGAGGCCGCTTTTGCTGAGGCCGCCGTGGCTGAACCGGCGCTCCGGGGTCTAATCCAGACGGACCATCTGATGGAGCAAACCCGCCTCCAGGGCGCGCTGCTGGCCGAAGTGCGAGAGCTGGTGTCTCTGCTGCGGGAGGCCCGACCGGGTAGCGTGGGTGTCCAGGCGGGCCAGATTACCGCTGAGAACGTGGTCAGCGGGATGCAGATCGTCTACCGGTTTGGTGGAGCCGTGTCGCCGCCGGAGGTTGGGGAAGGCGCTCCCCTGCGCCGTGACTACCTCAATCACCTCTTTGAGACCGTGGGCCGCTTGTCTCTGTCCGGCATCGACCCGAAGGCCGTCACTGACACCGAGGCGCGCCTTAACCTGAGCGCGGTCTATACCGCTCTTCTTACGCTGACACCCGAGGAGTATGAGCGTATGCGAGACAAAGGGTGTCTGGAACCGGCGGTGGAGCGAGAACGCGAGCGCCTTTCCGCTCTGGCACAACTGGATCGGCACCCTCGGCTGGTACTGCTGGGCGATCCTGGCAGCGGCAAATCGACCTTTGTCAACTTCGTGGCTCTCTGCCTGGCAGGTGAGGCGCTGGGGCAGGAGGGGGCCAACTTGGCCCTGCTCACCGAGCCGCTTCCCTTGGATGAGGGAGATCGCCAGCGGTCCGATGAGCCGCAGCCCCAGCCCTGGTCGCACGGCGTGCCGCTGCCCGTGCGGGTGGTGTTGCGCGACTTTGCTGCCCGAGGCCTCCCGTCGGCTGGCGAACCGACCACTGCCCAGCACTTGTGGGACTTTGTGGCCGCCGAACTGGAGGCTGCGGCTTTGGGTGACTACGCCCTGCGCATGCGGCAGGAGCTGCATAAGCAGGGAGGTCTGCTCCTGTTGGACGGTTTGGATGAGGTCCCCCAGGCTGAGAACCGCCGTGCGCAGATCAAGCAGGCAGTCGAGGACTTTGCCGCTGCCTTCCCACGATGCCGGATCGTGGTTACCAGCCGCACCTACGCCTACCAGCAGCAAGCGTGGCGGCTGCCGGACTTCACCGAGGCGATACTTGCCCCCTTTGGCTCAGGCCAGATCCGGCGCTTCGTGGACCGCTGGTATGCCCACATCGCTCCGATCCGGGGCCTGAACGCCAATGATGCCCAGGGGCGGGCGGAGTTACTCAAGCAAGCCATCTTCGGCAGCGACCGCCTGCGGGCGCTGGCCGAGCGCCCGTTGCTCCTGACCTTGATGGCCAGCTTGCACGCCTGGCGCGGCGGCACTCTGCCGGAGAAACGCGAGCAACTCTATGCCGACACGGTGGATCTGCTGCTGGATTGGTGGGAGAGCCCGAAGGTGGTGCGAGATGCTGACGGCGAGGTCATCGTGCAGCAGCCCAGCCTGGCTGAGTGGCTCCAAGTGAATCGGACGAAGGTTCGGGAGCTGCTGAATGAGCTGGCCTACCGGGCGCACGCCGACCAACCCGATCCGGCGGGCACGGCCGACGTCCCGGAAAGCAGGCTGGTGGATAGGTTGATGGACTTGAGCCAGAATCCGGATGTGAGACCGAAGCGGCTGATCGAGTATTTGAGCCAACGGGCCGGGTTGCTCCTGCCGCGGGGTGTGGGGGTCTATGCCTTCCCGCATCGCACCTTCCAGGAGTACCTGGCGGCCTGTTACTTTACCGAGCAGGCGGATTACCCCACTTCGCTGGCTATGTTGGCACGCGAGGATCCCAATCGCTGGCGCGAAGTGGTTCTGCTGGCCGGGGCCAAGGCCGCGCGGGGCATGGCGGCCTCCATCTGGCTGCTGTTAGATGAACTCTGTCCCCGTGCCCTGCAGAGAGGTGCACCGCAGAAGGAGGCCGATGCCTGGGGCGCGCTTATGGCTGGGCAGGCGTTGGTGGAAACGGCGGATTTGAAGCACCTGCGCGAAGCCAACCGCGAAAAAGTGAAGCGGGTACGGGGGCGTCTGGTGGGCATCTTGGAGGCCGGGCATCTGCCCGCCGTCGAGCGCGCCGCCGCCGGCCGCGCCCTGGCAAAGCTGGGCGACCCGCGTCCCGGCGTGAGTGTGGACCCGGCCACCGGCCTGCCGGACATCTTGTGGTGCTACGTACCCCCAGGGCCGTTCCTGATGGGCAGCGCGGATGACGACGAGATGGCCTATGATGACGAGAAACCCCGGCATCCCAACGATAGCATCACCGAGGGTTACCTGATCTCCCGCTACCCCGTAACCAACGCCCAGTTCGGTGTGTTTATGGAGGCGGGAGGGTATCAGGAGCGGGGGTACTGGACGGAGGCGGAGCGGGCGAAGGTATGGGCAGGGGGGAAGATCGAAGCCCTGCAGGATGATCAGCCTCGTGAAGGTCCCTATGATTACGGTGAGCCGTTCAACCTGCCCAGCCACCCGGTGGTGGGTGTGACGTGGTACGAGGCGGTGGCATATTGCCGCTGGCTCAGGGAACAGTTACAGGTCTCAGGTTTCAAGTTCCAGGTTTGGCGTGATGGGCAACCTGAGACCTTGAACCTGGAACCTGAAACCCTCACCGTGCGGTTGCCGAGCGAGGCGGAGTGGGAGAAGGCGGCGCGGGGGACGGACGGACGGATGTTCCCTTGGAGTGGGGGGGCGGACCCAGACTGGGCGAACTACGTGGATACGGGCATCGGGGCGACGAGCGCGGTGGGGTGTTTCCCCGGCGGAGCCAGTCCTTACGGAGTGGAGGACCTGAGCGGGAACGTGTGGGAGTGGACGCGGAGCCTGTGGGGCAAAGACTGGCCGAAGTCTGATTTTGGGTATCCCTACGATCCGGGGGATGGTCGGGAGGACCTGGAGGCTGGGCGGGAGGTGCGCCGGGTGTTGCGTGGGGGCGCGTTCGACTTTGCTGCGGGGCGCGTCCGCTGCGCCTTCCGCCTCTGGTACTATCCGTACTTCCGCAGCAGGTACAGCGGTTTTCGGGTCGTGGCGTCCCCCGTCCGTCTCTGATCTCTGGTTACTCTGTCCTCTGCGACTCTGGAGTCTGGGGGGGAGTCCAGAGGGGGGGGCTCCCCCCTCAGGTCGCGCGCAGCGCGGCCGCCCACCGGCCGCCTGCCGCGGGCGAGCGAGCACATCCTGAGCCCCAGTGAGCGCATCGGGGACCAGCGGGCAGCGCTGTGGATGAGTGAGAACTGAGCAGGCTGCCCTGCTGACCACTCAGGGGCATTGCCTGGCCTGCCCGATCAGCAGAGAAATGGAGAGGAGTGAGAGGCGATGATGCAACGGAGGCGATGGCTCGTGCCGGTCCTGATCACCGGCGTGCTGGTTCTTCTGGCTGTAGTGGCTCACTGGTGGCTGCCCCCGCTACTGATCTTTGCAGGTACCAACAGCGAGGTGATCCAAAGCCTCACCGACTTGGTGCAGTTGGTGCTGTAGGCCAGTGCCGGGATAGCGGCGTTGGTGGGGCTGTGGCGGGGAAGGAGGAAGCCCAGATCACTGGAGAGTGTAAAGGCTACGAAATCTATCGTTGCTACTCGTGGCAGCGTGGCCGCCCGCACGGTGGCTGTTGGGCACGATATCTACGGCGACGTGATCCTGGTGACTGACCCCGACCTTCTATGGCGAGCTATCCGCCGCCGTCCGCCGGCCGAAGACCTCCGCCGAGCGACTGAGTGCCATCTGGCCTATCTGGTGGACCGGTACCGCTACCTCGATTTCAAGGGGATGGGTGTCTCTGACCGGATACCCTTGCGCCTGCCGATCCTGGATATGTACGTTCCCCTCAAGGCCCGCATCGAAATGCCCGAAGGGGAGACGTGGGCGCGAGAAATCCGTCTGGCAGGACGGGAGGTCCCCGACGAGGAGCGGTCGGCTATCGGTGACCGGCTGAGCAAACCTCAGCCAGTCATGAATCTCCTGCGGGAGAATGATGGTTTGATCATCCTGGGCGACCCCGGGGCGGGGAAGACCACTTTCCTCAAGTACCTGGCCCTGAAACTAGCGACCGGGAAAGGTGAGGAATTGGGCCTGGAAGTTCGGTTACCGGTGTTAGTTCCCCTATCGGCCTACGCCAACGCGCTGGTAGAGCAGGATGTGCGGCTGGACGACTTCGTCGCCTGCTACTTCCACGACCTGGGGGCAGACCTGCCCGTCGAAGCGATGCTGGAGGAGGCACTGAGAGAAGGAGGTGCATTGGTACTGCTAGACGGGCTGGACGAGGTGAAGGATCAGGGATTGCGGCGTACGGTGGTGGAGCGCGTGGTGGATTTCTATGCTTTTCACCGCCGCGCAGGAAACCGCTTTGTCGTGACGAGTCGGATCATCGGCTACCGGGAGGTACGTCCGGTCGCCGAGGGGTTGGCAGAGTGCACGCTGGTGGACTTTGGCGATGAGGAGATACAAGAATTTGTGGGGAAATGGACAACCGCGCTGGAGAGAGCGGCGCGGGGCGACACGCCGGTGGCGACATTAGAGGCGGAGCGGGAGCGAGAGGAGTTGCTGGGGGCAGTGCACCGCAACCCCGGGGTACGGGGTCTGGCGGCCAATCCGCTTCTCCTGACTATTCTGGCGCTGATGAAGCGACAGGGGGTGACGTTGCCGGAGAGGCGGGTTGAGTTGTACGACCAGTACGTGCGGACGCTGCTATCCAGTTGGAACCGGGCGCGCGGGCTGGGGCGGCCTCCGACGCGGGACCTGGACGTGGTGGAGACGGTGCGCATTCTGGCCCCGCTGGCCCTGTGGATGCACCAGGTAAGCCCCGGGGTGGGGTTGGCGAAGCAGGGAGATCTGCAGCGGAAGTTGGAAGAGATCTACCGGGAGCGCGGGGAGGCAGACCCGGAGCGGGTTGCGCGGCGGTTTATGGAGGGCGTGCGGGAATATGCAGGACTGCTTTTGGAGCGGGGAGCGGGGCGGTATGGGTTTGTTCACCTCACCTTTGAGGAATACCTGGCAGCGGTGGGGATTGCGCGGCTGGGGCAACGAGATATCGAGCCGATTGTAGACATCTTGGGAGAGCATGTCGGGGATCCGGCGTGGCGCGAGGTGGCGCTCCTGACTGTCGGTTACCTGGGAGTGGTACAACAGTGGGAGGAGATATCCAGCGACGTCCTGAAGGCGTTCATTGAGCGGGAGCCAGGTGAGCCTGGGCAGGCGTTGGTGCTGGTGGGAGAGGCGGTGGTGGACGCCTGGCCAGGCGGAGTTATGCCTGGCTGTAAGGAGAAAGTGGTGCAGGCACTGGTGGGAGCAGTCCGACGGGAGGATGTGCAGCCGGTCCTGCGCGCTGCTGCTAGCCGAGCCCTGGCAAAGCTGGGCGACCCGCGTCCTGGCGTGAGTGTGGACCCGGCCACCGGCCTGCCGGACATCCTGTGGTGCTACGTGCCCCCTGGCCCCTTCACGATGGGCAGCGCGGATGACGACGAGATGGCCTCGGATTACGAGAAACCCCGGCATCCCAACGATAGCATCATCGAGGGTTACCTGATCTCCCGCTACCCGATCACCAACGCCCAGTTTGCCGCGTTCATGGAGGCGGGAGGGTATCGGGAGCGGCAGTACTGGACGGAGGCGGGGTGGCGGCTGAAAGAGCAACAGGGGTGGACGGGGCCGTATGATCCCGGTGAGCCGTTCAACTTGCCCAGCCACCCGGTGGTGGGTGTGACGTGGTATGAGGCGGTAGCGTATTGCCGCTGGCTCGGGGAACGGTTGCAGGTCTCGGGTTTCAAGTTTCAGGTTTGGCGCGATGGGCAACCTGAGACCTTGAGCCTGGAACCTAAAACCCTCACTGTGCGGCTGCCCTCGGAGGCGGAGTGGGAGAAGGCGGCGCGAGGCACGGATGGATGGAGGTATTCGTGGGGGGATGATCCCGACCCCGACCGCGCAAACTATGACCAGACGGGCATCGGGACGACGAGTGCGGTGGGTTGTTTCCCCGGCGGGGTCAGTCCTTACAGAGTGGAGGACCTGAGCGGGAACGTGTGGGAATGGTGTGCCACGAAGTGGGAGGGTAGCTACGAGGGCTACAGGGGGGACAACGACCCAGAGGGGGATGATGTCCGGGTGTTGCGTGGGGGCGCGTTCAGCGATGAAGCGAGGTACGTCCGCTGCGCCTCCCGCCTCAGGCTCAATCCGTCCTACCGCTACAGGTACTACGGTTTTCGGGTCGTGGCGTCCCCCGTCCACCTCTGAACTCTGGTTCCTCTGGTCTCTGGGACTCTGGCATCTGGGGGGGAGTCCAGAGGGGGGGGCCTCCCCCCTCTGGTCGCGCGCAGCGCGGCCGGTGGTTGGCCTGGGCTGCCGCCCGTGCTGAATCGAGGAGGTAACCATTGAGCAAACTCTACCAGCAGGTCTGCACCTGGGAGAATTTCAACCTGGCCTGGCGCAAGGCGGCGCGGGGCAAGCGCGGCCGGGAGCCGGCCGCCAGCTTCGAATACCGCCTGGAGGACAACCTGCTGCGATTGCAGCAGGAACTGCGCGACGGGACCTACCGCCCGGGACCCTACACCTCGTTCTACATCCACGATCCAAAACACCGCCTCATCTCCGCCGCCCCCTTCCGCGACCGGGTGGTTCACCACGCGCTCTGCAACGTCATCGAGCCGTTTTTCGAGCGACGCTTCATCGCCGACTCCTACGCCAACCGGGTGGGAAAGGGCACCCACCGGGCGCTGGACCGCTGCCAGGCGTTCGCCCGGCGCTACCGCTACGTCCTCCAGTGCGACGTCCGCCAGTTCTTCCCCTCCATCGACCACGCCATCCTCAAGGGGATCCTGGGGCGGGTGATCGATGACCCGGACGTGATGTGGCTGGTCGAGCGCATCCTGGAGAGCGGCGTGGGGGTGCTCAGCGAGGCGTACGAGATGGCCTGGTTCCCAGGCGATGACCTTTTCGCCGTGGGCCGCGCCCGCGGCCTACCGATCGGGAACCTGACCAGCCAGTTCTGGGCGAATTGCTTTCTGGACCCCTTCGACCACTTTGTGAAGCGGGAGCTGCGCTGCTGTAAGCAACGCGGCGGGTACTTGCGGTACGTCGACGATTTCCTGCTCTTCGCCGACGACAAGCCCACGCTCTGGACGTGGCGGGCGGCGGTGCTGGCACGGCTGGCCGGCCTGCGGCTGACGATCCACGAGAGGCAGGCGCACCCCCGGCCCGTCACCGAGGGCATCCCCTTCCTGGGTTTCACCGTCTTCCCCGCCGAACGGCGGCTCAAGCGGCGCAAGGGCATCGCCTACCGGCGGCGGTTGCAGGCGTTGCTGGCGGCCTACGCCGCGGGCGAGGTCTCCCTGGAGCAGGTGGATGCCTCGGTCCGGGGGTGGGTCAACCACGTGCGTTACGGCGACACGTGGGGGCTGCGGCAATCGCTCTTCGCCGCCCTGCTCGTCCCTGCACCAGGGAGGCTGTGATGGCCGAGAAAATGGTCATTTTCACCCGGACATTTGATTTCGTCGATTGGCTGATCCCCCGCACGCTGGACTTTCCCCGCAGCCAGCGGTTCGTCGTGACAAAGCGGCTGCAGGATGCAGCGCTGGACTTTTACGAGCGCGTCCTGGAGGCGAACGGCTGCCAGGGGCAGGTCCGCCTGGGCAAGTTGCGCCAGGCGGACGTGGCGCTGGACAAGGTGCGCCACTTCCTGCGCCTGGCGTCCAGGTGGAAGTGGATGTCCCCAGGGCAGTACCGCCACGCGGCGGGAATGGTCGCCGAGTTGGGGAGACTACTGGGTGGCTGGATCCGGCAGACGGTTGCTTCCCTGCCGTCCGCCGATCAGGGGGCCGGACCGAAAGGTGCGCCGGGTGTTGCGTGGGGGCGCGTTCAACAATGAAGCGAGGAACGTGCGCTGCGCCTACCGCAACAGGAACAACGGTTTTCGGGTCGTGGCGTCCCACGACTTTCGCGCAGGCCGGAAATGCCCGGCGGGGTGGAACCCTCCCGGGCCGAGGCAGAGAAAGACGGCGCGGTCCGGTCCTGGCCGTGCCCCGAGCAGGAGCGAGGGGCCGGGCGAATATGGCCCGGGCGGTCTTGTGACCGCCCCCGGGGGTGCCCCCTGGGTTCGTCCCTGGGGCATCCCCGGTCGGGCCTACCGGGAGATAGGAGGCACCGATGGCGTTTGACGTTCAGGTCTGGCGAGAGCGGCTGTCGAGCCGCATGGAGGGCTGGAAGGGCCGCTGGGAGCAGGCCCGGTCCGCCGGGGTGTCATCCCTGTACGCTTTCCTCTCGGCGATGGCCCTGTGGCCGGTGGTCGAGGCGGCCCAGGAGGGGGAATGGGCCGCACTGGCGACGTTGGGGGGTGTGGCTGCCGAAGTCGGCGGCAACCTGCTGGCCAACCAGATCCAGTCCTGGCAGGACGAGGCGGACGCGGCGCGACAGTTGGCCCGAGCCGCGCAGGAAAACGAGGAAATCCGGGCCGCGCTGGACACGGTGCTGGAGCAACTGGGGGTCGTGGCCCAGGCTCAGGCCGGGCTGGACGAGGCCGACCGGGCCTGGTTTGCGGAGACGCTGCGGGCGGAATTAGCCCGGCTGGGCAACCTGGGCCGCTACGAGGCCGTGCTGATCGGTTCCGGGGCCATCGCCCAGGGGCCGGGGACCAGGGCTGTCGGTGAGGGAGGGGTATTGGTCGAGGGAGATGTTGGGGGCGATGTGATAGCCCCTGGGGCGACGAAAGTGGTAGGCCCTCCCCCTGCCGCAAAGCAACGCGCGGATGAGGCATTCGTCCGCTACCTGCACAACCTGCGGCGGCTGTGCAACGCGCTGCCATTGGCTGCCCTGGCCGAGGAGGAAGGCCCCCATCGTCGGGCGGAGATTACCTTGAACCGGGTCTACATCGCCCTGAATACCACCACCCAGGTTCCGCTGGCCGAGGAGGAGCGGGCACGTCAACGAGAGACGTTCTCCGCGCTGCGCACTGAGGCGCGGCCCCTCCCCGTGTTGGAGGCGGCGGTTCAGGAGTCGCGGCTGGTGCTCCTGGGTGATCCCGGCTCTGGCAAGTCCACCTTCGTCAACTACCTGGCCTATCTGCTGGCCGGGGCCCGGCTGGGTGAGGCAGACTTGCCGGAGGACTGGCCCCACGGCCCTTTGCTGCCGGTGCGCGTCATTCTGAGGGAACTGGTCGGCCATCTGCCCGAGGGTAAAGATCTGCAGAGGCTCTCCGCCGAGAAGCGAATGGCCCGGTTGGTCAGCGGGTTCTGGGCGTACCTGCGCCAGGAGTTGGAGGCTACCTACCGGGCAGAAGAGGTGTTGGAGGTGTTGGAGCGAGACGTAGATGAGGGCCGGGCACTGGTGATCTTTGACGGCCTGGACGAGGTTGCGCCGGAGCGACGGGGGGTGGTGCGGGAGACGGTGGAAGCCTTCTGCCAACTGTGCGGTACGAGCCGTGTGTTGGCTACCTGCCGGGTGCGCTCTTACCAGGGTGAGGCCTGCCTGCCAGCGTTTGCCGATTTCACCCTGGCCCCGTTTGAGGAGGAGCAGGTAAATGACTTTGTGAGGTGCTGGTACCGGGCGTTGGCTGACCTGGGGGCATTGAAGCCGCAGGAGGCAGATCGGCGGGCGGAGAACCTGCGGGAAGCGGTGCAACCCCTGATGGAACTGGCCCGTAACCCGCTGCTCCTGACGACGATGGCAGTGGTACACACCGCGCAGGTAGAGCTGCCCCGGGAGCGAGCGCGGCTGTACCAGCGGTGCGTGGAGGTGCTGCTGCGGCGATGGCACAAGCACAAGGCGGGGGAGGTGCCCCTGTTGAACCGCCTGGGAGTGAGTGAGAGCGAATTGCTGGGCACATTGTGGGAGGTGGCCTACCGGGCCCACGCGATGGGCGGCGCGGGGGAAGGAGACCTGCCGCGCAGCGAGGTGCTACGGCTGTTGGCAGGCCACCTGGAAGGGAAGTATGGGAAAGCGGAGCAGTTCCTGGATTACGTGGACGCTCGTGCGGGGCTGCTGGTGGGACGGGGAGGGGTGGGAGAGCCGATCTATACCTTTCCTCACCGCACCTTCCAGGAGTATCTGGCAGGTTGTCACCTGGCGTTAGGTGGGCGGGACTTTGGCCGCCGTCTGCGGGGAATGCTCGGCGAGGGAGACCGGTGGGCGCTGGCGGCTCATCTGGGGGCCGAACACTTGCTTTACAATGTGGGGAAGGTGACGGAGGTACTGGACGCTGCCTATGCCCTCTGCCCGGTGGCGGAGCCCGAGACGGAGGCGGACTGGCGGGGAGTGCTTTGGGCGGGGTGCTTCACGGCGGAGATGGGTTTGCGGAAGGTCGGGGAGGACGTGGAGGCACCCGACGGGGGAACAGCTTTCGCGGAGCGGTTAGTGCCCCGGTTGGTGAGGGTCCTGCGGGAGGAGCCACTGGGACCGTTGGAACGGGCTGAGGCGGGCAACGTGCTGGCGCAACTGGGAGACCCGTGTTTTCGGGAGGACGCCTGGTACCTGCCCGATGAGCAGTTCCTGGGGTTCGTGGAGGTCCCGGCCGGGCCGTTCCTGATGGGGACGCGGGAGGAGGACGTTCTGGCGCTGCTGGAGCGCTTCGGCGGGGAGCGGGAATGGTACGAGTGGGAGACGCCCCGGCACGAGGTGGCGCTGCCGGCGTGCTACATTGCCCGCCACCCTGTGACGGTGGCGCAGTTTAGGGCCTTCGCGGAGGCAGGGGGCTACCAGGAACAGCGGTATTGGGCGGAGGCCGAAGCAGCACAGGTCTGGCAAGATGGGAAGGTAAGGCGCATTTACGCTTGGATGAACGAGGAAGACAAAGTCGAAACGTCCGAAGAGTGGGCTGACGCACCTGCAAGTGTCGGCGAACCCTTCAACCTGGCGAATCACCCGGTGGTAGAGGTGACGTGGTACGAGGCCCTCGCCTACTGCCGATGGCTGACGGAAAAGTTGCACGAGTGGGATGGGACACCAGAGCCGCTGGCGAGGCTCCTGCGGCAGGACGGTTGGGCGATCACGTTGCCCTCGGAGGCGGAGTGGGAGAAGGCAGCGCGGGGAGGGGAGCAAATCCCAAACCCCAAAACCCAAAGCCCAAGGTGGGTGGAGAACCCTGACCCTGGTCGAGTCTTTCCGTGGGGCAGCAACCAGGATCCGAACTGGGCGAACTATGCGGATACGGGCATCGGGACGACGAGCGCAGTGGGGTGCTTTCCCGGCGGGGCCAGTCCCTACGGAGTGGAGGACCTGAGCGGGAACGTGTGGGAGTGGACGCGGAGCCTGTGGGGAAGGGATTGGGAGAAACCCGAGTTTGGGTATCCCTACGATCCTGGGGATGGGCGGGAGGATCTAGAGGCTGTGCGGGAGCTGCGCCGGGTGTTGCGTGGGGGCGCGTTCGGCAATGTAGCGCGGGACGTGCGCTGCGCCTACCGCCGCAGGGGCGATCCGTACAGCCGCTACAGGCGCCGCGGTTTTCGGGTCGTGGCGTCCCCCGTCCGTCTCTGACCTCTGGTTACTCTGTCCTCTGCGACTCTGTCCTCTGGGGGGGAGGCCAGAGGGGGGCCTCCCCCTCTGGACGCGCGCAGCGCGCACGCCCACCGGCCGCCTGCCGCGGGTGAGCGAGGACATCCTGAGCCCCAGTGAGCGCATCGGGGACCAGTGGGCAGCGCTGTGGATGAGTGAGAACTGAGCGCCGCACAGATCTGGCGAGAGGGCGCCCAGGCATTAGCCTGGGCGCTTCGCTTATTGAATTGATCAGGGGCGCAGCGCGCACCTCTGCGAGCGGCGCGCGGGTGGCGCTGACCTTTGAGTTGGCCTGTCTGCTACCGCTGCTGTCCTACGTGGGCGGTGGCGGTGTCCAGCGGGACAAGAGGCCCGTTTCTTGCGCAGGTGACAAATGGGTGTATCATAGCGGCAGAGGATACCGTGACAACGCAAAACGAGCTTGACCAAATCAGAGCTATCGTGGCCGACACGCTGGATGCGCTGGGAGTCGAGCCGGAACCAGACCCCTCCGCCGTGCTATCCCAGCGCTTCCTGGAACGGGACAAGACGACCGCTTGGGCTCGTGACTTTGACACTGAGGAGGAGCTTGCGGCCTGGTTGCGCTTTCACCGTGTCACCAAACGATCCCTGAAGAATGCACTGAGAGAATATGGGATCTATAGGCGGACGGGGATGCCTAAGAGATTCGAGGTGCACGCGAACCCTCGGCGGCGCTTTGTGCTGGTGCGGGGAAACCGACGCTGGCGTATTGCCGGGGAGGACCGCAAGAAACGAGATGAGGAGAAGGGTGAGCAATGAGTGAGAGACATACCAGGCGAGGTAAGAGAGCAGCCATCCGATTCTGGTGTACACAACAAACAACGGCCACTTGTCTTGACTGCCCGCCCAGTGCTGTCCTCACATCCGCCCCGCCCCTCTGCGCCAGTTCCCACGCTGCCCCCGCCTGACACGGCCCCGGTGACCGCTGGCGCTGCGGGCGCGTGATTGCCGGCGAAACGACCGCCCTGACCTGCATGGTTGGGGCGCTTTGTGTTTGGCTTGCGGCGGTAGTGCTATATCTTAAAAATCATTGACTTTCGCACAGTCTTATGCTATACTAATCATTGGCAGACAAACAAGAACGCCTCGTAGTTTGTCGCAGCCGGAAACATAGGCCGAGGCAGCAAGAACGCTTTGGAGGTAGACATTGAAGGAACATAGAGCCCGCCCACCGTCACGGTGTGGTGGGTGTTTCTTTTGATGGAGGTGTCACACCACGCACAAGGAGGCAGGAAGATGCAGCGCGTTGCTCAATTTTGGAAGTCTGGCACTAAGGGCAAACTTGCTATCGGCTGTAGTGGTCTGCTTGTGATTGTCTGTTTATGTGGCGTCGTGATACTTCTCTTACCAGACGAGTCTGGTCAGCAGGCCAGCGAGGAACCTGCGGCGACGCAAGTTGTTGCAGAGGCCCAGCCGACTAGTACACCAGAGCAAACGGAAACCCCGCTGCCAACCAATACCCTTCGCCCGACGGATACGCCACAGCCAACGTTCACGCCGGATCCCAGCTCGATTCCTGCGACGGCGATCTCTGTCATACCCCACGTTGTCGCTGGCGCTGATGGGGTAAACCTCCGCAGCGGGCCAGGCACCAACTATATGCGCCTGGGTTATCTTGAACCTGGCGCTGAGGCCCAGGTGACCGGTTGTTACGGCGATTGGTGGCAGATCGAACACGATGGGGCGCGATGTTGGGTGTATGGCGAAATCGTAAACGCGTTCAACACGGAGGATGTGTCACAGGTGGAGCCTCCGCCCTCTCCGACCCCTGCACCGCCAACCGTTACTTCTGTGTCAACCGTGCCGCCAGCGGCTACCGCGGCACCGATCTTGCCCACAGACACCCCGCAGCCGACCGAGCCGGTCCCTCCGCCGCGTGAATACCTGGTCGCAGGGGTGTGGCTCTGTCCCAATAGCACGGAAGGCGCAGCCTATGTAGGAAGCAGGAACAGCAATAAATTCCATTTCACTCGGTGTTCCTATGCCATTAAGATAGGACCTGGGAATCGGATTTGTTTTGAAAGCCGCGAAGCTGCACTCAACTACAACTATATCCCTTGTGGGAGATGCAAACCCTGAATAGCCCGGGATAGCCCAGCAGATATCAACAATCTCAGCCAAGCGGCTTGCATCATCCCAAGACGAAGCCCTCGTCCGCCCATCGAGCCCGGCGGCCCGTTTGGGCGCACACTAGTGCGGCCGCTACTGTACATCTACAAGCGGAGGAATGGAGAAGGATGAATAGGAAGCCTGCTTACATAGCCGCCTGTCTCTTGCTGTCAAGCGCAGTGTTAGTGGGGTGTGGCCCAGGTGCGATGCCCAATGCCACACCGACGCTACTCCCAACTGCCACGTCTTCTCCTACATATACACCTTGCCCAACCCCGACCCCTGAACCGACGCCGACACCAACCTTGACACCAACGGTAACCCCGACAGCAACTGCCACACCAACTCCAACGTCAAGCCCGACCCCGAGACTTACTGCTACGCCCACTCCTGACGTTGCCGCCTTGCTGCTCTGGGCATTACGCAATACGAATCAGCAGCTACTGGAATTCGGGGGCTTGATAGACGAAGCCGTCAGAAGTACGGGTGAGATTCGCTGCCAACCGACGGTCGATCTCTATGATGCGATTGTGAGCGCACCCACCTTTGACGTGACAGGCTGCGATGCTGTCACACAGCGCGCCTATGGCACTTATCGGGAAGCGCTGGAGGTGTTGGGAGGTGGGGCACGGGATATGGTCGGCGCATGTCGTGCCTATTTGAATGACGAAGATGACCAGAAAGGGTTCATACCGTTTCAGCAGTGGGGACTGGCTCGCCAACGGACAAACGATGCCGCAGAACTGATAAATCAGGCCATGCGGTGGCTAGAGCAAAGGTAGATACTGGACGGTGCAAGCCCCAGTCGGCGTTGGCGTGCCTGCTGCTGGCAACCTGGCTGCGGTGATAGCTGCATGATGCCCTAGCACAGAGAAAAGGGAGCAAGTGGACGTACAAGAACTTGTCAAATTGTATAAGGCAGGGGAGCGTGACTTTTTCCAGGCTGAACTGCTAGGGGCCGAACTGAGCAACGCCAGCTTGAGTGAGACCAATCTGGGCATGGCTGATCTGAGTGGGGCCAATCTGAGCAATGCCGACCTGAGTGGGGCGGATCTGCTGGGGACTGATTTAAGCAGGGCTAACCTGCGCGGGGCCAAGCTGAGTGGGGCCGACCCGAGTGGGGCTAACCTGGTTGGGGTCGACCTGAGTGGGGCTAACCTAGGCGGGGACGCCGACCTGGAAGGGGCCGTAGTGAGTAATGGACAACTTTCCCAGGCCAAGTCACTCAAAGGCGCGACAATGCCCGACGGCACAAAGCACGACTGACCCGCGGGACGCGCTGGGGTGCGCCCGCCTGGGTAAGCGAGGAGATGCTGAGCGCCAGTGAGCGCATCGGGGACAGGCGGGCTATATTGTGGGTGAGTGAGAACTGATGAGCAAGCGCTGTCTGCGCATCCTGGCGGCGAGGGCAACTCCGTTGGTGTTCGGGTCAGCAAGTCGGCCAGTGGGTGCGGGATTCTCCAAACCTGGCGATACTGCTGACTGTTGCACAGCGGTCTGTCGCAGCCGGAAACATAGTCGAGGTAGCAAGAACGCTTTGGACGTAGACATTGCAGGACGACACAGCACACCCATTAGCAAAGGTTAGGTAGAATGCTTAGCGCAATCCCGTGAAACGGGAGAAGAATTGAGCAGTGTGCTATCTAGCGAAGAAGTTTACAGTTCCCTTCCTGGCAATGGTTCTACTCATTGCCGCGTCACTCGCTTGTGGCAGTGAGCCCGTTTTGCCAACCGAGGCAGGGCAAGTAACAAGTTTACCTCCACCTACGGCAGCCGAGGAAGCTCAAACGGAGCCGACAGCTATTCCTGAGGCGACCGGCATTCCGACGACAGTGCCTACCGGCACCCCCGTGCCAACCGACACGCCTGCACCAACCGACACGTCGCAACCGCCCTCCGAGCCGGTCACGCTCACCGGGACAGGCGATAGCGTGGCCGACGTGGGCGACTGGCGGTGTATGCCAGGCCTCGTCCACATCACCGGCAACGCCGATGCGCGCCACTTCGCCGTCGAGAACTTTGACGCCGCTGGTGAACTGCTGGAGCTGCTGGTGAACACGACCGACGCTTACGATGGTTGCCGCCCGCTCGACTGGATGGATGACGAGTGTACCGCGCGCTTCCAGGTGACGGCGACTGGGGACTGGTCCATCACGCTTCTGCCGTTGGCACCGATACTGGAGGTGCTGCCGCACGCGCTGGAGGTGCCAGGGACATATACCGGCAACGGCGACGACGTGATCCTGCTCACCGGCGGCAAGCCGGACCTGGCGAACGTGGCCGGAAACGAACTGGGCCGTCACTTTGCGGTGATGGCCTGGACGAAGCGGCGAGGCGGGGACACGTTGCTGGTAAACACGGTAGAGCCGTACCAGGGGACCGTGATGCTGGACGAAACGACGATGATGGTGGAGGTCGTCGCCAGGGGGGAGTGGACAATCGAAGTGACCGCACGGTGACGTGAACCTGACGGGAATTCGACACCTGGTGGACATTCGCAACTCCGGCGATCAGCCACAGGATTTGAGCGGGTGGGTGCCGGTCAGCGAGAAGGGGGACCAGAGGTGTATGCTGGGTGGCGTGCTTAACCCCGGTGAGACGCTGCGCATCTGGGCACGGGCCGAGGATGCAGGGAAAGGGCAATGACCGCATCACCTAGGAGACAAGACGTGAAAGACCATATAGCCTGCTCACCATCCAAAGTGTGGCGGACATTTCGGTGCAACCCGCCACGCGGCCCGCCGAAAGTACGCCAAGTTCAGAACCTGCTGAATAAAGCGAATTTTCGGATAGGTAGGATGCCTATTGCAATCTCGTGGAATACGAAAGGAGAACCGAACAATGTGCTATCTAGCGAAAAAGTTTACAGTCCCCTCCCTAGTAGTGGCTCTACTTATTGCTGCATCGCTCGCTTGTGGCAGTGAGACTGTTTCACCAACGGAGGTAGGGCAAGCGACAAGTATACCTCCCCCTGCAACAGCCGAGGAAGCGCAGGCACAACCAACTGCTGCCCCTGAAGAAACCAGTACTTCCGAACCGACCCCCATTCTTCCCACTCCTGAAGAAACCAGTACTTCCGAACCAACCCCCAATCTTCCCACCCCTGAAGAAACCAGTACTCCCGAACCAACCCCCATTCCTCCCACTCCCAGTCCGCCAGAACTAGAAATCCTTAGCCATCAGAGCTATACTGACTCTGGATGGTTCCACATCGTTGGCGAAGTGCAGAACAACTCCGACACCGCGATAGGATTTGTGAAGATTGTGGCCACGCTCTATGACGATGCTAGTAATGTCGTGGGCACAGATTTCACTTATACCGAACTGGATGTGATTCCGGCTGGTGGCAGATCGCCTTTCGTGACCGGTACTGACGAATATGAGGGAGTAACCCAGTACAAGTTACAGACTCAAGGTAGCCCTGCGAATCTACCGCGAGAGGACCTTGTGATACTCAGCCATAGTCACTACGAGGATGCAGGCTGGCTTCACGTGCGAGGCGAAGTGCAAAACACAGGCGACACCCCGGCCGAGTTCGTCAAAGTCGTCATTACACTATACGACGCAGCCGGCAATGTCATTGGAACAGACTTCACCTATACAGACCTGGACGCCGTGCCAGCCGGGGGCACCTCGCCATTCGAGACTGGCACAGACCACTACCCCGGCTTTGATCACTATGAGATCCAGGTTCAGGGAAGTTAGGAAGTGTTTTGCAGGGAATCCACCGTAGGCCTGTGAGGCTGAGAGCGACGCCCCGGGAGGCCCTGGGACGTCGCTTTTGTTTCGGGTGTGGAACGAGTAGCATAGTAGCATGAAACGCTTGAAAAGGGCTGTTTTTTCTGGCACGCCGAGCAGGGACGTCCCCCGCTGAGCAAGGCCCTTGTGCAAGCCTACAAGGTCAAGATAAGTTGACATATCAGAGCATTTGCCAATGATCTCGTTTCGACTCACTCTGCCCATACCTCCTTGATGTCTAGGAAGTTATATGTGAGGCGACACATGCCAAGTGTTTCTTCCGCTGCGGCAGTTTCTCGATGTGGACGTAGGCCTGTTGATCAAGCGGGACCTCGGCGTCGAGGCGCAGATAGCACCAGGAATCCCAGTGATCGCGGAAGATCTGGCGGAAGCGATCGTGGGCGGTGGGGTGAGCGGGGTCGCGCCAGGAGGGTGAGACTGCGAGGGATGGTGTTTGATCAGGTGGCAAGCCTATGGAGTCAGATTCGCCCACTCGCGGTCTGTCCCTCGACAGAAGGGGTTGCGCGTGCAAGAGCCTGGTCGAGTGGGCTATGGACGGCCAAGGGACCATATCCACTCCTGACTGGCGTTGGGGTACTTTGCCGCCAGGGCATAGGGCAGGTAGACGCTGCTATGGCCTTCAGCGACGTCGCTCTCGTGGATGTGGCGCACGTGCAGAAGATGTTCTTGCAGGGGAAAAACCACTGCGGCTGGCAGTATCGTGACACGGCCCTTCTCGCCCTTGCCATCCCGAACCAGGATGTGTTGGCGGGTGAATGAGTACGTCACGATAGAGAAAGAGCAAGGCGCTGTGGGCTTGGTTCTGGGTAGACGCGGCGACCTTTCGATCCACGGCCAGATGGGTGAGAAAGGCTTCGATTTCCGGCGTGCCCATGTGGCGCGGATGACGCTTGTCGTGGAAGAGAATGAAACGTTTGATCCAATCGACGTAGGTTTCTTCGGTGCGGATGGAGTAGTGCTTGAGTCTGATGGCGTCTCGTACCTGGTCGAGTATCTTCTTTGGGGGATGGCTCACGTGATCCTCCTCGCTGTTGCATTCTCGCGTATGAAGGTGTATAGTCTACTGTGATTGGCACAGACGGCGTTATAGCAGGATGCCCCTTCTAGTCGAGGGTGTGTTCACCTAAACGCCCGCCTTGGAGAACTAGATGGATGAGTATCTGTCTAATACCCCAACGGGGAGAGATAGGTGAACGGGTGTTCTGTTTTTGCGCCGCTTGGCGGAATGGCAGGACAACCGTCCTTCCATTAACAGTTAGCGCGGACGCTTCGCGCCCGCGCTAACGGCGCGGCGGACTGGCGTCCGCTTGCTAGCCTGCGGCTCGCTGACGCTCGCCTCCGGCTAACAAGCGGATGAAGCCGCCCATCGCTCCAGCAAGCACGCTTGCCTCCGCGCTGGCGGCTTATCCGCCGCGCCGTTGGGCGGTCTCCTCCGCGATTGGACCTGTTGTGTGAGCAAGGAGTAGAATCGATGAAAGAAACTATCCTCTCTCTTGAGAAAGGAGCCATGGAACGATGGCGCAATGGGGATCCTTGGGGCTTTGTGGAAATCAGCGCCGAGGATATGACCTACGTGGATCCCGGCCTGACCACGCCCATCCTCGGCCTGGAGGAGTTCAAGGCGTACATGAAGCAGCTCGAGGGGAAGATTCACTATCAGGGTTCCGAGTTCATCGATCCCAGGGTGGTGGTCGCGGGGGCTGCGGCGGTGCTGTCGTACAACTATCGCTCTTCAGTCATCACGCCGGAGGGGACAGCCATAAGCCAAACCCCCTGGAATGCGACGGAGGTGTACTTTCGGGGGGACGATCAGTGGAGAATCGTTCATACCCATTGGTCCTATGTCCTGCACAAACTCCCCGAGAGCGTGGAAGTCCCTGTTCCGGTGCAGTTGTCTCGGAAGGAATACGATGGGATATTGGGCGAGGTCATGGCGCTCGAATCGGCAGCGATGGAGCGGTGGCGCAAGGGAGACCCCTGGGGATTCATCGAAATCAGCGCTTCGGAGGTGACTTACTTCGACACGGGAACGCCACAGCGATTAAACGGCCGGGAGGCCTTGAAAGCCGAGTATGCGCAACGGGAGGGGAAGATCTTCTACGATGTCATGGATTTCATCGACCCGAGGGTCCAGGTCTGCGGAGAACTGGCGGTGTTGGCATACCGTTTCTTGTCCACCTGGCTGAATCCGGACGGCTCTGTTTCTAACAGGACGCCCTGGAACTGTACTGAGGTCTTCGTGCGAATCGATGGCCAATGGAGGATCGTCCACACCCACTGGTCGTACATCAAGGGCGAGAGGATGTGAGATCTCAACCTTTGTTCGCAAATACTTTCAGCAATCGGAGAGCATGATTGGGTTGATAGGCCGCCCAACCCGTGCGTGGTGCGACACGAGGCTGCTCGTGTCGCTGTTGTACCTTGAGAGAATGATACAACCGGTTGTTCTGCCAACCGTACCCTACCCAGGCGTGCGTCGCTGGTAACCCTTCGACAGACTCAGGGCAGGCTGGCGAGGTGCGAAGCCCTGGGGACAAAGCCGCCACGCCCGTCAGGGCGGCAGCGGAAGCGAGAGCGGAGGCTGTTACTGCCAGCACCAAGCGGTTAGGGCGGCCAGGGTTGCGCGGTATGGTCAACGTAAGTGAACCTCTGCAAGCGTCGAGAGTTAGAACAAGCGCAAGGTGCTGAACGGCCCGCAAGGCCGGAACGCTTGGACCAAAAGGTGAGGGGTCAGGAATAGATGCTCATGCATCATCTATCGCAGATGGAGCACCCCCGGCGTAGAGGAGGGATCTAACCCGTGCGGGTACACGAGCGGAACGTGGTAACCCCGTAGTCCTCCCTCGAACTACCAAGTACCCAAACCGGGCTCGGAGAGAGAAAAGGCGAGGGAAAGCGAGCCGCAAGGCGAGCCGATAGGACTGCGGGCAAAGGATGGTGGAGAAAGCAAAGGCCAGCCTGTAATGGGCTGGATAGGGGTTGCGCCTTTGAGCGACATCACCCCACGCGAAAGCGGGCAGACTTCCACCTGGTCCTGTGTCACGAGAAAGCCGATGGTAGTGTCGAAACAGGAATTCGTAGAATAGGGAGCAGCCACGTAGCTGCTGGCGCGAGCCTGCGTGATCCGGTGGACGGAAGTTCACTGGACCGGGCACTGTCTTCAGCATAGTATCGTGAAGGCTTTGGAGGCTACGCCTCCAAAGCCGCGTCCTGTGAAAAGGGCGTTTGCAGGGCTTGAGCCGTGTGCGGTGAAAATCGCAAGCACGGTTCTTAGGGGGCTGGGGGCCAGTAATGGCCCCTGGCTACCCGACCAGCCGACGCCGCTTCGCAGCCCTGTATCGCGGCACAATGTGGTTTCGTGAGGCACATTGAATTGATTGGCTCTGTGGGTAAGTCGCGGCGCGGCTGAAGCAAACCGTTGGGCGGCAAAAGCAAGAGAGGATACAAAAGTGCGAGCTACAATAGCAAAACTGAGAATCGGCCTACTGAACAAGAAACGAGGAAACTTTGCAATTCAAGA
>Ga0307377_10002176_pt1 | contig 23454 bp, 23 predicted proteins | sample TR3MG_FD_202535 | JGI IMG/M metagenome (GOLD analysis project Ga0307377, IMG submission 202535) | Soil microbial communities from Risofladan, Vaasa, Finland - TR-3 | ecosystem: Environmental > Terrestrial > Soil > Coastal area > Acid sulfate soil | place: Finland: Risofladan, Vaasa | collected...
AATTTATCTCAGTACTATTGAGTTCGATGTTAACCATAATTTTCCTGCTTAATTTTGGACAATTATGTGGGAAGCTGTGTCGAAATTATGCAGATCGCTGAACTAGGGACGTTTGGTATAATTTAGGTCGTTCAGGCAGATAATATATTATCTGTCATTTGTAAGGAAGGAGTAATCTGGATGGCTAACCAAACTCTACGTAAGCCAACAATCGCGGTAACCCCAGAACAATATAAATCACTCTCTCAACAATTTTCACCGAAGCCCACTATTGCTAAAAACGTGGTACGGGCTTTTGTCGTGGGTGGAATTATTTGTGCAATCGGCCAGGTAATCATTAATCTCTTTGCCACTATCGGCTTATCCCGTACTGAAGCGACGACTGCGGGAACGGCTACGATGATCTTTATAGGAGCTTTGTTAACGGGCTTAGGGATTTATGATGAGATTGGGAAATTTGCAGGAGCCGGTTCTATTGTCCCGGTCACTGGGTTTGCTAACTCCATTGTCTCATCTGCGATGGAATTTAAGCGGGAAGGCTATGTGTTGGGTGTTGGAGCAAAGTTGTTTACGGTTGCTGGTCCTGTTCTCGTTTATGGTATAGCTACTTCTATCGTGGTGGGCTTTGTTTATTTTTTCTTACATTAAGACATAGCGCAGCATACGCCCTTTCAGTTGCAAGACACAACAAATCTTTAACAAATGAATGGGGGAGTTAAAGGCATGGATTTGAAACGAATGGGAAACCAGACCGTGGTGTTTGCCAATCCTCCGGTCATATTAGCTTCGTATTCTGTGGTGGGTCCTAAAGAAGGGCAAGGCCCTCTTGGAAAAACATTTAGTAAGGTCTGGAATGACCAACTACACGGTGAAAAATCCTGGGAAGTTGCAGAGAGTAAAATGCTCCAAGAGGCGATGCAAGGGGTCATTGATCAAGCTGGCATTCCAAAGGAGCAAATTGATTTTATGTTAGCGGGAGATTTGCTCAATCAAATCATCTCCTCTAATTTTGCCGCGCGTCAAATGGCTTTACCTTTTATCGGATTATATGGAGCTTGTTCTACGATGGCCTTGAGCATGGCTGTTGGGAGCATGCTAATTGACGGAGGATTCGCTCGTAATGTTCTTGTCGGGGTATCTAGCCACCATGATACGGCAGAGCGGCAATACCGATTGCCGACGGAACAGGGAACACAAAGGGCTATGAGTGCACAGTGGACAGTGACAGGAGCGGGAAGTTTGCTCCTGGGAAAGAGTGGGACTGGGCCACGAATTACATCAGCAACGGTCGGAAGAGTATTGGACTTTGCCGTAACCGATGTCAATAACATGGGTGCGGCTATGGCTCCAGGGGTCTCGGATACGATTCTAAATCACCTCCATGATTTGCAGCTCAAACCTGAGGACTATGACTTGATTGTCTCTGGAGATTTAGGCGCGGTCGGTTTAGCACTCGCTGGGGAAGTACTTAAGAAAAGCGGTCTAGATATGGGTACGGGATTCATGGATTGTGGGGTTATGATTTTCGATGCTAGCCAAGATGCCCATGCGGGAGGCAGTGGATGTGGTTGTTCATCGGTGGTTTTCGCCGGGGATATTATGCAAAGGATAAAAGTTGGAGAGTTAAGGCGAGTCATGTTAGTGGGTAGTGGCGCTTTACATAGCCCAACGTCTTCATTGCAAGGAGAATCCATCCCCGGTATTGGTCATGCAGTGGTTATAGAGGCATGAAAGGGGTGGGAACGTTTGTTTTATATGATTATTCCAGCTTTTATTATCGGAGGAATAATTTGTGTTATTGGACAGCTTCTTATGGACTTGACAGAACCTAAATTTACTCCGGCGCATGTTCTCGTCTCCTTTGTGACAGGTGGAGCGATCCTGGGGGCGTTGGGGCTGTATGAACCATTGGTCAAAATTGGAGGGGCTGGGGCTACGATTCCACTATCCGGTTTTGGGTTTAGCCTTGCCAAAGGGGCCATGGATGCGGTTGGAAAACGGGGAATCATTGGCGCTTTTTCCGGCGGTGTGGAAGCAACAGCAGTAGGGATTGCGGCTGCGGTGTTTTTTGGGTATTTGATGTCTGTCACGTTCAAGCCCAAAGGGTAAAGCGAGGAACGAGGCGCGATGCACGAAACCGGAACATAGGACTTCGTTTCGAGCCTCGCGCATCGCGCATCGAACTTCGAGAAGGGAGTTGCGAGACATGGATGATAACTCCAGTGAAAAAAATGTCCCCGTTAGTAAGAATTTTCAAGAAAATGTAGATTACCTTAATCGGGAATTAGGGGTTCCGGACAGTTTTGATATTGTTTTACGCGAGATGTCTATTGGCGGTAAAAAGGTGGCAATCTATTCTGTCAATGGGATGGTCGACACGCATGTAGCCAGTTATATATTGGATGCTTTGATAGACTTGGAACGATCCGACTTAATTGTTAATGCCTTGGATAAATTAGTTAAAGGACGCATAGTCAATCTACAGGTTACGGAAGTCCAAACGATGGATAAGGTGTTCTACTTTGTTTTGTCAGGCCCCATGGCGGTCTTTGTAGAAGGGCAAGACAAGGCCATCATTGTGGATGCTCGGACATATCCTGCTCGTCAGCCTCAGGAACCAGATATCGAACGCGTCACTCGAGGATCACGAGATGGATTCACGGAGACACTGATCGTAAACACAGCCTTGATACGCCGCCGCTTACGTGATCCGAAACTGCGCATGAAGCTGGTTCAAGTGGGAGGACGTTCGAAAACCGATGTTTGCATTGCCTACATTGAGGATATTACCAACTTGGATATGGTCACTAAGATCCAGAAAGACATTCAAGCGATTAAAATCGATGGAATTCCCATGGCTGAAAAAAGCGTTGAAGAATTTATACTTGGGAGTAAATTCTGGAATCCTTATCCTCGTGTACGATATACCGAACGTCCAGATGTTGCGGCTATTCATTTACTGGAGGGACATGTCCTTATTATTGTCGATACTTCTCCTTCCGTTATGATGGCGCCGGCAACGTTTTGGAGTCATCTCCAGCATGCGGAAGAATATCGCCAGGAACCAATTGTGGGAGCATATCTCCGCTGGGTACGGTTCGCTGGGGTTTTTGCCGCGCTATTTCTTCTTCCGCTCTGGCTTGGCGCGGCCCAAAATCCGCAATTACTTCCTGACTGGCTAAAGTTTATCGGTGTTGCCAAAGCTGCGAAAATTCCCTTACTGGCCCAAGTATTACTGGCTGAATTTGGGGTGGATCTTTTGCGTATGGCGGCAGTTCATACCCCAGCACCGTTGGCGACAGCTTTGGGTTTGATCGCTGCCTTTATGCTGGGGGATATCGCAGTTAAAGTGGGGCTGTTTTCCCCGGCGGTTATCCTATATGTTGCCATTGCAGCAGTGGCAACGTTTGCGACCCCTAGCTACGAGTTGGGTTTGGCGAATAAACTGTCGCGATTGTTTCTCATCATCATGACAGGCCTCTTTAGCTTCTTGGGGTTTTGGATAGGCTCAGCAATGGTATTCTTTCTTTTATGGCGGACAAAGTCGTTTGGCGTGCCTTACCTTTGGCCGCTTCTGCCCTTAAATATCAAAGCCATGGGGACTGTTTTAGTACGCTCGCCGGTTCCAATTAAAAATACGCGCCCGAGTGTATTAAAACCACAAGATCCAATCCGTCAGCCGGAGGGAAAGAATAAATAGAATGTGAAAGGATGCTTAATATCGTGAAAATAGGGTTTCCGCGTGCTCTCTTTTATTTTGATTATTTCCCATTCTGGGCTGGATTTTTTTATTCACTAGGTATTGAGGTGGTGACATCTCCACCCACTCATCGACAAATTATGGAACAGGGTTTAAAAAAGGCCAGTGACGAAACATGTTTGCCACTTAAACTTTTAGCAGGACATATTCAGGCATTAAAAGAGGTCGATGCGATTTTTTTGCCCCGCATAGTTAGTGTTGAGGCGGACACGTACAGTTGTCCGAAATTCTTAGGAATTCCGGAAAGCCTACTTCCTGCCGTTCCCTCTGGAATCCCGGTCTTAACCGTAACGTTAAATTGGCGGAAGGGTAAACGTCAGGTCCTGAAAGATCTTCAGGTCTTCGGGCTTCAGTTAGGTAAGGGCAAGACGGATATTCGAAAAGCCTTTACCTTAGGCCAAGAGTGGCAAAAACGATACCAAGATTCAAGTGGTGCTGGTTGGGATTTTGAAGAGAGCGTTCGTGAGATTGAGAGTGTTCCAAAGGGTTTAAAGAACTCTCAAAATTGTACTGTGCCCCACCATGATACAAATCACCTGAGAATAGCTTTAGTAGGGCATTCCTACCTAACTCATGAACCCTATGCGAACCTGAACCTTATCGGGCGACTCCGCAAGAAGGCTGAGGTGGAATTAGTCCAACACGTCAAGCAAGAAGAGGTCGATAATCATTTGTTAGGGTTACGTAAAAAATTATTTTGGAATCTTGCTAAGCAAATTTTTGGCGCAGGGAATAAGTTTGTTACGGATCCAAAAATTGATGGGATCATTTATTTATCGTGCTTTGGATGTGGGACTGACTCCATGGTTCAAGAACTTTTAGCGCGTTTTGCTCGTGAACAACATAAACCCTATATGATGATCACCCTTGACGAACACAGCGGAGAGGCGGGCCTTGTCACTCGCCTTGAAGCCTTTTTGGATATGGTCGAAAGGAGGAAGGTCCGTGAAGGTTACGTTTCCGCACATGGGGAACGCTTGGATTGTGATTCAAACACTCTTTGAGTCCCTCAACGTTGAAGTGGTGGTTCCTCCAACCAACAGTAAACGAACCTTGCAATTAGGAACAAGGTTGTCACCAGAATCCGCTTGTCTGCCCTTGAAATTAAATCTGGGTAATTATATTGAAGCAGTAAATGAAGGTGCGGACACGATTGTGATTACTGGGGGGATCGGTCCCTGCCGTTTCGGTTATTATGGTGAAATGGAACGGCAAATCCTTCGAGATGCAGGATATGCTTATGATGTGGTGACTCTTGAGCCGCCTGATGGAAGTTTGCTTGGGCTAGCGGGGCGTATCCGCTATTTAGCAGGATCTAAGAATTCCTGGGTAAAGATCCTCAAGGCCTTACGATTCGCCTATCTGAAAAGTGTCGAGTTAGACCGAGTCGAAGATCTGATTCATTCAGCAAGGCCGAGGCTACCTGATCCGAGGGAAACGGAGAAATTGTATGAAGATGCCAAAATACGCATCGCGCAGACTATGACTGAGATTGGGGTTAAGGATACAGTTCGCTGGGTGCAAGAAAGCATTCGTGAACGTCAAAGCGGTCTAAACCCAATCGAGCGTTTTTACAAACCTCTGCGTATAGGGATCATTGGGGAGATTTACACGATTCTAGATCCTTATACCTCAGTGGGTATCGAGGAAGAATTAGGGCGCTTAGGAGTGGAAGTAGATCGTTCGATTTACCTTTCGGGGTGGGTTGGCAACCATGTATTTCAAGGTCTGGCCCCAGGTTACCGGTCAATTAAATCCTATCCAGGTCATGCAAAACCCTATTTACCTCATTTTGTAGGAGGACATGGTCAGGAAACGGTTGGAGCTGCCGTGAAATTTGCGCAGGAAGGCTTTGATGGAATCATTCAAATCTTCCCATTATCTTGCATGCCGGAGATTGTGGCAGCCAGCGTTTTACCAAAAGTACAAAAAGCTTATAAAGTTCCGATCATGACACTTATCGTCGATGAACATACCGGCCATGCAGGGATGCAAACACGGTTAGAGGCTTTTGTGGATTTGCTGGAAAGGGCAAATTCTGAACTAGGATTTGAACAAAATAGAGGGGACGTGCTAAGTGTTGGGGGAAGATAAGTACTTTCTAGGGGTAGACGTTGGGTCTGTTAGTACGAATATAGTTTTGCTGAGGCCAGACAATACGTTGAAAGAGGCGCTATATCTGAGAACACAAGGTCGGCCAATGCAAACGATTCAAGAGGGGATTAAACTATTGCGGTCTAAGATGAGGAACTCTGCAGAAATCATTGGCGTTGGAGCTACGGGCAGCGCGCGTCAGCTTGCCGCGACCTTATTAGGAGCCGATGTTGTGAAAAACGAGATTACCGCTCATGCTGTCGCTGCTTCTCGAGTGAATCCTGAGGTGCAGACTATTCTTGAAATTGGTGGGCAGGACTCGAAAATCATCATTCTCAGGGATGGAGTCGTTGCTGATTTCGCCATGAATACCGTCTGTGCAGCAGGAACAGGGTCGTTTCTGGATCAGCAAGCCGCGAGGTTAGGTATTCCGATTGAAGAGTTCGGCCCACTAGCCCTCCAAGCAACACATCCAGTTCAGATTGCTGGGCGTTGTTCTGTCTTTGCGGAATCGGATATGATCCACAAACAGCAGTTAGGGCATTCACTCCCAGATATTCTAGCAGGTCTATGTCAGGCGATGGTGCGGAATTATCTTAATAACGTGGGCAAAAACAAAGATATTCAAGGCCCTATTTTTTTCCAAGGAGGTGTGGCTGCAAACCCTGGAATATGTAAAGCGTTTGAAGTGGAGTTAGGACAAACCGTGATCGTGCCAGAACATTATGGCGTTATGGGCGCTTTAGGGGCGGCGTACTTAGCCCAGGAAAAAGTGGGAATGCAAGTAGAAACGAGGACCAAATTTCGCGGCTTACAACTTGGTGAAACTCAATTTCAAGCAAAAAGCTTTGAATGCTCCGGGTGCGCAAACCGTTGTGAGGTTGTAGAGATCCGGCAGGATGGGATAAGTTTGGCGAGATGGGGAGATCGATGCGGAAAATGGTCGATTGCGGTCGGTGTCAGTGACGATATCAGTATGGGCTTAACTGAGGGTAAGGAAGAAAAACAGAGAGCTTAAACGGCCGTTTAGGGATTTAACATACCAATATAAATATTTTGACCTTCACTTAGAAATCTGATATACTTAATAAAATTTAATAATGTACCTCATCTCTTTGGAGGTGTGGTAGAGGCGCGGATGACAAGAGTACCGTGGGGAAAGTTGCGAAAACTGATGAACCCATGGGAAAGGGAATTTCGCCGAAGCCCAAAAATACGTAGTTTTTGGTGCTGGGTCTGCAGTAAAGAACTGCAGAACTGTCACGCGATGTATTAGACCAAGCATCGTGTGGAGAGCTACTCCCAACAGGAGAAGAGGGTCAATGTTTACGTGCATGTAGTGCGGTAACAGAGGACCTCCTTCTGTTGCCGTTTTTATTTTTTTGAATAACTTATATGGAAAGGGAGGAAGAGGAAATGAGGCTGCACGGTACACAATTGGTGAATGAGCAAGGACATTTAGAGATCGGCGGATGTGACACTGTAGATTTAGCCAACAAATTTGGTACACCGCTTTACATCATGGATGAAGCCCATATTCGGGACATTTGCCGACAGTACCATAGTTCGTTTGTGGAAGGCATGGGAAATGCGGAGGTTATTTATGCTTCTAAAGCATTTTCAACGATGGCTATGTGCCGGATTATTGATGAGGAAGGGCTTGGCTTAGATGTTGTCTCCGGAGGAGAACTATATACTGCCCTGCAGGCCAAATTCTCGGCTGCGCGGATTTACTTTCATGGCAATAATAAATCTCGTGAAGAATTGGCAATGGCAATAAATGCTGGTGTTGGTCGAATTGTCGTAGATAATTTTTATGAGATGAGTATATTAAATGAGCTGGCGGAAGATTTGAATCTACGGGTCGACATCCTCCTTCGGGTGACACCAGGGATTGAAGCGCATACCCATGAATACATTCAGACGGGTCAGATAGATTCTAAGTTTGGTTTTACATTACCAGATGGCACAGCAGATCGGGCGTTAGATTTAGCGTTATCTTATCCTAATCTCGTAGTAAAAGGGATTCATGCTCATATCGGGTCACAAATCTTTGAGTTAGATTCCTTTCGGCATGAGGTTCAGATTATGATTAATTATATGGCAGATATCCTGATGAGAACTGGTTGCCTTATGCAGGAACTGAATCTTGGTGGAGGATTTGGGATTTATTATGCGTCCGGAGATGATCCTGCTCGAATTGTAGATTATGCCAAAACAGTTCAGGCTGCTTTGGAGGATGCTTGTCAGGACCAGAAGTTTCCGCGTCCAAAAATTATTGTTGAGCCAGGACGTTCGATCGTGGGAACAGCAGGAACCACCCTCTATACCGTAGGTTCCATCAAAGAAATTCCCGAGATCCGGAAATATGTTGCAGTGGATGGAGGTATGGCTGACAATCCGCGGCCTGCACTATATCAAGCACGTTACGAGGCAGTTCTTGCCAACCGCGCTAATAATGAAACAGTTGAATCTGTTTCCATTACAGGAAAATGTTGTGAATCAGGAGACATGTTGATTTGGGATATTGATTTGCCCAAAGCCATATCTGGTGATCTACTGGCTGTTTCTTGTACTGGTGCTTATAACTATTCCATGTCCTCGAATTATAATCGGCTTACAAGGCCAGGGGTGGTTCTAGTGGAGGGCGGCCATGCCGATGTGATCGTAAGACGCGAAACCCATTCGGACTTGCTGCGCAATGAAGTTCTGCCTGAGCGCTTGAAGTATTTGCAAATGGCAAGCCGGTAATTGTAGAAAGAAAAGGACCCGTACGCGTTTATGCGCGCGACGGGTCCTTTTTTGATATTAACAATGCGATGGATAACAATCGAACATCGAACTTCGAACCTCGGACCTCGATTTCTGTGGGCGAACAATCACAAGATCAAGTGCAACCAATATCAGAGTTGCGATTAGAATGAGGGCCAATCCTTTTGAGGAGACGGCCGAAGCATACGTTACAGTAGGGATAGAATAAGAAGAGAAGGGCACTTGTGAAGGAATCATAGCTTTAGGCATAGCAGAGTAGTAGGGATACGATTGCGGATTATGAGGCAATGGGGTTGGAACCGTGTATCGAGACTGGGACCAATAGGGAGAATTAGGATGGGGGAAATATTCGTTAGTAGTTGATTTAAAGACCCCTAGATGTGCAGGATTATAGGTGGGGCCGGAAAGTCCGGCATTATGATGGAATAGCAGAGGACTTCGCATTACTGGCGCATAGACACGAGGGTTTCCAGGGTTCAATTGTCAGTCACCCCCTCCTTCAAAATCACCCTCGTTATGCAATCGAACTAACTTAAATCATGGAGATTTGGGGAAGCGTCTAAATAGGCACTTCCCCAAATCTGTTATTGTCGATTGGAAGACGGGGAAGTTTTTTCCTCAGCATTGATTCTGCGTTTACGAAAGAGCCCAACGAATTTAATTTCCGGTGCCCAAGCTTCATTTTCATAGAGAGTCTCAGGAGGTTGTGAAATAGATGAAACAGTTTCACATTGCCCTGTTAAAGTGTCTATATTTTCAGCGGTATTATCTTTGGAGAATTTTCTCTTCAAAAAGCCCATAAAAGCCCTCCTTTTATTGGCAGTATATGTAAATACCGGCGTGGTGGTACCTAGGAAAGAAGTGAATAATGGGATTGAAAAGTCTCTTAATCCACAAGAACTTTCATGTTTTCTAAATATTTCATATTTAGATTTGAATATTTTAATGGAGATTGATTGATGCTAAAGAGAAAAAGAAAATGCGTTGGAAATGGAGTGGACTCGGATGCGAGAAAATAAATCCTATGGCCGAACTATTCTCCGGGTCTTAACGGCCTACAAAAAAGCCATGCTACTGGGGTTGCTTTTAGGAATCAGTTTGGTTTTAGGCGCCGTCCTAGTGAGTCAAGCAGTAGGGAAGGAAGAAAAGCCCATCTTTAATGCGATTGAGCATGAAATAGGGAAACCAATTAGGGAGCAAGCTCAAAAGCAAACTAACGCGAGCGTAGACGACCCGAAAAAGCGCTCGGATGACTCTGCCGTGGAGCCAGATTACCATGAACCACACCATGCGCCTGTTTCCAATTTTAAAGGGGGACGGTTTACTGTTCTTTTAGTTGGGGTAGATCGTCGACCCGGTGACACAACGCTCAGTAACACGGATACCCTCTTAATAGCCAGTGTTAATATCGTGAACGGTAAAGTAGCCCTCCTCTCCATCCCACGAGACACCCAAGTTACTGTGCCGGGTTGTGGAACGGAAAAAATCAATGCTGCTGCACGAGTTGGTAAAGGGATTAATACGACAACAGCTTTGATCGAAGGTTTAATCGGTCAGTCTATTGACGGTTATGTTATCACAAATTTTAATGGATTTAAGTCGATTATTGATACTCTGGGAGGAATAACTCTCAATGTTGAAAAAAATATGTATTATGTTACAGGAGATTCAACAGACGGCGTGATTAATCTTAAAAAAGGGACTCAACGATTAAACGGAGAACAGGCTTTGCAATATGCAAGGTTCCGTCAGGATGCCTTGGCGGACATATCGAGGACGGGGCGGCAGCAGGCAGTCATTAAAGCAATTGAGAAGGAAGTTCTGCAAGTAAAGACCGTTCCTAAGTTACCTTGGCTTGTTCCTCAAATCGCTAAATCTGTGGAAACAAACCTTTCAATAGCTCAAATATGGGCTATGACGAATTTTCTGCTTCGCAATGAAAATCCAGAGATTTCATCCCAAACCTTACCAGGTAATTTCCTCATCGAAAACGATATTAGTTACTGGAAAGTTGACCCTCAGAAGTCGCGCGCTGTTGTTAAGAGACTTTTCGAAGAGGGAAAGACGAGTAGTACATTCTTCGGGAACTAGGGAACTTCGTGTTACAACGCTCACTTGCTTGATCTCGCAGACCAAACTAAGACTCAAGAGCCTACTGATGAGTGGGCGGGGTTCCCGGCAAATCAGACGTCCTTGTCTGATTGCCGGCCGTGTACGTCCTTGTACACGGCCCCGCCGTATGAAAGCGCTCTTGAGTCAAGTTTGGTAACCGCTCGATCAAAGAAGATTCGCTTTTGTAACACGAAGTTCCGGGTTAGGAACGAGGGGGACGAAAGGAGACGGAGACGGCGATTGCTTGCATGTACGGCAGGATAACGGACGTGTCTAACGGACCGGGGGTAGAACATCGCCTGAGATAGGGTGGCATGCAGGCAACACTTGAGACCTAGTCTGACACGACGAGTGCATGGCTGAACGAAGTATCTCACGACCTTCTCTCTATTGAAACGCATCGATCATCTCGAGGGAAAAATGCGTAAAATTAGGGAGAACAAGGTTTGCTCGGTTAAGGTTTTGCACTGTTGCAGCAGCAGGATTAGGAACGCCGATGCACCATAATCCTGCTGCTTTGGCAGATTGAACCCCTACTTCAGCATCTTCAAAAACTACCCCTTCGAGCGGAGAAATTTTTAATCGTTCTGCGGTTATGCGGTACGGTTCGGGGTTTGGTTTGCCATGTCGAACGTCTTCACCGCAAATCGTGATATCAAAGGCATCCAAAAGGCCTATTCGTTTGATCACTAATTCAACCCTCGGGCGGGACCCTGAAGAGGTTAAGGCTAAGAGGTAACCGTGTGCCTGAAGAGAAGTAATGGCTTGAAGGACACCAGGCATGGGTTGGATTACTTCTTCGTTCTTCATCATGTCCGCAAAAAGAGCTTGTTTACGTAGAATCATCTCTGGTAAAGAAGCGGTTAGTTTTAATTCTTGCTTAATCCGTTCCAAAATATCATTTTCTCGAAGCCCTGAGGAGTTATACCGGAGGTCTTCGGAAAGGGCATCAAAAGAATGACCATAATCTAGACAGATTTGACGCTCGGCAGCTTTATGAATTTTCTCCAAATCTATAATAAGTTCATCCAGATCAAAAATAGCGGCTCTGATCATATGCTCTAGAGTCTCCTTTCGATATCAAACTTGCGCTCTGATGAAAGTGTAACATCGACAGATCTAAAATGCGAGGAATTGAACCTACAGTATGATATGGTATAATAGGTAATATCCTTCAGGTGGAATTTTGATTCATCTGAAGCTTAGCTGAACCTATCCAGAGGTTTGGCGACCATTTAAGAAGTGAGAGACTCAGTGATGGTTAGCGATCGAATAATAGTTGAATCTGCAAAAGGCTGACATTCTGGATGAAGGGGAATGTGGTGGATGGAAGCGTTTTATATTAACCCACAGGGTATAGAGGTGATTCGGGAAGGAGAACCGAAATCTTCTACAGCTGAGGAAGGGTTCAAGCTTTTTGTACTAGGCCTCGAAGAATGGGATCAGGTACCACTTTTATGGCCAGATCACATTGAACAACAATCGGATTGGATTGAACACTTACGTGAGAGAGCAGAAATCGAGTCTCGCGCGAGAATTAAAGAAGGTGCTTTAGTTATTCACCCCCGTTTTGAGCGATTGAGTCAGAATGTGCACTATATGTGTTTTCGAGATATTGATGAACAACGAAATGAACATCCGATCCGTTTCTTTCTAACCTCGAATGTTTTTGTTTTGTTAGGATGGAATGGGATTGACCAGGAACGTTTAGGCGAATGGGCTCAACGTGGCATTCTGACAAATCCCATGGAGTTTGCCTGCGCGTTAGGCTTAAGAGTATTGCGCCACCATCAAAAACGACTTGAAATCATTGAAGATAAAATGGATGTAATTGAAGAGGAGATTCTGACAGCCCCGCGTGCCTGGCAGCTTAAACGGATTATCTCTTTGCACCGCCAAATACTGGGGTTCAAACGATCCTTAAATGCCCATCAAAGTGTTTTTGCTCGATTGAATAATATCGAGAAACCGGAGCATGGAAGTCTCCAAGAGGAATTAACCTTTGAGATGCAGCGCGTAATCAATAATGCTCACCAAACACATGAAATGATTGAGAGTTTAAGAGAAGCATATCAGGCGGCAGTTGATAATCGATCGAACGATATTATGAAATTACTGACACTGGTAGCGACCATTATATTACCAATTACCTTGCTGACCGGTTACTTTGGTATGAATTTCGCTATCATGCCATTTATTCATCAACCCTATGGTATCTTTGTGTTTTATGGGCTATCGTTCATCATCTTTCTAGTAGTTATGATTTATTTTTGGAAGAAAAAGTGGTTACAATAATAGTTCTCTTGTCTTTTCGAATAAACAGTTATACAATATATAAGGTTGTTATAAGGCAAGATTTTTTGGAGGGTGCACATTGGATAAGCTATTAGAAAAATTAAAAGAATACTTACAAATGGAAACTGAGATCCCTTTCGAGGAGTTTTCGGAGTATTATCGCAAGCTAATTGCCGAACTGAATGGAACATTTAATGATCTTGATAGGGAAAATCGTCTAAAAGCTCTTTATATTTGTTCGATTGTGCAATCCAACGCAGATGCTAGAGCAAAAGAGAGTAAAGCCACTGCCAAAACATTTAAAAAGATAAGCGCTAAATGTGCTTTTTGGACGGATGCAATTAAGTTCAACCTGGGAAAAGACGGGATGTCCCCGCAGGAAATTGAACAAGCAACGGAAGAAATTAACGCCAGTATCTAAGTATATACATTTTCATTGGATTAGGACATCAAGCCTGAACGGTCTTGATGTTTCTTTTTTTTAACCTGAAACATTTAAGCCCTCTTTATCGTAATAGAAGTGTAGATAGAAAAATACAAGAAATGAGGAAATGAATATGACAGAAAAATTATATCGTTCGGTACGAGAAAAGATGATCGGAGGAGTATGCGGAGGACTTGCCGATTATTTCAGTGTCGATGTCACCTTGGTGCGACTAATTGTGTTAGTCGCTACTTTTGCCGGGGGTGTAGGTTTTTTGGCTTATTTGGCTGCATGGATAATCATTCCAGTTAATCCTGCTGAACAAGGGCAGACAGAGCCTCATAACCGTGATGTAGGGGAGGTCGTCAAGGGAATGGTCTCAGATGTAAATGATGCAAATCAGGGTCTTTACTTGCATGAGAAACACGAGAAACACGAGAAACACGAGAAACACGAGAAACACGAGAATCATGAGAATCGTTCGAAAATAGCTGGTGGGATATTAGTGACATTGGGGGTGCTTTTTCTTCTTCAACGTATTCTCCCATCTTGGTTTGATATGGGCAAAATGTGGCCTCTCATTCTTATTTTAATAGGCTTCGCAATTATTTATCGGGGGGGAAGAAGATGAGAAAAGTTTTTAACTCCATTAGCCGTGGGTTGCTTCTAATTACGATTGGGGTTATCTTTTTCCTGCTTAACTATGATATTTTATCTTGGAGCTTTTGGCTTTATGCCGCTGACCTATGGCCTTTAATCCTCATCTTAGCAGGGATAGGGTTGTTGTTTAGCCGAAGGATTCCACTCAGTGCTGTTTTGCTGGTGTTTCTCCTGAGCATGGTTGGGTACTCCATGGTTATGGGAGATAAACCTTTACCTAGTCAAATGAATAACTTTTTTCATACTGGAATGACAGAAACTAAGCTCATAAATGTACCCTTGCCTTCGGATGTGAAGAAAGCGCACGTCAACCTTAACTTAGGAGGAGCTAAAATGTATGTTGCGGCTCTCGATCCAGGGGTCAGCGAATCTCAACTTATGACTGGAAATTATCAAGGTATAAAGGAGTGTAACGTTGGTGGACCTGCCGGATCGGGATTAAGTACCAATCAATCGGGAGACATTCTCAATGTTACACTGTCGTCCACCCCATTCGGGAAAAACTCGGATAATATTAAGCGGAGTGATTTAGAGCTTAACTTATCAAGCAAGGTACACTATGACTTAGATATGTCGGCAGGAGCGATCAGCGGGACTATGAATTTAAGCCGCCTTTTGGTGGATAATCTTAAAATCAGTACTGGTGCAAGTAATTTCGAACTGGAATTTGGAGACGCGGGAATTTCCACTCATGGAAAAATTGATAGCGGCGCTTCCAAATTAATGTTGGTTATACCCGAAAATGTTGGGGTAACAATTCGCTTGAATGGAGTGGCCACAAGTACTAATTTTATGGGTTCAGGATTACTGTTAGACGATAAAAATTGGGTAAGTCCACAGTATGCTAATGCGTTGACAAAAATCGATTTAGATATTTCTATGGCCGCTGGTTCGGTTCAATTAGAACGTCCGAAGATCAATATTCAATAACAAATTAGTATATTTTTATTGAGGGAAGTTGTGGGGAGAGTGTAATGCTCCCCATTTTTTGTATTGCTTTCTTTGAAGTTGCTGTATACAGGCTTATGATGGTATAATTTATAAAAATCCTGATGATAAGGAATTTGAGGATGTAGTTATGGATATCATTTTAGCTCATCGCCAACTCGATTTTGATGCGTTAGCGTCGATGGTGGCAGCCCAGAAAATTTACCCGAACAGCGTACTGGTAATGGACGGAAAGCCAAACGTCTATGTTCAAGATTTTTTGGCTTTATCTAAGGATCAATTACGGTTTCACAAAGCTCAGGATATTAACGTGAACGAAGTATCTCGGATTATCCTTGTAGATACCCATGAACTGCGTCGAACGGGCTTGCTGGGAGAAAAAGTGGCTAAGATCCCTGGTGTTCAGGTGGAAATCTATGACCACCATCCATATGCTGGCGAACTCAAACCGGGTATGGTTATTGAAACGGTTGGAGCGTGCGCAACAATACTTGTTGAAAAATTGGCAGCGCTTGGGTTACCCTTAAGTGGTTTTGAAGCAACTTTGATTGCCATCGGAATTTATGACGATACTGGGAGCTTATTGTTTGATAGTACCACAGTTCGTGATGTTCACGCTGTGGCTTATTTATTAGGGCAAGGAGCAAATTTAGGAGTTATTGCCGAATATTTACGACGACCGCTTGCTGAGGAACAAAAAGAACTATTACAGGAATTGCTTGATCACGGGCAGACAGAATTCTTCGACGGGTTACCGGTGTACCTTGCGTATGCGGAGACAGAGGACTACGTCGGCGGGCTTGCGTTATTGGCTCACCGAGTAGGGGAACTTGAAAGCGCGGATACTTGGTTTCTATTGGTCAAAATGGAGAATCGAGTATACGTCGTGGGCCGTTCAAGAGGGAGAGGTTTGCCTGTCAATGGGTTGGTACAATTATTTGGTGGGGCGGGCCATGCGAGGGCTGCTTCTGCCACCATTAAAGACGCTGAAATCTCGGTAATATTGAAACAACTGCGTAAAGGGCTCCAGAGTCGAGCTATACGCCCTCACCATGTGCGCGATATAATGAGTTATCCGGTTAAGACCGTGACCCCGGACACGCTGCTTGGTGAGGTTGAACAAATTTTATTGCGTTATGGGCATACCGGAGTACCTGTCACTGAGGACAAGTGTTTAGTGGGGATTATTTCCCGGCGTGATGTAGATAAGGCAATTAAACACGGTCTGAGACACGCACCAGTGAAGGGCTTTATGACAACAAAGGTGACTACGGTGGATGTAGAGGCGCCCTGGGATGAAGTCCAGCGTCTGATGGTTCATCACGATATTGGGCGTCTCCCAGTGGTTGAAGAAGGAAATGTCGTTGGAATCGTTTCCCGGTCGGATGTTTTGCGTCTCGTCCATGGAGGCTCGGTTCCAATGGAAGCGCAACTCGTTCGCGAGCGTAGTGTCGCAATGCGTCAGGATATTTTAGATTTGATAGAACGCCTACCAGAAGGGATAAGGAAGATCCTTGAAGCAGTACGAGATACCGCAGAGGAAGAAGGGTGTTCCGTTTATCTTGTAGGAGGGTTTGTCAGGGATTTACTCTTATTTTTCCCTACTCAAGATCTAGATTTTGTCGTCGAAGGTAGCGGCGGTCAATTTGCAAAAGCATTGATGAGACGCATGCCAGACGGGAAACTCACCCAACACATTAAGTTTGGAACAGCCCAGATCGTTTTTCCCGATGGGAGTCATCTTGACGTAGCTAGTACGCGGTGGGAATATTATTCCTTCCCTGGAGCACTTCCACAAGTAGAGGAATCCTGCCTGCGCGACGACCTGTTTCGACGCGACTTTACCATCAATTCCATGGCAATCTGTTTAAATGCTGAACATTTTGGGGAACTCGTGGATTATTATGGAGGAAAGCGGGATCTACAACAAAGAGAAATTCGTTTTTTGCATAATATTAGCTTTATTGATGACCCTACTCGGATGCTAAGGGCTATACGTTTTGCAGAACGTTATAAATTTGATTTAGACAAAGAAACTCATGAGGCTTTATTTACTGCGATAGAGTCGGGAGTCCTTTCTAAGTTGAGCATTGAACGTTTTACAGAGGAAATCCTGCTAATTTTCAAAGAAATAAACTATTTGGCTATGGGTCGGGCCTTGATCAGCAGCGGCTTGTTTAAGGCGTGGTTTGGTGAAAATTACGATTGGGACTTTAACTTAGAAGAAGTAGCGGACAGTGCTGATTGGTCTTTGAATATGCGTTGGTTAATTGCTATTTCTAAAATGGACTCGCGCACTATTGAGAAATTACTAGACCGAGTATGCCTGAACAAATCCCTTCGGGATGACACCATGACCTTTATACGTACGCGCGAGGCCTTAAAGGAACCATTGACTCTGAGTGAGATGGACCGATTGCTAAATAAAGTTCCAAAGGGAGTAGTTATGGTTTTAGCTCGAGATGATCGATTTAATAAGCTAATTATGGATTGTCTGGAAGCCAGCCAAAGGATTAACATGTCTCTAGATGGAAAAGCACTCCTGCAGATGGGTGTTAAAGAGGGGCCAGAGATCGGAGAAATTCTTGATCGAGTGCGCATGGCTTGGCTTGAAGGCCGAATATGTACTTTAGAAGAAGAGACGGGCATAGTTCGACAGTGGGTTAATACCATGCGTCGTTAGAAGGAGGAAGGGACTTGTTTGGATTTGATTTACCGTCCATAATCGCTAATATTCCTGCTTTACTGATTGGATTTGCCTTTCACGAATTTGCTCATGCCTGGGCTGCCGACCGTTTAGGAGACCCAACTCCGCGCAGTCAAGGGCGCTTAACTTTGAATCCTATCGCACATTTGGACCTGTTTGGAACGCTCATGGCTCTCTTATACAGATTCGGTTGGGCTAAGCCAGTGATGACCAACCCACAATACTACAGAGGAGATAAAAAACGGGGGCAAATGCTAGTTGCTCTGGCTGGGCCAATTATGAATTTATTAATTGCATTTGTTGTGATGTTTCTATGGTTTCTGACTATGCATTGGATGCAAGGATCAGAGTGGAGTAGCATTATCTCAATTATATTTCAATCCACTGTGCTCATGAATCTGGGTTTAGGAATCTTCAATCTCTTGCCGATCCCTCCGCTTGACGGATTTGCCGTTCTCAGAGGAATATTGCCTGTACGCTTTGCTCCTCAGCTGCATTTGCTAGAACAGTACGGGATGTTTATTTTAATCTTTCTTCTTTTTACGCCTATTTTAGGCACAGTACTATACCCCGCTGTAGATGGGATATATAACGCCTACAAGGCAATAATAATCCTGATACTAACTCCATTTTTAGGATAAATAGTTTAAATATTTTTGTTACGTACTTGTTAAGCTAAGACTAAAATAACAAAAGGGTATTCGCGTAAATAAGAAAATAAGGTTATGATAAAATTCAAAGCCCCTCAGAAGCATAAACTATTTTTCATTCATGTTTGTGTCGCACCGAAGGGGCAATATGGAGGTTAATATGAAAGGAAGAATATTAAGTGGGATGCGCTCGACGGGGGCGCTGCATATTGGGCACCTGAGTGTAATCCAGAACTGGGTTGCCTTACAGAAGGATTATGAATGTTTTTTTGCTATCGCGGATCTTCATGCGTTGACGTCAGGGTATGAAGACCGACTAGACTTCCCTCGTCTACGGCGAGACATGGCCCTAGATTGGCTTAGTGTGGGAGTAGATCCTGAGAAAAGCTCTGTGTTTATACAATCTCAGGTCAAGGAGCACGCTGAACTTCATTTGCTATTTTCTATGTTTACGCCTTTGTCCTGGTTGGAACGTGTTCCTACGTACAAAGATCAAATTCAACAATTAAGCCAACAAGGGAAAGACATAGGTATGTATGGATTCTTAGGGTACCCCCTCTTACAGGCTGCCGATATTTTGCTTTATAAAGCAAATGTAGTGCCGGTCGGGGAAGACCAGCTCCCCCATATTGAGCTTTGTCGGGAAGTTGCCCGTCGTTTTAATCATCTTTACGGATCGATATTCCCTGAACCTAAAGATCTTGTCGGTAAAGTGCCTCTTTTGCCGGGGGTTGACGGGCGTAAGATGAGTAAAAGCTATCATAATGCCATTTCTCTTACAGCTTCTCCAGAGGAGATCAAGACACGGGTCCAACAAATGATTACTGACCCAGCTCGGCTTCGTAAAGATGACCCCGGTCATCCTGAAGTCTGCATCGTGGATAAGTTTCATCAGATCTACACACCGGAAGTTGCAGAAGTGGAAGAAAATTGCCGCGCAGGAAAAGTCGGCTGTGTCGCTTGTAAACGACATCTGGCGGAGAACTTGGAGAAGTTATTAAGTCCGTTTAGGGAACGGCGTGCTTATTGGGAGGAGCCAGGCCACGTAGAGAAGGTCCTCGAAGAAGGTGCCGAACGTGCTCGAGGAACTGCCTCGGAGACAATGAAAGAAGTACGCTGCGTCATGGGGTTGTAATGGAAAATGAGAAAACCGCACCACAAGTTGAACTTCCTGCATATAAGGGCCCACTAGATTTGTTGTTGACCCTTATTCAACAAGAAAAAATTGACATTTATGATATTCCGATTGCGCGTATTGCCGACCAGTTTGTGGAAGCCATACGACACATGGGACCTATGGACATGGAAGTCACAACAGAATTCCTAGTCCTCGCTGCGCAATTGCTTTATATTAAGTCAAGGGAACTTTTGCCGAAACCTCCGAAAGATGATCAAGGTGAGGTAGGGGAGGAAGACCTGCGACAGGAACTGGTGGAACGCTTACTCGCTTATCGGACGTTCAAACAGGCGGCACAAGTGTTAGAAGCGTTAGAAACATCTTCAGGACGAGCTTACTGCCGTGAGGTTGATGTTGAGGGATTGCTGGCCGATGTTGAACCGGAGGATCCACTCAAGGGGGTATCCTTCGATGATCTTTGGCAAGCGTTTTGTCGGGTGATTGAACGTGCCGAGAAAGGTGAGGAAATCCAGCATGTTCAACCAGACGAGCTCGCAATTGATGTGATGCTTGCGGATGTTTTACGCCGGGTTATTCTCCATCCGAAAGGGATGCGTTTTGTCCAGCTCATGCGGATCGGATCGCGCATGGAAATAATTGTCTCTTTCCTTGCGCTGTTAGAACTTTTGCAATCAGGAAAAGTCCGCGCTGAACAACTGACAGTGCTAAATGATATTATGATATTTCCTACGAAGAAAGCATGGGAATTCACGGAAGAGGAGTAGATAGAATGCTGTTTCGGGAACCGGAAACGGCGGCTTTAGAAGCCCTTTTATTTGTAGCCAAAAATCCACTAACGGTTGACCTGCTCGGGGAAATTCTTGAGTTGAACCTGTTGAAGATTGAAGAACTGCTGCACGAGCTTCGAAACCGATATACAGTGGATTCCTGCGGATTGAAACTCCTCGAAATCAATGGAGGATACATATTAGGCACTAAGCCGGAAGTCGCCCGCTATGTCGAAATTCTCTACAAACAACCAACGCATGCCCTCTCCAATGCGGCACTTGAAGTGCTTTCTATCATTGCTTATAAACAGCCTGTGACTCGTGGAGAAGTGGATTTTATCAGAGGAGTTCAATCCGATCGGGCTTTGGCAACGTTAGTGGAAAAGGGATTAGTGAAAGACGTTGGTCGTAAGGACAGTCCGGGGCGCCCCATCCTTTACGCTACGACAGAACAGTTCCTTCTTCATTTCGGCTTGCGTTCATTAGAGGATATGCCGAACCTTGAAGAGGGTTTGGTTAGTGAGGATGAGGTGGCGAGCGCTGTAGAGTAGGAACTTTGCGGTTACAACAACCAAGCATGATGACCTCGCTGACCAAACTAGGATTCAGGAGTTTGCTTACAAAAGGGCGGGGTACCCGGCAAAATTAGCCATCTGATTACCGACAGTGTACATCCGACGACCATAGATGGTCTTGTGTCACCGGGGCTAAGGATGGAATGAGGGAACCTTGTCACGGCCCCGCGGTATAGAAGCGCTATTGAGATAATTTCGGGATTTGCGAGGTTAGTTGCAAAACTAAATACATCAGGCATATAAAAAAGTCATTATTATCAATGGCTTTTTTTATATGTCTAAGTAGGTATTTTAGAGTATCGCGTCTCAAGAGCTAAACATCGTTTAGAGTCTTGTTCTTATAATATGTGGTGAGCAATTCGCCAATTGTATGGTATTAGTGTAAAAAAATAGCAGTGTTCAAGAGGGGATTTAACTCTTCATGGCGAAGAACGTTATTTAATTAATAAATTTTGGCTGCAGATATAACGAGCTTTTTTGACATCAATACCCCCACAGGGTAATTTTCTAGAAATGCAGCCGGAGTCAGGAGTGTGTCATGGCACTTGTGGTAAATAAAGGTAGTGATCGGAACCTTATTATCACCTTCGACTATAGCCTTGAACGAGTACGCAAAATCAAGCAAGTTTCAAACCGATGGAATTCGTTAGGAAAGTACTGGGAAATACCTTACACCGAGCTAGCTATAAAGCGACTACTTAGCGTTTTTCAGGACGAAGTGATTATATTTGAGTTAGCACTAGACTTTGATGTTTCAGGGCCAAATCTAGTTTACTTGAATGGAATGGTCTGGCTGAAGGAACTTGTTGAAAAGACTGAATCTGAGCTTAAACTAAAGGGCTACAGTTCTCAAACGATTGATGTCTATAAAGGACATGTCCAGAGATTCTTCGAGTTCATTAAGAAACCACCAGATCAAGTTGGCAATGAAGATATCGAGAAATATCTACTTGATCTTTTGGATCAAAGAAAAGTATCTTATTCTTATATGAATCAGGCCATAAGTGCCATCAAGTTTGTCTATAAACACGTTACAAACTCTAGAAATGTCTATGAAATAAAAGTGCCAAGGCCCAAAAAAATAGAAAGACTACCGGATATCTTGAGTAAAGATGAAGTGATACGATTATTTAAAGGGGTAATTAATCTCAAACACCGGGCGATCTTAATGCTAACCTATTCGGCAGGTCTAAGAGTTAGTGAAGTAGTAAGCCTAAAGGTAAAGGATATTGATTCAAAGCGGATGTTAATTCACGTTAGGCAAGGGAAGGGGCGGAAGGATCGATATACAATTTTATCAGAGAATGCTTTAGGTGCGCTTCGGATATACGCTAAGGAATACCATCCCAGTGAATGGCTTTTTCACGGTGATTTGATAGGGAAGCATTTGACAGAAAGATCGGCTCAGAAAGTCTTTGCATCCGCCTGCATAAAGGCTGGTATAACGAAGGATGTCTCGATCCATTCATTGAGGCATTCCTTTGCAACACACCTCTTAGAAGGGGGGACTGATTTAAGGTACATCCAAGAGCTGCTTGGACATAAAAATTCCAAAACGACCGAAATCTATACACACGTAAGTCAAAAGGACCTTGCGCGAATACGTAGTCCGTTGGACAACATAAATTTGGATGATTAGAACGGTAGAATGGTAATCGGGAGGTGGTGGAGGGTCAAGATAAAGGATATTTATACGAATAGGTTCGCATTAAATCCAAAATATGGACAATTAACGAAGTTCGTTAAAACAACGTTATGTGAAAGATGGCCTGAATAAGTATAATTTTGGGTCAGGGTGAATTCTTTGTGTGAAAGATTCTTATTTAGAATGATCAGGTAGAAATAGAATTGATGGGAGCGATTTCTGTGAGAACTTCAAAAATACTCACTTATCTCTTGTATTTGTTTGTTTTATTTGGATTTTTGGCTGCTAGTACCTGGGCAACAACTATGCTTAAAATCTGGGTAGGTAGAACCTTTAGACCTATACCAGGGTTTATTGGTTCAAGTTTGATTTTTGTTTTTATAGGAATTTTGATAGGTCTAGACCACTTTGCAATACAGTATCGTAGACAAGGGAAATGGTCAGTAAATATTACAAGGCTAATAATATTAGGAATTCCATCAGCTATTTTTGCTTTCTACTTAGCCTTGGCTTTTACTTTTGTAATTCCAATTCCAAGCTTCATTTACAATTGTTATTTGTTTTCTGAGGTTTCAGCATTAATTTTCGGATATACAATTGTCACAAGTTTTTATAAGAACCAATCAATATTTACCAAAAAATCAGAGAATAGCACTCAATTATGAAGTAAGAGATTTTTCTAATTTATTTGGTATTAAGGGGAATACATATCAATTGGGCCACAAGATAGAATTCGAATTCTTTGAATATCTTTGGAGAAGGCCATCCTTCACATAACAGCGTATTCCCAGTGCGTCCTGGCAGGTCACACGTTCTAGCTGGGGAGGATCCAGCCGGGGTAAGGTCTAGCCAACCGCCCTGTATCGAGTCTTAGAGATGTTGCAGTAATGTAATGTTTTAAGCGTAG